>Ga0181573_10001772_pt1 | contig 20723 bp, 8 predicted proteins | sample 101ome_25_FD_148643 | JGI IMG/M metagenome (GOLD analysis project Ga0181573, IMG submission 148643) | Coastal salt marsh microbial communities from the Groves Creek Marsh, Skidaway Island, Georgia - 101409BT metaG (spades assembly) | ecosystem: Environmental > Aquatic > Marine > Intertidal zone... | reverse complement strand
CCCATGGCACAGATCCTGGGCCTGACCCTCTCAGAGATGTCCATCCTGCTCCTCCCGCTGGACGTCGCGAACCGATCGGCGTGCGCCGAATCCATCGTCCTCTCCGCGTGCAACTTCGCGCTCCCCATGGAGACGCTCTGGTACGCGTGTTACATGGCCATGTTCGTCATGATGGTGGCCGTCGTCCCCTTCACGCTGTTTTACTACGAGCAGGACCACGACATGAGCGCGTGGGGTAAGACGGTGTCGAGCGGTTGGTGGATCGGCGGCACCGTCGCCGTCCTCGCGCTCATCCTCGGGCTGTGCTACGGGTTTCTGGGGTACGTGGACTTTCCCGTGACGACGCTGACGTCGGGGATCGCGCCCTTGGGGGGCGCCGCGCTCGATGCCGCGCACAAGTGCGTCGCCCCCGAGACGTTCGCGGCGAACGGCGTCAACAACGGCTACGCGTGCGACGCGGATGGGGGCGTGCCCGTCGAGACGTGGTCGGTGCGAACCACCTTCCCGGTGTACGTCATCGCCGTCGGCAGCATCCTGTCGTGGGTGCTCTTCATCTGCTTCGGCGGCGTCGGGGTCTCCGCGATTCCCATCGACCTCGTGAAGTCCTTCCTCGGACGGCCGCGGAAGGTGATCGCGCGTAGCGAGTACATTCGCATCGCCGGGAAGATCGCCGAGCAAACAAAGGCGGTGATGGCGGACGCTCGGGAAGTGCAGCGAGAGGAGAGGGGCACCGGAAAGACGAGGAAGACGAGGCGCGCGCTCGCGGAGATCAACAAGCGGCTCGTGCAGCTCGAGGAGGACGAACTCATCTTACGGAAGATGTATCCGCAGGGCGAGGACAGGGACGCCAGCTGGACGGTGACGGTGATGGGGTACTACGCGAGCCTCGGCGGCGGCGTCGTGTGCGGGATCGTGTCCATCCTCTGGATGCTGCACATCGGTCTGTACATGTTCCCGGATCCGCCGCTGACGCCGTTTCTGAACCGGTTCTTCGTGGACTTGGACGCGGCTTTCGGGCTGCTGGGCACCGGGTCGTTTGCGCTGTTCTGCTTCTACCTGATTATGTGCGTCATCAAGGGCAACGTCAAGGTTGGGTTCAGGCTGTTGCTGTGGACGGTGTACCCGATGCGGCTGGGGAACACGCTCATGTCCGCGTTTCTGTTCAACGTCAACCTGATCATGCTGAGCTCCATCGCGGTGATTCAGTTTTGCGCCAAGGCGTTTGACGGGTACGCGGCGGAGACGTCCGTGAGCGACATATTCGGTCAGGAGATCGAGAACCTGCGGGGCCTCGGGGCGGTTTTCCGGGAGAACGTCTTTCTCTACATCTTCTTCGGCGTGGCGTGTCTGTCGGCGATCGTGCTGGGATCGGACGAGGTGAAGGCGTCGCGTCAGCCGCGGCGGAACCTCGAATCGTTGTGATAAACAACTTTTTTAAAAATGATCATTGACTCTCGATCAACGTCGCTCGCTCACGGGAAGGGTTTGCCAGGCCCCGCGTCGTCGTCCCAGTACGTCTCCGACGCCGGCGCCCTGTTGCACAGGAACTTTTTCCCCTGGATCGTCGAGTTGGCCGTCTTGAGCAATCCGCCCCAGTGGTACACGTGCGCCCCGGCTCTAACCGCGGTGTTGTCGACGAGCTCGGTGTCGCGAAAGTTCACCTCCCCGTGCCAGTTGGACACCGCCCCGCCTCGCGTCGCGTTGTTCCCCCGCAGCTCGCAGTGATTCAGCTCCAGACGCCCGTACGCCACCGCGACCGCGCCGCCGAAACCGGCGACGTCGCCGTTCGCGAGCGTGACGTCCCACAGGTCCAGCCGCGCCGGGCCGTACACCTCGAAGATTCCCGACTTGCCGTCGGCGTCGATGACGCACTTGGCCGCGGTCGGGTCCCGCGCCCCCCCCGCGCTTCGCGCGATGTCCTCGTCCCAGCCGTAATTGCATCGCCCCACCATCGTCAGGCGGCGAAGGTTGCGCAGCGCGGGCAAGGGTCGCGAGTTCGTCAGCGTGATGTCGGAGCGGATCCAAATCTCGGATATGTACGGGTCTTCCATGGCGGCGCGCAGGTCCGCCTCGGTGGCGACGTCAACCCTCGAGTCGCCGTACTTGGCGCGATGGAGCTCGTTGGAGCCGGTGGGGAACCGATACGCGCCGCCCTCCTGGGTGTACGCGGAGGCGAACGTGTTCTGGTTCGCGGCGACGGCGACGAGCAAGGCGGCGAGAAGCGCCGGAGCGGGCGTCATCGCGTACGGAGGGGACGCGGGTTCGCGAGCGCGGAAGCCGTGGGAGACCACTGCAGTGCTAGTCCGCGTCACCCCGTCCTCGCACTGTGCACTCGCGCGTTCAGCGAAGGCGACCGCGCCGCGCTATGCGCCGTGCTCGGACTGTGTTGTACCGTTGTTAAACTCAAGGGCGATTTTTTTTTTGGCTGACGCAAATTTTGACTGTTGGGGTCCACGCGTGCGAGACCGCCGACGCCTCCACACTTCACGGATCGATGCGAAACTTCGCAGGGAGGACGCGGACGTCGCGTCGCGTCCGCCCGTGTGCTGAGAAATAAAAAAAGAAAGATGCCCCCAGTGAGGATTGAACTCACGACCTCATCCTTACGAAGGACGCGCTACTACCACTGAGCTATGGAGGCTTGCACTTCCTGAAGGTAAATTACCTGTAGGCAGCTCATGAGACGCTTTTGGAGTTCAGGCTTGGGCTGTTACCAGTCCAATCGTTGTGCAACCCGTCAAAGTTGGAAATATAAAGCGCATAAATAATTGGTTTTCGCTCGTATGGCGAAACAGTTAGAAAGTGTATTTCGAGCGCGAATTATGCCTTCTTACGTGAATTATGCCTTCTTGGGGGAATTGTGCTTTTCTCGCGTTGAATCTCCGCCGTCAACTCGGAAGTGACTTTTTGCCGAGTCACCCTGTTTTTCAGATTCGTTTGCCGACCCCCGCCAGTTGGGACGCGCGGAGGGCGCCGATGGAGTGTCTCCTCGGCCCCTGCGGCGCGGCGCCGCTGGAGAGGCACTCCGCCGAGCTCACCGTTCACGGCGTCGAGGTGAGCGTCCCCGCGATACCCCACGCCACCGACCCGCGCCCCCGCGGCACCCCCTCGAAACGGCCCATTCTCAAGACCACCCTCCCTACCGACCGCCGCTACGGACCCCCGGCTCTGACGACACCCGTCTTTCCCCTCCTCCCCGCGATGCCGCCTCCGCAGGGCCTGCGCCTGGGTGACGACGACGAATCGGTGTTTGTCGTGGTGCGGTGGCAGGGATCGGGGGCGTCCTACTTCAGATCCGCGCAGGTCGACCGCACGCGACGCGCGAGGCCCGCGCGTTGTTCGATTGGTGGACCCGAGCTTTCAGGGACGCGCGCCGCCGCGCGCGTTCCGGTAAGCGGCGACGACTGGAACGACGCGCGCGTCCGATGGGACTCGCGCGACGGGGTCAGCGCGTTCAGAAACGACGCGTGCTACCTCCATCCCGCGGCGACCGGCGGCGACCGCGGCGAGGTTCCCGCGTTCGACTCCATCGCGGATGACGATAATAACGACGACGACGACGACGAGCCGACGCGCGGGACGGCTCGCCGGCACCTGCCGTGGGAGGTGAGACTGGCGGTGTGCGCGTCCAGGCCGGGGAGCATCTACGGCACCACCGAGCGGGTCATCGGCGAGGGCACGCTGAACCTGGCGGACTTCGTTCGCGGGACGAACAAGGCGCGGGCATCAACGCGGGTTCAACTGGAGATGCGACCGGGATCCGCAACCGCGAGCGCCGCCGCCGAGACGTCGTCCCGTCCCGCCCCGCCGCGCCTGTCGCTGTCCGTCGCCGTCGCGCGATCGCCGGGTCTCGCGTCGAAGGCTGCGGCGAGCCTGGGCGGGAAAGGCAGCCGCGACAGGGCAGTCGCCGGAAAGCTCTTCTCCTACCTCTCGGGACCGGCGTCGTCGCCGCGAGACGGCGAAAAAGGTACGGGGAGAAGACGCGGGGGAGCGCGGGGACGACGAATCGGGCGTTCGTCGCCGCGATCGAGCGAGGAGGGCGCGGCGTCGTCCGACGGGTTCACCAGCGACGGCGCGATGGACACGTGCGAGAGCGACGCCGAGAGAGGCGCGTCGCCGCCGTCGACGCCGCCGCGGGGGTCGGAATCATCGGATTTAAAAAAGCCGACCCCCGACGGTCGCGATGGTCACGACGGTCACGACGGTCACGACGATGAACGAACCGCGATGGATCCATCCGCGGCGGATTCGTCCGCGACGCCGTCCGCGACACCCAACAAGCGACGCTCGAGGTCGTGGTCGTGGAGCGTGAAGTGGACGTCACCGGTGCGGAGGCGCGTGACGCTCGGGGACGACGATTCACTCGACGACGCGGTGATGATCGACGACGAGCTGCTTCCGACGCCGGCAAAGGCGGGGGTACAAGTACCCGCGAGGAAGACGCCGCGAGAGGGTTCGGCGCCCGAGGGTTCGCCTCCGTCCTCGCCCGAAAAGGCCCACGAAAAGGCCCACGAAAAGGAGGAAAAGGAGGAAAAGGCGGAAAACGGAGCCGCGCGTCCGAAGACGCACCGGAGGGCGTCGTCGTGGAGCTCTCGCGTGTTCGGCGGACCGTTCGTCTCGTTCGTCTCGTCGAAGACCCCGGAGGAGGTGCAGGCCGAACGCGCGGCGAGGGAGGCGCGACGGGCGTCCAAGGCGGCGGAGGTCGCCGCGCGAAAGAGGGAGCGCGACGAGTCGAGGCGCGCCAAGCGCGAGCTGATTCGCCGAGCGACGGAGGAGGAGCGGATGTTCCGAGCGGTGCTGGAGGAGACGAAGCGCGCGGCGGCGGAGTCGCTGCCGCGGCGACGCGGCGAGTCCGCCGCGCACGCGGCGTGCGTGTTGGTCACGCCGGGAGGGACCACGGGGATATACGGCGGCGAAGCCGGGCGGGGCGGCGGGAGCAGGAACCTCGCGGCGGAGCTCGACGACGTCGCGGACGAGTCGACCGTTACGACCGTTACGACGAGCGGGATCGGGAACGACGCGGAGGAACGACGCGGATCGAAAACGCACGGAGGGGACGGGGAGACGCGGAGCGCGGCGAGGGCGGATCACGGCGAGTGGCTCCGCGTCGAACTCCGGTCTCAGCCGACGGTCTCAGACGACTCGGCGGAGGAAGAACCGGCGAAGATCCCCGCCGACGCCTTCTTCGCGTCGCTGGACCAGATGAGCGCGAACGGCCAGGGCGCGTGCACGCTCGCGTGCGTCGCGCTCGCGGAGTGGTTGGAGGACCATCCGGGCTCGCTTCCGGTCGCCAGGTTGGTCACCGAGGAGGAGTCTTCGATCGCGGACGCCGACGTCGCGGGTTCGAAATCGGCGTCGTCCGAGTCTTCACCCGATTCCTCCCCCGACCAAGCCGGCGTCGTCTCCGCGGGGAGCCGGACGCCCAAGCTCGTGTTCGACGCGGTCATCGCGGGTGCCGCGGCGGCGTGGCGGGCGCTGTGCGACGACGCGTCGCTGCTCGCGCGCTTCCCGGACAGACACTTCGACCTCGACACCGCGCTCGAGCGTCACGAGCCGTTTCCCGTCCCCGACGCGACGGGGCGTTTCCTGAGCCGTTTCCCGTCCCGAACGCGAATCGACGCCTCCGAGGCGTCCACGCGCGATCGTCGTAACGGAAGAAGCGGGCGGCTTCGGGTGGACCACCGCGAGTCCTTCGTCGGCTTTCTCACACCGCCGGGTGTCAAGCCCGGGGATTCGCCCGCGCTGGACGCGCTCGTCGCCGCCGCGCCGCCTTTGAAGACGATCGTGGACGAGCTCGCAAATGCGGCGCCGGCGACGTACGTGGTGTCGTGGCTGGACCACTTCTTCGTCCTTCGGTTCGCGCGGGAACGGAAGCGCGCGGGTCCGCCGCCCGTCGCGCGTCGCGGCGACGATTCGGGAGACGAATCGATTGGCAAAGTCGCGATTCATCCCGGAATGACGGGCGGCGGGGAGGAGGACGACACCGAGGTTGTCGTTTACGTCATGGACTCGCTCGGCGAGAGGCTGTGCGAGGGGTGCAAGCGCGGGTACGTGCTCCGCTTCGACGGGTCGTCGGCGCCCGGATGCGCAGATGGACGCGGCGCGCAGCTGGCGGTTTCGCGATTCATCGGCGCGGTGCTCCCGTCGCGGCTTCTGCGGCAGATCGGCGCCGACGTCGCCGCGTACGCGTCCGGGGCGAAGGGCGCGAGCGAGCCGTCGCCGGAGCAGCTCATGCGCAGGCTCCAGATCGAGTTTCACAGGGTGCGGAGGGGATAGTCGGCCCGGTGGTTAATGTTAAGTCGACGGCGGTGCCTACAACTAAATCAAATCATCTTGTCGACAGCGCGCTCCGCAGCTCCGCGGTTGAGAAATCGCGACCTTTCCGTGTTGGAAAGGACCGGACACAGGACGCCTCGCGGGAAAATCGCGGTTGAGATCTAAAATGTGCCAACTCAGCGTTCACTGGGAACAAATTAACTCGACTTTAACGGTTCAGCGCGCTAAATTCGCGTCCCTTCAATCCAAACCAGCTGCGATTCCTTTCGGAGTTTCGCGTCATACCGAAACGCACCCGCAAGCCGCGGACAGAACCTACGCACGCAAGAGCGCCCGGACAGAGCGCACGCCGGGGCTAGAGGAGCGAGCCGGATAGCGAGCGAGCGCGCTCGACGACGCGAAGGAACGCGGGCGCTTCTCGGCTGACGCGCCCGGAGCACGCGGCTCGGGGGAATAAACACACGCGAAAGAAAGATGGTGCACGAGTCCGCCATTCGCGACGCGGGCGCGGGAAGGCGCGCCAACGTTCTCGTGGTTAACGACGACGGCATCGCCGCCGTCGGGCTCGCGAAGGTCGTCGAGGCGCTCGACAGAACCGGGAGGCTCGACGTCTACGTCGTCGCTCCCGACAAGGAGATGAGCGCGTGAGTCTCCCCGCGGCCCCGTCGCCTCCCGCACCCTGCCGCCGGGCAGAGCAGAGATATTTATTCCCTTATACCTTCCGAGACTTTCCACGCCCTCGCGCTCCGAAGTGGCGCCGTCCTGACCGTCCCGCCCCCCCTCGATCGACAGGACGTCGCACTCCATCTCGATACACAACGCCGTCTCCGCCACGCCGCGCGTCGTTCCCGGCGCGACGCGCGCCTTCTCTTCGAGCGGCACCCCCGCGGACTGCACCATGCTCGGCCTCTCCGTGCTCTACAGGAGCAAGCGCTTCGACTACATCGTGTCCGGGATCAACCGCGGCGATAACCTCGGCCTGCACGTCGTGTACTCCGGCACCGTCGCGGGCGCACGCGAGGGCGCCATGCGCACCGGCGCCGTGGGCGTCGCCGTCTCCCTCGACTCCTACAGCAGAAACGCGGACTACTCGGAAGCCGCGAGGCTCACCGCCGAACTCGTCACGTCCATCCACGACGCACCCGGCTTGACGGAGACGCTTCGCGGCTGCGTCCTCAACGTCAACGTCCTCCCGAACCTGCCTCGCGAACGCATCGAGGGCGTCAAGCTGACCAAACCGGGGTTGAGCTGCACGCAGGCGGAGTGGGTCCGCGTCCCGGGTACTCGAGACGCGAACGACGACGACGACGACGACGGGTCCGACGGGACTTTGAATCGCGGACCGGATTCCGACTCGGACGGCGACTGGAGACACGACGGAGACTTCGCCGACGGCGTCGACGAGCTCCCGATAGCTGACGCCGGCGAGGGGCTCGTCGCGGGCGACGACGCGTGGGAGAGCGGAACGCGATGGTTTCGAAACAAGCCCGGTCCCGCGAAAGAGGACGACCGCGAGGGGTTCGACAAGAGGGCGATGCGCGACGGCTTCGTCAGCGTGAGCGTGCTCGCGAGCGGATACGCGACGGTGGCGTTCGATCGAACGAAAATCCCGAAAGAGAACCGTCTCGGGCTGGGGGAGACGCTCGTTCGGGCGCTCGTGCCGGACGGCGGCGTGCGGCCGGCGATTCGCGCCGCGGCGTGAGCGGCGGCGAGCGCCGTTTATGTATGATGTCCTAGTCGGGGAGGGGTTCCTTCGGTCGCCGCCGCGACGTAACAGTATTTGTACGCATACCATTATTTGTAATCGAGCCGCGTCGAAGGTCGTGCGCGTTCGCGATCGAGCCGCGTAAGAACGCGAGTGGAGCGAGGTACCCCGCCCGTGCTCCGGCTGGCCAGAGTGCGGCCGCCGCGGAGGAAACGTCGCGGACTAAGAGTTAGCTAGCCGGCTTGTCAATTATTTTCTCTCTACTACGAATATCACCTACCAAGTCTGGGCGGCGCGGCGAAGACGAGCGACGCGTTGGTCCCCCCGAACCCAAAGCTGTTCGTCATCGCCGCGCGCAGACGCACCCCCCGCGCCGCCACCCGCGGCACGAAATCCGCCCCGTCAGGCACGCACTCCGCGCACGGATCGTCCAAGTTGAGCGTCGGCGGGACGTTCCCAGACGCCACCGCGAGCACCGCGAACGCCGCCTCGACCGCGCCCGCAGCGCCCAGCAGGTGCCCCGTCGCGCCCTTCGTCGACGACACCCGCGTCGTCCCATCCGCGAACGCCTCGCCGAAGACGCGCGCCAACGCTTGGGCCTCGGCGGCGTCCCCGACGTTCGTGCCCGTCGCGTGCGCGTTGACGTATCCCACGCTCCAGGGTTCGATTCCGCCGTCGGCCAGAGCGTTACGCATCGCGAGCGCCGCACCTTCCCCGCCCCTCGGCGGCTGCGTGATGTGGTGCGCGTCGGACGCGCACCCGTACCCGCGAACCTCCGCGTACGGCGCGACGCCCCGCGCGATCGCGCTCTCGAGACTCTCCAACGCCAACACGCCCGCGCCTTCGCCCATGACGAACCCGCCCCGCCGCGAATCGAACGGCCTGCAGAGCACCCGCGGATCGCCGGCGAGGTCGGGCGGGAACTTGCCGGGGTCCGCGAGCGCCCTGGCCCTGGCGAAACCGGCGAACGACACGGCGTCGATGGCGGACTCGGCTCCGCCGCACAACACGAATTCGACGTCGCCGCGTTGCACGGCGCGATAGGCATCCCCGATCGCGTGCGCCCCCGAGGCGCACGCGGTGGCTGCCGCGTGGTTCACGCCCCGGAACCCGTGCGCCATGCTGACGTGCCCCGCCGCCATGTTGCACAGGATCCTGGGCACGAAGAACGGCGACACGCGGCGCAGGTTGCCGCGGTCGAGCAGAGCGCCCGCGTTGGTCAGGTCAGGGACGTGGCCCATGCCGGCGCCGATGAACACGCCGCACCGGTCCAGCCGCGGGCGCGCGTCGGGCGCCGATCCTGAAGGGCCCATCTCCCATCGCGCGTCCTGAAGGGCCTCGTGCGCCGCCGCGAGCGCGAGACCGGTGAACGGCGCGATCCTGGGTCCACCCCCCACCGCGGGGAGCGACGAGGCGGTTCGAGAGGGCGACGAATGCGACGAATGCGACGCGCGATCGCCGACGGGTACGTCGCCCCCGCACCACCTCGTCGCGTCGAACGCGCCGGCGTCGGCGTCGTCGTTTAGTTCGTCGCGGCGTCCTCGGGGCACGCGGGGCACGCGCGCGCCGATGCGGATCGGCATCTGCTCGTACCCGCGCTCGCCCTCGGGGATGTCGTCCGGGGTGAGCTCGCGGATGCCCGACCGCCCCGCGAGCAGCCGCTCCCACACCAGCGACGCGCCCACGCCGAGCGGCGTCGCCAGACCGATGCCGGTGACGACGACGCGCCTGGGCGCGCGCACGGGCGGGGGATGGTCGAACCCGAGGGCCATCCCGCGGTCGTCGTCGTCGCCCCATCCTCGACGGGGCGGCGACGAGGATGAGGATGACGACGAGGACGACGCGGTCGACGAGGCGAGCCTTCGAGACGCGTGCCCGGCGTCGGTCCACCCGCGGCACCGCGAGGGCGCGAGGAGAAACGACGAGTGATCCGCCACGGCGCGCGCCGCGTCGCCGACGACGCGAGACGCGCTCGTCGCGCGCGCCCCGAGCGCCATGGCGTCGCGCTGTGACGGTCGGCGACGCAAAAATGCAAAAGTAAAGTGTCGTAGGGCACACGCGGAGTTGAACCACGGACCTGAAGATCCCTGCTTTGGCTGTTTCACCAGCCTTTGTTCAATCGAAACGTATGTACTGCAGTCTTCCGCTCTACCACTGAGCTATGTACCCACAGATTTCATGTCAGACCATGGCGAATTTATAAATAAGTACCCGCGAGATTATCCGCAAAAATCGATAACGCCTCGCTTTGAACCGCCCTTTCAGTCATCGGCGCGGGGCGCTTCGTTCATCGATCACGTCGTCCTCCTTCATCGTACGGTTGAGACGGGCTCATCGTGAACACTCGATTCTTGGTCCATTCCTCTATGAGTAAAAGTTCGTCTAACTAGAGCGGTTCGTATCCTTCGTCCTCGTCGATCTCAACCTCCGCGTACGCCACGAACGTCACGGGCACCACGTAACTCCCCGGACCCTGCGTTCCACCCCCGCGCGTCCCCCCGTGCCCCGCCGTCCCAGCCGTCCCTCGCGTCCCGACCCCCGCCCCGTACCGCTGCGAGTCGCCGTATCCGCTCGAGTGATGATGATGATGATGTCCGCCCGAGGTCATGTGCGCCCTGTTCATGTGCACCAGGTGCACGATCTTGACGACGCCGCCCTCGCCGATCGCCACGCGCGTCATCGTCGGCGATCCACCCTCCTCACGCGCGTGCGCGGGACCGACGAGCCCCGGGGGAAGCGACGACGCCGCGGCTTTCATGAACCGATGCCGGTACGTCCACGCCCCCGGCTCGTCGCACGAAAACTCCGTCAGCGCCGTCGACCCCGGTGACGCGTCGACGTCGATCGTCAGCTCGCCGGTGTCCTTTCCCCGCGACGAGAACGAGAGCGACGCGTTCGGGTGCGTCGTCATCGCGATGGTCATGGGAGCGCACGGCCACTCCAGGTCGTCCACGATCTCTCGCAGCGCCGTGGTGGGCATCGCGAACGCGTTTCTCTCGCCCCTGAAGACGAGCTCGGCGTCCGCGGCGGACGTCGTGGACCATCCGTCCACCTCGGGCGCGATGGACGCGTGCGTGCACATGCGCGCGGACCGGCCGTGCGGATCAGCGGCGTCCCTGACGGTCAACGCCGCGAGCACCAGCGAGTTGTCGCGATCGGGCCATCGCACGGAGAGTTCGCACTCGCCGTCCAGCGGCGCGAACGCGTTGAGGACGTCGATGAGGGAGCCGAGATCCAGCCCGAAGGTTCCGACCGCGGAGCCGACGCCCGAGACGTGTCCCTGCGTCCCCGCCGCGGACGCGTTGACGCGGTAGGACGGGAAGGTCTCCGCCCGGAAGTTCACCTGCGCCTGCAGCGATTTGCTCGGATCCTGCGCCACCACCGTCATGCCCCTCTCGGCGACGGAGACGTGCACGAGCTGCCGCTTGGAGAGCTTGAGGGCGCCGAGGACGGACACGAAGCTGCGGATCTGGTCCACGCGCGCGTCCAGCACCCAGTCGTCCATGTCGCACCGCCCGCGAGACCCGCTGTCAGCCACTGAGGCGAGTGACGAGTGACGAGGTGGGCACCCCCGCCCGACTTTACGAGTATTTCAAAACCGCGCCAGCTGTGTCGTGGTTGTTGCTTGGACCCGGCGTCGTCTCCGTCGGTCGCGTCCTCCCCACTCCGCGGCGCGAGAGCCCGCGCCCCGCCCCTTTCTCAGCGCCGCGCGGGATGCGAGAGATGCCGCCGCGCGTCGACCCCACCGGAAGGCGCGCGGCGACCGCGGACGCCGACGACGGCGACCGCGCGGCGGCAGACCCCGCCTCGGGCGACGGACGCGACCCGGTCGTGGACTCCGCGCGCGTCTTCATGTCGTTCGTGGCGGACGCGTCGAGGTTCGGCGCGGCGGTGTACGATCGCGACGCCAACGCGATCGAGGCCGTCGAGGTGCGCGCGCGGCGCCCCGACGCGCGCGCCAGGCCTCCGCGCCGACGCCCCGCCTCCCTCGCCCGCCGAACTTCTCCCTCCTCCCTCCTCTCTCTCACCCGAACGAGCCACGAACCTACCACCCTCACAGGGCTACCTCGACGACGACCTCGTGCTCCTGAGGCTGCTGCTCGTATCGCACGAGCCCGACGTCGTGTTCGTGCCCAGACGCGTCGTGGGAAACAAGGACGGGGGATCGAGGCGCGCGAACGCCATCCTCGACGCCCTCGCCGAGCGCGGCGCCGGCGCCGCCGACGACGACGAACACGACCGCGAAGACGACCGCGCGGAACACGCCTTCGACGACGACGACGACGACGACCGCGCGGAAGAAGGCCGCCGCCGCCCGCGTCGCGCCGACGAAGACGAAGGAGGCCGTCCTCGCAGGTCCATCGTGCCCCTCCCCGCGCACGCCTTCGACCGCATCGACGCCTGCGTCGCGGCGATACGCGAGGCGTGCGCGCTCCCGGACGAAGCCGCCGTCCACGCCAGGGTCTCCCTCGACGCCCCGCTCCAGGTCAAAGCCGCGGGCGCCCTGTGCGCGACGCTCCTCGCGAGAGACGTGGTGTTGACCGCGACGCGGCGACGACGACGGGGATCGAACGCGGGACCGAACCATCGCCCAAACGGCGAAGAAGAAGAACGAGACCTCGACGGCGTCCGAGTGGATATCGGGGCGACGGGCGGGGGAGGCGCGTGGCGAACCGGCGAGCACGTCACGCACGACCCCGCGGATATCCGCGAGATGTCCCTCGGCGGGTACCTACGCATCGACGACGCCGCCAGGGTGGCGCTCGGAATCGACGGCGTCGAGTCGCACCCGTCGCAGTACGTCGGATGCGGCAAGGAGTGGGGTCTGTTCGCGCTCTGCGCGGAGGCGTGCGTGACGCCGGCGGGCCGCCGGACAATGCGAGCGTGGTTTCGCCGGCCGACGTTGAATCTCCGAGCCGTGCGCGATCGGCTCGACGGCGTGGAGTACTTCAGAGACAACCCGGGGGTGCGCGAGGACATGCGGACCATCGCCAAACGGGGCCGCGACGCGCACGCGGCGCTCGCGTCGATGTCCGCGCGCGTAGATAAGGCGACGCGAGGGGTCGGGGAGTGGCGCAGGCTCCACGCGTTTTTGAGTTCCACGCGCGACCTACTGGAGTACGTCGAGGAGAGGTTCGTGACGCTTCGGGGCGGGGGGCGGGTCGCGCGGGGCGCGCCGCCGTGCGTCGCGAGGTTCATCGCCGCGAGCGTCGGGGTTCGCGAGCTCGCGCGCGTCGTCGCCTCGTGCGTCCACGTCGACGGTCCGCGATTTCGACGGGGACGACGCGACGATTTCGACACAGCTGTGCGCGACACAGCCGTGCGCGACACGGCTGAAGATGTCAAAGACGTCGGGAACGACGGAGCAAACGCCGGAGCAAACGCCGGGGGTTTCCCCGTCGCGAGCGCCTACGTCCCGTGCGTCAAGTCCGGCGTCTGCGTCGACCTGGACGACGCCCGGGAGATGTACCGGCGTCTTCCGGACCTTCTGGAAAAGGTTCGAGAGACTGTCGTTCGCAAGATCCCGCGCGTCCTGAGGGGCCGCGGCGTGGAGGATAACCTCTCGGTGGTGTACCTGCCAAAGACGGGTTTCATGCTGAGGTGCGTCGGCCGCGCGCTTCCGCCGGACATCGCGGACGAGCTCGGCGAGTGCGAGTTCGCCTTCGACAAGTCGTCCGATCTTTCGCCCGAAACTCGGTACTCGGCGTACTACTTCACCGCCGCGACGCGCGAGCTGAGCGACGCCGTCGGCGACGTCCTGTCCGACGTGCACGACCTGGAGGCTTCCATCCTGCGCGACCTTCGAAGGAGGGTGCTGAGTAACTCGAGATTGCTCAGGGACGTGGCGTCGTGCGTGGCTGAGATGGACGCGACGATGTCGCTCGCGGTTTTTGCGGCGTCGGGAAACATGCGTCGCCCGATTTTACACGACGGGACGGAGATGAACGTCGTCGGCGCCAGGCACCCGCTGCAGGAGGCGACGCGAGCGCCCGAAGCCGGCGCGATCGTCCCGAACGATTTCCGATGCGGCGGGTGGGGCGGCGGCTCGAACGACTCGAACGACGGAGAGCGAACGGACGCATTATCGACGGGCGCTTCGCTGAGCGGTCGCATCGCCGTCGTCACCGGTCCGAACCAGTCGGGGAAGAGCGTGTACCTCAAATCGATCGCCGCGTGCGTTTTCCTGGCGCACATCGGTTCCTTCGTCCCCGCGGCGTCGGCGTTCGTACCCCTGGTGGACCGCGTGTTCACCCGAGTGGGCTCGTCGGCCGATTCCGTCGGTTCCCTCACCGGCGGTTCCTTCGCCGCGGATTGCGCGAGGGTGGCGCAGATGTGCAACGGTTGCACCGGGAGGTCGCTGTGCGTCGTCGACGAGTTCGGCAAGGGTACCGCGACGGCTGACGGCGTCGGGTTGCTCGCGGGGTTCCTGAGGTTCCTCGCGCGGTCGCCGACGCCGCCAATCGCGCTCGTCGCGACGCACTTCACGGAGATCGTCTCCGACGAAGCCATCGTGCCAAAGTCTGAATCCACGCAGTTTCTGACCATGCGGATCCACCTGCGCCGGCCAGCGGCGGCGGACGACCATCGCCACCGCCGCGACGAACGCCGAGCGAACGGGGGAAACAGCGGGAAAGAACCAAACGGCGGGAAAGAACCGGCGGGAAAGCGACGAAAGGGTTCGTTCGGGTCGCCCGGGTCGTCCGGCTCCCCGGCGGGCGAGGACGACTCGGTGGTTTTCCTCTACCGCGCGGTACCCGGCGTATCGTCGAGGGCGTACTCGCTCAGGTGCGCGTCCGACGCCGGACTGCCCGGTTCGGTGCTCGCGAGGTGCGAGGAGCTGGCGGCGATGGACGCGGGAGGGGTCCGCGAGGAGCTGGCGCCCGCGGCTGGCGCTGTGGCGGCGCGCGCGCGCGGGGCGGCGAGGGACCGCGCGGTGGTCGCCGCCCTGGCCGCGCTGGACCCGACGCGTTCGTTCGAGGACGCGCGCGCGGCGATCGAGGAGGTGACGCGACGGGCCGTGTGACGCGGGCGGGCGGCGGTGACGACGGCGGTGGACGGTGAGCGTGGACGGTGAACCGGTTGACGACGACGTTGGGCGTCGACGAAGCGCACGAGCGACTGTGGCAGCACGATTCCACAATTTTACGAGTACACGATTTTACAACGCGCGTGACCGTGAGATCCGCATCCCCCGGGCTCAATCGCCCTCGGGGCGCTCGCGGCGGCGCGCCCCACCGTCGACGCGAGGAATTCTGAACCAGCCATTAAAAAAATAACGGACTGCCGGAAACGCAATTCTCGGATCGCGCCGACCTGATGTTTGGAGCTGGTTGCGTCGAGCAGTCGACATCTGCTTTGGACGGGAGCGAGGCCACTTGTGCGGGTACTCGCGCCGGGGGTCTTTCGAACGCCGCCCCTCGGGTCGCTCCACGCGAAACGGCGCGCGCGATCGCCGCGCGAGACGCACGCGCGGCGCATCAACCCCCACGGCGCGACCGAATCGCCGCGCGGTCCGGGCGGCGCCGCTCGGTGCCATTTTAAATCTACAAGTATACCCGTAGGAGACCTTCGGTCGACGCGTTTCCCGCCGGTGGCTCGTTCGCATCGCCGGCGTCGACGATGAGCGGCGCGCTCCAGGCGGCGGCGGGGCAATCCTCCGACCGCGCGTCCGTCTTCGCGATGGGTACCCTCATGGGCGTCGCGGTCGCGGGCGCCGGCGCGCTCGCTCTCTCCTACTACGCCCGCATGGAGCGGGAGAGATTCGCCGCCGACGCGCGCGAGCGCTACGCGCGCGCGTCCCACCGCCGCCACTCCTCCGAGGGCGTCAAGGACGCGTCGCGAGATCGCGCGGGCCGGTATCGACGGTCCGCGGGGATGATCGCCTCCGCGCAGGTGGCGAACATGGCGCGGCAAACCTCCGTGGATACCCTCGATTCCGACGTCGACGCGCACGAGGTCGCAAACGCACACATGGACGAGTACCAGATCATGGCGGAGGAGGCCAACGACCTGATGCGAGCGTCCATCGGCTCGCTCGACGGCGAGCACGCGGCGGCGTTCGCCGACGCGGGCGACGCGACCTCATATTCCAAGACGGACGGCGGCGGCGGCGGAGGCGGAGGAGGAGGAGGAGGAGGATCGGCAGGAGGATCGGGAGGAGGAGGATCGGGAGGAGGATCGGTCGGAGGCGTCGTCGCCTCGAGAAGGGTCGTCACCCTCAACCTCCCGGAGACGGACGTGGAGACCGACGGCGGCGGCGGCGGCGGCGGCGGCATCGGCGAGCACCGCAAGAAGACGCACAGGCGGCACGGTGAGGATCCAAACTCCAAGGGATCTCACGCGCACGACGGCAACCTGAGCCGATCGACGCCGAGCCAGCGCAACACTCGCGGGGCGCAAGGTGCCCACTGGGTGCCCAGGTCCCCGTCCACCGCCGCCGTCAAGGACGGCGTCATCGGGTCGTTGGAGCCCGGCGCGGAGTCGGAGTACACCGAGTTCACCGAGGACGAGTCCGGCGGCGACGGAGATCACCTGATGACGACGCTGACGGTGGTGGACACGCCGCGAGGAGCGCAGGGCGGGACGCGCGCGACCGAGTTTGACTTTGACGACGGCGGCGTCCGCGGCCTCTCCGCGTCCAGGCTGTCGCGGCAGGATCTCGCCGCGACCGTCTCCGAGATGGACGAGGCGGAGGGCTCATCGCTCTCGAACCGGAGCGCCGTCAATGCCGGGAGGGCGGTCGAGAAGGAGGAATCGGAGGAGGCTACGCCGCGGCCCAGGCGCTCGTTCAACCGCGCGCTCTCGTTCGGCGACGTCGACGACGGGCACCTCGGCGGCGGCGGCGCGGTCGGCGGCGGGTCGAATAAAAACGCCGAATCGCCGCCCGCGCCGGGGATCGAACCCGCGACCTCCCCCGCGTCCGACGCCGCTCTCGCCGACCCGGACACCGCGTACGGAAAGAACGACGCGGGCCCCGGCGGTTCGGTCGCCGCCGCATCGGTCGCGCCATCGGCAAGGGGCGAGACGCCGTCGTGGGGAGTACCCTCGAACAAGACGTCGTCGTCGTTCGGTGGCACAGCTGGACACGTCAACCTCGGGACGCCGGGGACGCCGGATGCGGATTCGAGGATGACGAGCGCGAGCGCGGTGCCGTCGGACGCCCGTGGCGCGTTTGGACAAAATGTCGGACAAAATGTCGGACACAATGTTCGAGTCGACCATCGGGCCACCCACGACGAGGAGGTTGGGGTGAACGTGTCGAAGCCGCTCACGCCGAGGCCGTCGCTGGACGTCCGCGGGCCGGGCGCACCCCAATCGTCGAGGGCGACGAGTCATTCGAATAGTCATTCGAACGGTCACCTCTCGCATCTTCGCACCGGCGCGGGCGCGGGCGCGACGGATACCTCCGCCGAGTACACCTACGGCAGGGTGTTGGCCCCCGAGGACGAGCTCTCGAGCGAGTGCGAGGAGGTGTGCCTGATGCTTCGGCACTGCACGCGGCTGCGCGAGCGGTACCTCTTCGTGTCTGAGCTCGAGAGACGTCCGGAACGAGCGCGGGTCGACCCGGACCACTCGCCCCATTATCCGCACATCTCCGGCGTGGCCGGCTTCGCGCCCAACCCGAGCGCGCCGAGCTCGCCTCGAGCGCCGGCCAGGGAGCTCAGCTTTAACGACTCGGTGAACGCGGCGGGGAACGAGAGGGTGGGCGACGGTGAGCGGGGTTTAATCTCCCGCGATTCTTCCCATTCTTCCCCTACGGCTAAGCCGCGGGGCAGCGCCGTCGTGACCGGCAAGGTGGACATCGTCCCCGACGACGAGCTCCCCGGTCCGTCCAACCACGTCTTCGAGATGATCGCGGGCGTGATGCACGTGTACGAGGAAAAGGCGGATCTCGGCGATCGGGGAACGCGGCGGGGCGCGTCGGGGGGAGGCGGGGTTCAAATCCGGTCCAACGCCGACCGGTCGGCGGCGGCGTCGGGTGGGGGCGCGGGCGGCGACGTCAGCAGCGGCGCCGACGATGAGGGTTCCGACGGCGACGGCACCCGGACGCTGCTCTTCGCGCCACCCGCGACGGCGACGGAGTTTTTCCACGACATGCACGCCATCCTGCGCGTGCACTCCTACGGCCCCAGCAAGTCGTTTTGCCACAAGAGGCTCAACCTCACGGAGCAGAAATTTTCGCTGCACGTCATGCTCAACGCGGACAGGGAGTTCATGGCGCAGAAGGAGGCGCCGCACCGCGATTTCTACAACGTTCGTAAGGTTGACACTCACGTGCACCACAGCGCGTGCATGAACCAAAAGCACCTGCTGCGTTTCATCAAGTCGAAGCTGAAGCGCGAGCCGCACGAGCAGGTCATCTATCGCGACGGCAAATTTCTCAACCTTCGCGAGGTTTTCGAGTCGATCAACCTGAGCTCCTACGACCTCAACGTCGACACGCTGGACATGCACGCGGACAAGAACACGTTCCACAGGTTCGACAGGTTCAACCTCAAGTACAACCCGTGCGGGCAGTCAAGGCTTCGCGAGGTTTTCATCAAGCAGGATAACCTGATCCGAGGGCGGTTCCTGGCTGAGGTGACGAAGGAGGTCATCTCCGATCTCGAGGCGGCGAAGTATCAGATGGCCGAGTACCGCATATCCATCTACGGCCGCCGCGCCGCGGAGTGGGACACGCTCGCGTCGTGGGTCCTCAACAACCGAATCTTCAGCAACAACGTCGTCTGGCTCATCCAGCTCCCGCGCCTGTACAACATCTACCGCGGCCAAGGCACGGTGCAAAACTTCCAGCAGATGCTCGACAACATCTTCCAGCCCCTCTTCGAGGTCACCGTCGACCCCTCGTCGCACCCGGCGTTGCACCACTTTTTGCAGCTCGTCGTCGGATTCGACATGGTGGACGACGAGTCCAAACCCGAGCGAAGGCCGTCTAAGCACATGCGAACGCCGGAGGAGTGGGACGTGCCCCACAATCCGGCGTTTGCGTATTACGCCTACTACGTCTACGCCAACCTGTACACCCTGAACAAGCTTCGGGAGAGCAAGGGGCTGAACACCATATCGTTCCGGCCGCACGCGGGGGAGGCTGGCGACATCGACCACCTCGCCGCGGCGTTTTTGCTCACCAAGAACATCGCGCACGGCATCAACCTGCGAAAATCGCCGGTTCTGCAGTACCTCTACTACCTGGAGCAAATCGGCCTGAACATGTCGCCGCTGTCGAACAACTCGCTCTTCCTCGACTACCACCGCAACCCGTTTCCGGTGTACTTTGCGCGAGGGCTGCGGGTCACGCTGAGCACCGACGACCCCTTGCAGATTCACATGACGAAGGAGCCGCTCGTGGAGGAGTACTCGGTGGCGGCGAGCGTGTGGAAGCTCAGCGCCGCGGACCTGTGCGAGATTGCGAGAAACTCGGTGCTCAACTCGGACTTTCCCCACGAGGACAAGCAGCACTGGGTCAGCGACACGTACTGGCTCCCGGGGCCCTCGGGGAACGACATGAAGAAGACGAACGTTCCGAACATCAGGGTGCAGTTTCGCAACGACGTGCTCGCCGCGGAGAGGGCGCTCGTCGCCGCGGGGGTGGCGCAGGCCACCGCAAAGGGCCGCGCGCTACACGTGTCTTGATGAGGCGAATGAATCAGTGTCTTGTATTATGGTGGCGGGACTACCGGTCGTTTCATCCCTCGCGTACTCGCTCGTAGTTTACAAATCTAATCAAAACGGTTCGTCGCACCACTCACCCCGTCCGCCCGCCTACCCCTGGAGGTGTCGACTCGTCGGCTCCGCGGACGCCGGCGAATCCGGCGTCGGTACGTACCCGAGCTCGGCGATTCGTCGCAGCTCCGGCGACGGCCACGCGTTTCTCTCGTGATACTCCGCCCAAGCCGCCGCCGCCGCCGCGTTCTTGGCGCTCATCGTCGACGCGTCCATGGCCCCGACGTCGACCCATCGCTCGCGAACGGGGGGCGAAGCGTCGGCGGCGAGCGCGGTCGACGGCGGGGGCTCGTATTCCGCCGGTCCAGTCGTCGTCGTCGTCGTCGTCGGTCGAGTTTTCCGACCCGTTCCCATGGGGTTGTTCACCAGAAGCTTCTCCGCGGACGACCTCGGGGTGATCGCGGACGTCACGAGGCCGTCGAAGGACGAGCCGAGCTGCAGCTGCGTCGCCTGCGTCTGCGCCGCCTTTTTGGAGCTCTCCTTCGCCGCTTTGGCCATCGCGGACGGCAGGTGTTCGTCACCCGAGAACCGGACGGTGGACCCGAACCCGAACCCGTGCGCTTTCGTCCCCCCCGCTCGCGAGTTTCCAGTCGGGGCGCCGTCCCCCCCCCTCATAGCGGACGGCGGCGCGGTTGTCGGTCTCCTCGGGAGCGACGCCGGCCTGAACACCGTCCCTCCCCCTCCATCTCCTCCATCTCCTCCGCCGCCGCCTCGTCCGCCTACGCCGGCCGCGGACACCCTTCGGCCGGAGGATACCTTTTTCTTCCGCCTCGCGCCGAACGCTCCGGGCTCCGGCTTCTTCGGCGGCTCGTCGCCCTCGAGCGCGTACGCGATCGCGGCGACGCCCGCCAGCTGCGCCGGGTGCTCCACCCTCTCCCTCGCGGGCATGGCGTACACCGCCTCCACCGCCGTGTCCGGGGACAGCGCGCACGCCATGCGGATCCGTCGGCTCAGCTGCGAGAGCGACATGTTCTCGAGGCCGCGGGTGGGCAGTCGCATGCGATTCTTAGCGCCGATG
>Ga0181573_10001771_pt1 | contig 20728 bp, 18 predicted proteins | sample 101ome_25_FD_148643 | JGI IMG/M metagenome (GOLD analysis project Ga0181573, IMG submission 148643) | Coastal salt marsh microbial communities from the Groves Creek Marsh, Skidaway Island, Georgia - 101409BT metaG (spades assembly) | ecosystem: Environmental > Aquatic > Marine > Intertidal zone... | reverse complement strand
CGAAGAAGAATATGCGCGGTGGAATTTCGATGTTGCCAATACCGATCAATTGCTGCGCCATTTTGAAGAAGCCGAGGCGGAATGCGCCGCGATTTTGGAGCAAGAGCATATCGACCCCAAAACCCAGAAGCGCATCATCATGGCGCATCCGGCCTATGATCAATGCATCAAGGCCAGCCATTTGTTCAATCTTTTGGATGCGCGGGGTGTGATTTCGGTTACCGAACGCCAAGCCTATATTGGCCGTGTGCGCGCGCTGGCCAAGCAATGCGCCGATGCGTTTGTTTTAACCGCCGCTGGGGGCCAAACCCAATGACCGGCAAACTTCTTGCATTGAGCATTATACTTGCCGCAATGGTGGCGGGTATTTCGATTTATTACCTTCAGATCTATGCGTTTTATGATGAGGTTGTGGCAGATGGGAAAGCGGATGTGGTGTTAACCCGGCGTGGTGATGGCGCAGTGACCCCGATCGCCTATCAGGATTTTCAGGCGATTGACTCGAGCAGCTCGCCAATCCGGTATCGCGCGTGTTTTACAACTTCTGAACCGTTGGCGGCGCTTCAAAGCAAATTCGTTACGCTTGAGACGGCCGAACCCTTGGTGGCTCCAAAATGGTTTGACTGTTTTGACGCCGCGTTTTTAGGGGCGCAAATCGAACAAGGCAAAGCGCGCGCGTTCCTAGCCGTGGAAAACTTGACGTATGGGATCGATCGCATCGTGACGATCCTGCCGGATGGACGGGGCTATGCCTGGACCAAGATTAACCGCTGCGGCAAGGTGGTTTTTGACGGGAAAACCGCCCCCGAAGATTGCCCCAAGCCTGTCGAAAGAGACTGACATGCCCGATTTATTGATAGAATTATTTTCCGAAGAAATTCCGGCGCGTATGCAGGCCAAAGCCGCTGCGGATTTGCAAAAGGCGATGACGGATGGTTTGGTCGAGGCTGGGCTAACCTATGCCGGTGCTGCCGCTTTCGCCACGCCCAGACGGTTGACACTGACCGTGCATGGACTGCTGGCGCAAAGCCCCAGCCTGCGCGAAGAGCGTAAAGGCCCGCGCGTTGATGCCCCCGAACAAGCCATAGCAGGGTTTTTACGCGGCGCAGGCGTTTCCCGTGAAGCGTTAAGCGTGCGCGCCGACAAAAAAGGGGATGTCTACATCGCCATGATCGAAAAGCCGGGTCGTCCGGCGGCGGAGATTATTGCCGAAACGCTTGAAAAAACCGTGCGGCAGTTTCCATGGCCAAAATCGATGCGCTGGGGCTCTGGCAGCCTGCGCTGGGTGCGCCCATTACACTCGATTATCTGCCTGCTAAGCGATGAGGCGGGCGCCGATATTATTCCCATTGAGATTGAGGGCGTAAGCGTTGGTCATACCACTTATGGACATCGTTTTATGGCACCAGATCCGATTTCTGTAACCGGTTTTGAGGATTATCAAGCCAAATTGAAACGGGCGTTTGTGCTGTTAGATGCAAAAGAGCGCAAAGAGGCGATTTGGCAAGAGGCCTCGAACCAGGCATTTGCCATAGGTCTTGATCTTGTGGACGATCCTGGGTTGTTGTCTGAAGTGGCCGGATTGGTCGAATGGCCGGTTGTTTTAATGGGCAAAATCGACGCGCAATTTCTGTCATTGCCCGCTGAAGTGTTGCAAACATCGATGAGAGAACATCAAAAATTCTTTTCTTTGCGCAACCCGAAAACGGCGCAGATAGAAGGGTTTATCACGGTTGCGAACCGAACCACCGCGGATCAAGGCGCAACAATTTTGGCAGGCAATCAAAAGGTTCTGTCCGCCCGCCTGGCAGATGCGAAATTCTTTTGGGAAAACGATCTCCGCTTGGCGCAGAATGAGGGTATGAGCCGTTGGGTTGATCGTTTATCGACTGTGACGTTTCACAACAAACTGGGAAGCCAAAAACAACGCGTTGATCGGCTGGTGCAGTTGTCATCAGATCTGGCACCGCTGATTGGCGCGGACCCGGCTTTGGCAGCGCAAGCCGCCAGCGTGGTGAAGGCCGACCTGTCTTCAGAAATGGTGTATGAGTTTCCCGAATTGCAAGGGCTTATGGGCAGCTATTACAGCCACGCGGCGGGTTTGCCCGATGATGTGGCGAAAGCCTGCATCGAACATTATGCGCCGCTTGGGCCGAGCGATCAGGTGCCGCAAACGCCGCTGTCTGTAACGGTGGCTTTGGCGGATAAAATTGATCTTTTAACAGCTTTTTGGGCGATCAATGAAAAACCGACGGGCAGCAAAGACCCATTTGCTTTGCGGCGTGCAGCGCTTGGGGTGATCCGATTACTGCTTGAGAATAACGTATCTCTTTCCTTGCTTTCGGTGCTGCAAAAAGCCTATCCGAACGCAGATTTGCAAGACTTATTAGGGTTTTTCCATGATCGGCTGAAAGTATTTTTGCGCGATCAAGGACTGCGCTATGATATTATTGATGCCTGTATCGCGGTGTCGGGAAATGATAACCTGACGCTGTTGGTAAAGCGCGCGGAGGCTTTATCGCAATTCTTGAAAACCGATGATGGTGACAATCTTCTGCAAGCCTTTCGACGCGCGAATAACATTCTCAGCCAGGCCGAGGCAAAGGATGGCGTAGAATATTCTTACGGCGCCGATGTGAAATATGCCGAGAATGCTCAAGAACGCGCTGTCTTTGAAATATTGGACCGGCAAGAGCCGCTTATTGAACAGGCGATGACTGCTGCTGAGTTTTCAAATGCGCTGGCTGGTCTTGCTGCGCTGCGCGCGCCGCTTGACGGTTTTTTTGAGGCGGTTCAAATAAATACCGAAAATGCGGTGATCCGCCGAAATCGGCTGAACTTGCTCAGCCGGATTCGTGCGCTGGGCGTTCAAGTTGCAGATTTAAGTAGGGTTGAAGCGTAATTTAAGCGGCGCGGCGGCGGCGCCAACGGGCGCGCGACCTTTGGCTTGAAACTGGCTTTATTCTGGCTATGCTGCAGAAGAGAAAGAAGGGTGCCGCAGTGCAGCAAAAGCAATTGAATATCACGCTTGTGACCCCCACTGCGGCTATGTCGGCAGAGGCCTATGGCGGCCGCGCAAAATGCTTGCAGCGCTTGGTTCGTTTGGATTTACCGGTTCCTCGGACGGTGGCCTTGTCTTTCAAGGCCGTGCATGAGATCGCGTCGGGCAGTCCTGTCGATGTCAATGCTATCCTTGGCTATTTTGATCATTCGGATTTGATTTGTGTGCGCCCGTCATCGCAAAGCGCCGATTGGGGTGGCCCGGGCGCTGTGCTGAATATTGGAATGAATAAGGCGCGCTATGCTCTGTTATGCGATACGCTGGGCGCAGAGGCGGCGGCGATATTATATCTAAGCTTTGTGCAGGCCTATTCTATTCACGTGGCTCGCCTAGACGCGGATATCTTCGATCATATCAAAGGCCAAGATCACGCGGCCCTGGAACAGGCTTTGCGGGCCTATGAGGAAGAGGCAGAGGAAGCGTTTCCACAAGAGCGCGATGCCCAATTAACGCAAGTACTGGCATCAATGGCGCGCGCCTGGGAGGGCACATCGGCACGGTTGCTGCGTCAAGCCAAAGGCGCTCCAGCGGGGGCTGGGCTTGGCTTGGTGGTGCAACAAATGGCGTTTGGGTTGGGGCAGGGCGAATGCGGCTCGGGGCTGTTGCAATTGGTGAACAGCGCCACAGGCCAATCTCAAGTGACCGGGCGCTATAAGCGGCAAAGCCAGGGCCGCGAAGGTCTAAGCGGCGATCAGGGGGCAATTTTCCTGACCAGCGATCCGCGCGGGGCCTCTTTGCAAGAGGCTGCACCAGAGATTTTTGAAACTTTGATCGAGCAGGCCAAACTGATGCGCATTCGGTTGCGCGAAGAAATGCAAATTGAATTTACCATCCAAGATGGGCAGCTTTACATCCTGGATGGGGTGCGCGTGCAGCGGCGTGCCCCGGCAGCGGTGCGCATCGCTGTGGCTTTGGCAGAAGATGGTATTATTTCGCAAAAGGAGGCTTTGTTGCGCGTGGATCCAAGATCATTGGGTGAATTACTGCACCGCCAAGTGGATCCGGATGCAGCGCGCGATGTGCTGTGTGAGGGGGTGGCGGCCAGCCCCGGCGCCGCGGCTGGAAAGATCGTGTTTACCTCTGAAGCCGCGCAGGCCAGCGCGGCGCGCAATGAAGCCTGCGTTTTGGTGCGCCGCGAAACCAGCCCCGAGGATATTCGCGGGATGCATGCCGCCAGCGCCGTTTTGACCGAACGCGGCGGGATGACCAGCCATGCGGCAGTGATCGGCCGCGGCATCGGGCTGCCTTGCGTGGTCGGGGCCAATGAGATTTCGCTCAACCTGTCCGACAAAACCTTAACCACACCCAATGGACAGGTGTTTCAAGAAGGCGATGTGATCACGGTAGATGGCAGCAATGGCCAGATTTTGGCCGGCCAACCTGCGATGATTGAAGCGGCTTTGAATGACGCCTTTCAATCTTTGATGGCATGGGCTGATACGCATAGTGACATTAGGGTGCGCGCCAATGCGGACACGCCGGCCGATGCGCAAACCGCGCGGAATTTCAACGCTCATGGCATAGGTCTTTGCCGGACCGAGCATATGTTTTTTGAAGCTGATCGGTTGACCTTGATGCGCGAAATGATCTTTGCTGATGACAGCGATGAGCGGCGCGCAGTGTTAGATCGTTTGTTGCCGATGCAGCGCTCAGATTTCATCAAATTGTTTAAAATCATGCAAGGTATGCCGGTTTGTATTCGCTTGTTTGATCCCCCTTTGCATGAGTTTCTTCCCTCAGATCGGGCTGGCATCCGTGAATTGGCCGATGCGCTTGATTTGCCGATTTCACATGTTAGCCGCCGCATTGAAGATATGGCCGAATACAATCCGATGCTAGGCCTGCGGGGGGTGCGTTTGGGCGTAACGGTGCCGGAAATTTATGAAATGCAAGCGCAGGCGATTTTTGAAGCCACGATTGAGGCCAGTCAAGATGGTGATCCGGTGGTGCCTGAAATTATGATCCCTTTGGTCAGCGCGAAGCGCGAGGTAGAGCTGGTAAAGGGTAATATTGACTCCGTAGCCGCCAGGGTTCGAACCTCGTCAGGCGTTAATTTCGCATTCAAGTTGGGGGTTATGGTGGAAACGCCGCGCGCTGCGTTACGCGCCAATGAAATTGCCCAGCATTCTGCTTTTCTGAGCTTTGGAACCAATGACTTAACGCAGATGACCTATGGGTTGTCGCGCGATGATGCAGGGCGCTTTATGTCGCGCTATGTGCAAAAACAAGTGTTTTTAGAAGATCCGTTCCATGTGCTTGATACGGACGGTGTGGGTGAGTTGTTACAATTGGGCGCTGAACGGGCCCGAAAAGCCCATCCGGATGTGACAATTTCGATTTGCGGCGAGCATGGCGGCAACCCTGAATCAATTGCTTTTAGCCGCGCGCATGGGTTCGATTATGTGTCTTGTTCGCCTTTTCGGGTGCCCAGCGCACGGTTGGCAGCGGCGCAGCTTGCAATTCAGGAAGAAACCGCCTATTTGAGCGCTCAATAAGCTGGCCTGACGCTTCATCAGGCGTAATATTGTGAAATACCTGGCGTCCTTTTTGCCCATTTGGAGATATGCTTTGAGCTTGTTCAAATCGCTTTTGGTATTTGTTTTTATGGGGTTTGCGGCCAGTGCCGCGCAGAGTGACACCCCCAAAGAAATGGTGGTGCTGGGTCTGCAGGTCGATCAGCAGTTTCGCCAAAACATTCCTGCTTGGAGTTTTAACCAGATTTTATCGCGGCAAAAAGCCGCTCAAAACATGTTATACTCGGCCACCTATATGGAGACATTGCCCGTTGCCACGGGTGGTAAGCAATGGAGCTGTTTGGCAGAAGCGCTTTATTTTGAAGCCCGTGGAGAGTCGATTGCTGGCCAATTTGCTGTCGCAGAGGTGATCATGAACAGGGCGGATAGCCGGGCGTTTCCAAACACAGTATGCGGTGTTGTTAATCAAGGGACAGGGCGCCGACATGGCTGTCAATTCAGCTATAATTGCGATGGGCTGGCAGAACGCATTCACGATAAAAAAGCCTACCAGCTGGCGGGTAAAGTGGCTGACCTTGTGCTGAATGGCGCGCCGCGGCGCCTGACATCGGGGGCCATGTTTTATCATGCTAAATCGGTTGCGCCGCGCTGGGCAAAAAAACTAGATCGCACAACCACCATCGGGGAACATCACTTTTATGCCCATCAGGCCGGAAAAAGCTGATAAAACTTTACCGGAAAAATGACGCAACTGACGGCTTTGGTGACGCCTCTGATCGCAGCCAAAGGAAAGATCTCTTGTATCGCTGTGATGAAGCTGGAAGAGAGGCCTCCGCATGACAGAAGAGATCAGGCTGGCGTTTGCCCATCCATTGGAACGTGCGCAAGCCAGCGCTGAAGGCAAATATGATCGGATTTCTCTGCGCGACCATATTGTCGAGGTTGAGATTGGTGCGTTTCAAAGCGAACGGGGCGTTACGCAACGGGTGTGTTTCAATGTGGTGGTGGAAGTGCGGCCCACGGCAGAATATAGCGATGATGTAGATCAAATTTTATCCTATGATCGGGTGACCGAGGCCATCGCAGCCGAGCTGAATTTTGAACGGTTGAATTTGTTGGAAACCTTGGCAGAGCGCATAGCGGGGCGCATCTTAAGCGAAAAGCAAGCGGTACGGGCCTTTGTGCGGATTGAAAAGCTTGATCGGGGCCCGGGTGCGCTGGGGGTTGAAATCGTACGCTCAAGCACTTCCGCTTTGCCCGCCTTTAAAAAGGCGGAAGAAGATCGCCTCAGACCGCGGATTATACACCTTTCGAATTCGGCGGTGACCTCACCTTTTTTGACCGGCTGGCTTGATGCATTGGAACACAACCAAGCGCCTGTGATTTTATGCGTAGGCCTGCCAGAGTTGCCCCAACCAAAGGCAGAAAATGCGCAAGTGGCGCGGCGTATTGGGTTGCTGGCGATTGAGCAGAATGCTTGGCTGCTTGCGGCGCAGGATCCACGCTGCGTCGTGGTTGCGACGCATACAGAGCTGGATTGGGCGATGAAAAACTGTCAAATCAGCGTTTGGGCGCCGTCAAAGATGGTGCTTGATGCGACGCACCCACCGCAAGGTGATCTGCGAAACAGCCTGTCCTTAACGCATTGGCTTATTGACCTTTTGGAGGCGCAGGATGGTTTGTATATCGGCGCTGAGGTGCCGGTTGACTCTGCGCTGCGCTTGCGCAGACAGCCGATCCAAGCGCAGCTTTTGTAAGCTTGCAATAGGCCAGATTTTTGCGCATCACTGCATTATGACAGAGTATTATCGCCCTTTGCTGAGTAGAGCCTATCCGCGCCCCGCCGCGGCGCTGATTTGTGCAGGGGGAAATGCGTGGTTTCAATTCGTTGAAAAGATCACCCGCGAGGGTGGCCGTGAAGTGGTTGATGCCAACAGCCTGCCAAGCGAGTGGAAGAGCAAATTGACCCGGCCCCGGCCAAATTTTTGCGGTATGGACTTTCACCGCGCGAATATCATGGGTATTTTGAACGTAACGCCCGATAGTTTTTCGGATGGCGGCACGTTCTTAGATCCGAACTTTGCAGTTGAGCAAGCGGTTCAGATGGCCGAGGACGGGGCCGATCTTATCGATATTGGCGGCGAGTCGACGCGGCCGGGGGCGGTTGAAATTTCGGTTCAAGAAGAAGTTGCGCGGGTGATACCGGTTATCGGGGCGCTTGCGCAAAAGGTAAGCAAAGCGATCTCTGTTGATACGCGCAAATCGGCGGTGGCGGATGCGGCCTTTCAATCGGGCGCGCGTTTGGTCAATGATGTGTCCGGTTTTACCTTTGATCCCGATCTTTTGACGGGCTGTGGCGAAAATATGCGCCCGGTTTGCGTGATGCATTCACAAGGCCTTCCCGAAATGATGCAAAACAATCCGCAATATGATGACGTGGTTTTAGATGTGTATGATTTTTTGCATGCGCAGATCGCCAAATTGGTGGCCGCGGGCGTACCCGAGCGTTGCATCTTAGCTGATATCGGGATTGGTTTTGGCAAAACACTCGCACATAATTTGGCGCTTCTCAATCGGATTAGTTTGTTCCATGGTCTGGGTGTGCCCTTGCTTTTGGGCGTGTCGCGAAAGGGTTTCATTGGCCAGATCGCCGGTGTAGAAGACCCCCAACAGCGATTGGCTGGATCTCTTTCGGTGGCGCTTGCGGCACGGGCGCAGGGGGTTCAGGTGTTTCGCGTTCATGAAGTCAGGCAAACCCGAGAGGCTTTTGATCTTGATAAAGCGGTGGAAAAGGGCGAGGCAGATGGGGCGTAAATATTTTGGAACCGATGGTGTGCGCGGCCCAGCGAATAGCTTTCCGATGACCGCCGATATTGCGCTGAAACTGGGCGCAGCGGCAGGCCGATATTTCCAAAACTCGAAAAACCTTTCTAAGCGGGTTGTGATTGGAAAAGACACGCGGCTTTCTGGCTATATGTTTGAAAATGCTCTCACGGCAGGGCTGACCTCAACCGGAATGAATGTTTTGTTGCTCGGGCCTGTTCCGACGCCGGCGGTTGGATTGTTGACGCCCTCGATGCGGGCTGATTTAGGGATTATGATTTCGGCAAGTCATAATGGGTTTGAAGATAATGGCATCAAATTCTTCGGGCCAGACGGGTATAAATTATCCGATGAAGTGGAAAATCAAATTGAAACCTTGCTCGATGAAGGGGCAAACGGTTTGGCCCCTGCCGATCAAATAGGCCGTGCGCAGCGGATTGATGATGGTTTGTTTCGTTATGTAGAGCGCGCCAAGTCAAGCTTTCCCAGCGACGTGCGGCTGGATGGTATGAAAGTGGTGATCGATTGCGCCAATGGGGCTGGGTATAAAGCGGCTCCCGAAGTTCTTTGGGAATTGGGGGCCAACGTGATCCCCGTTGCCGTCAGTCCAAACGGAAGAAACATAAACCATAATTGTGGCTCGACCAAGCCGCAGGTGGCGGCAGAAACGGTTGTGGCGCATGGCGCTGATCTGGGAATTTGCCTGGATGGTGATGCCGATCGGGTGATTTTGATCGATGAAAAAGGCCGGGTTGCAGATGGGGATCAATTGATGGGTCTTTTGGCGCAAAGATGGGCGTCTGAGGATCGGTTGCAGGGCAATGCTTTGGTCGCCACTGTGATGTCGAATTTAGGTTTAGAGCAGTTTTTGAAAGGCCATAAAATTGATCTTTTGCGCACCAATGTCGGGGATCGTTACGTTGTTGAAAAAATGCGCCAAGGCGGGTTTAACCTGGGCGGGGAGCAATCTGGACATATCATTATGACAGAACACGCGACCACCGGCGACGGTTTGATGGCCGCGCTGCAATTTTTGGGCGAAATGAAGCGCAGCGATACCTCTGCAAGCGATTTGGCAAATGTGTTCGAGCCTGTGCCGCAACTTTTGAAAAATATTCGCTTTGCTGCAGGGGACAGGCCACTTGAGGCTGAACCTGTGCAAAAAACCATTGCTGCTATGGAAACAAAGCTTGCCGGTCAAGGGCGGTTGTTGATCCGCAAATCGGGCACGGAGCCGCTGATCCGAGTGATGGCTGAATGCACGGAACCTGCTTTGCTTGAACAGGTTGTGGATGAGGTTGTTGGGGCTGTTGAAGCCGTTTGCCAAGCGTGAGCTAAGTGCATTTTTTGCCCTGTTTTTGCTTGGCTATCGGGTTGAACGTATAAAACATGCGTGCGACTTAACGCGCGCATGCCTATTTTAACCTTTAGGATTTGGCCCCAAAGAAAAGCCTGTTAAGTGCTTTATACTGGCTGAGGTAAACGCCAATGATGATCAATAGCAACGCCACCAGCAAGCGGATTTGAAACGGCTCATTCAACAAGAGAATTCCAAAAATAACAGACCAAAGCGGCACTTGATAATTGGTCAAACTCATGAAAACAGGGCCGGCGGTTCTGATCACCAGCACCCGCAAAAGATTTGCCAGCGCGGTCGGGAAAAGGCCTAAAAAAATCAATAACCCCCATCCGGTGCTGCTTATTGCAGGGGGCGGGCCCTCGATTACAAAGGCTGTAACAATCACAAAGCCACTGCCGATTAGTAAGCTTACAGCCGCCAATCCAATAGGATCCATAGGCGCTAGGCGGCGCATCACAACCGAACTGGTCGCATAGCAACTGGCCGCGCCAAAGCAAGCGATGCGGCCGGGCCATTCAAGATCCGCGCCTGTCATGTCTAACGCTTTTGAGCCGATTAGAACCAACACGCCCACAAATCCGATTCCAAAGCCGATCGAGCGGCGCAATGTCATTTTTTCGCCTGGTATCAATAGATGAGAGAGCGGAAGCACCAAGAGGGCAACCGCTGCCATGGTAACGCCCGAGAAGCTTGATGTTACATATTGCTGCGCCCAGCTGATCAATTGAAACGGGATTGCCGTGCTGAGCAATCCCACGCAAATCAACCCGCCCCAGCTGCGCGTTTTATCCAGATGCAAACGGCGGCCGCGCAATTGCCAAAGCGCCCCGGTGACAACGGTCGCAAACACGATGCGCCCAGCGGTCAGCCAAAACGGCGTAACATGCTCAAGGGCCAGTTCGATGACCATAAAGGTGCTGCCCCAGATCACGCCCAGAGCGGCAACCATAAGCCAACTGGCCTTCGTGATATGCGGGGTGTCCTTCATATTTTGGGGCAGTCCTGTTCAGGAAAAGCAATTGGGCGCCCATGCCCCAATGTGATCAAGGGCGCCCGAATCTTTTTTAGTTGCGCTCTTTATCAACCATTTTACCGGCAGAGATCCATGGCATCATGCCGCGCAAGGTTTCCCCGACGGCTTCGATTTGATGCGCATCATTCATCCGGCGTGTGCCCTTAAAGAAAGGCTGGCCAACTGCGTTTTCTTGCATGAAATCACGCACAAACTTGCCCGTTTGAATATCGCTGAGGATAGATTTCATCCGTGCTTTGGTTTCATCATAGGGCAAAACGCGCGGTCCGCTGACATACTCACCATATTCGGCCGTGTTTGAAATTGAATAGTTCATGTTGGCGATGCCGCCTTCATAAATCAGATCGACGATCAATTTTACCTCATGCAGGCATTCAAAATAGGCCATTTCAGGCGCGTATCCGGCTTCTACCAGCGTTTCAAAGCCCATGCGGATCAGTTCAACCAAGCCGCCGCATAAAACCGCCTGTTCGCCGAATAAATCGGTTTCACATTCTTCGCGGAAATTCGTTTCAATAATGCCAGAGCGCCCGCCACCGATTGCCGAGCAATAGCTAAGACCGATTTCCAGAGCCTTGCCTGATGCGTCATTATCAACGGCCACAAGGCACGGCACGCCGCCGCCTTTGGTGTATTCGCCGCGCACGGTATGGCCAGGGCCTTTGGGGGCCATCATGATCACGTCAACGCCGGGTTTGGGGTCGATCAGGCCGAAATGTACGTTCAAACCATGCGCGAAGGCAATCGCCGCGCCTTCGCGGATATTGTCATGCACATATTTCTTATAGGTCTCGGCTTGCAGCTCATCGGGCATGGTGAACATGATCAGATCACACCAGGCCGCCGCTTCCGCGATGCCCATCACGGTTAAGCCCTCTCCTTCGGCCTTTTTCGCCGAGGCCGAGCCTTCGCGCAGCGCAACGACCAAGTTTTTGGCGCCGCTATCGCGCAAATTCAGCGCATGGGCATGGCCTTGTGATCCATAGCCCAAAATCGCTACTTTTTTGTCTTTGATCAGATTAATATCGCAATCGCGGTCATAATAAACGCGCATCAGAAACCCTCCATTTGCATTTCAATCTGCAGCGTTATATCGATATTTTGAGAATACAGGTTTCTTATTTGGTATTGATCTGCTAAATATGGTATAAATCATTCTTTATTTTTTATTAAAAAGAAAAAATCATGCTTGATGCTACTGATCGGCGCATATTGCGGGTTTTCCAAAGTAACCCGTCGCTTTCAATGTCGGATCTGGCCGTATTGGCGGGAACAACGCCTGCGGTTTTATCGCGCCGGCTGGCTCGGCTGCGTGACACAGATGTTTTATTGGGGCAGGAGGCGCTTATCGATTGGTCAGCGCTGGGCTATAGTGTGGAAGTGTCTTTAAGGGTGGCGTTGGATAAAACCCAAGCCACCGCCTTTGAGGTATTTTGCGCAGCGGCGCGCTTGGTGCCAGAAGTCACCGAAATTCAAAGTTTTCTTGGCAGGGTGGATATTCGCTTATCGGTGATTGCCCGCGACATGGCGCATTATCAATCAATTTACCGCAACCATATTCTCGCCCTGCCGCATATTGCCGATATCGAAGCTTTGATGCATGTGGCGCGGATTAAATCGGATGAAGTATTGCCCGTATGATCGAGATTGATGCCATTGACAGAGCGCTTTTGCGCGCCCTGGTTGAGGATGCGGGGCAAAGCGCTGGCGCGCTGGCGCGCGTTCTGGGGATGTCGCAGCCTGTAATATGGCGGCGGATAAAGCGTCTACGCGATACAGGGGTGATCAAGGGCACACGGCTGCGGCTTGATAAAGCGGCTTTAGGATTCGGGGTGACAGTGTTTTTGGGCATAAAGCTCGCCACTAAGGGCCGTGTCAGTTTGGACGATTTTGAACGGGCGGTGACGGGTATTCCTGAGGTGCAGACCGTTGAGCATGTTTTGGGGCTGTATGATTATCGCTTGCGGGTTGTGGCGCGCGATATATCTGATTTCGAACGTATTTTACGGCGCCGTATCATGACCTTGCCGGGGGTTGGTGATGTTGAGGCAAATGTTTTGCTTAGCGAAGAGCGCCGCCCGGGCCCGCTTGAGGCCTTGGAAATCTAATCGGGTGTGGCTAAGCGGTTTCGCGTTATCTGTCGGCAGATACTGTGACAGAAGGCCCCGCTTGGCAACTAGACTTTGCCTTTATGGGAGCGCTGCCCTATTTATGATTTAAAGATGGAGGAAATCGCGATGCCTGCTTTGCTAAACACAGTTGACCCCGAGGGACTAGAAGAATTTTCTGTCGTATTTACGGATAGATCCTTAAACCATATGTCGACGGTTTTCCAATCCGTGATGACCGATATTTCTGCCATGCTGAAACAGGTTTATAACGCGGATGCGGTGGCCTTGATCCCGGGTGGCGGCACTTTTGGGATGGAGGCCGTAGCCCGCCAGTTTGGCCGCGATGCGGATGTCTTGGTGGTGCGCAACGGCTGGTTTTCCTATCGATGGTCGCAAATTTTTGAAGCCACATCTGGCGCCGCGGCTGTGGAGGTGATGAAAGCCCGACAAGCTGGAAATGGCGCACAAGAGCCTTTTCGGCCCGCTGCGATTGAAGATGTGGTCGCAAAAATCCATGACATGCGGCCAGATATTGTTTTTGCACCGCATGTTGAAACCTCGGCGGGGGTGATCTTGCCGCCCGACTATCTGGCGGCTTTGTCTTCAGCGGCCCATGAGGTCGGGGCTTTGATGGTGTTGGATTGTATTGCGTCGGGCTGCGCTTGGGTAGATATGCAGGCCAGCGGCGTGGATGTGCTTATTTCAGCGCCGCAAAAAGGCTGGTCCGCATCGCCCTCAGCGGGGTTGGTAATGCTGTCTCAGCGGGCGGTCGAGCGCATGGAACATACGGCCTCTGACAGTTTTGCGATTGATTTGAAAAAATGGCATGGCATCATGCAAATTTACGAAAATGGCGGCCATGCTTATCATGCCACTATGCCAACTGACGCATTGCGCGCGTTTCGTGATACGATGCTGGAAACCCGCGAATTCGGGTTTGATAAATTGGAAGCGGCGCAATGGGAATTGGGAAATCAAGTGCGTGCGATGCTGAAAGCGAAAGGGATTGTGTCGGTGGCAGCTGATGGGTTCGGCGCGCCGGGTGTTGTCGTGAGCTATACCAGCGATCCAAAAATACAAAACGGGTCAAAGTTTTCGGCGCTTGGGATGCAGATTGCAGCCGGGGTTCCATTGGCTTGCGATGAGCCAGAAAATTTCATGACCTTCCGGCTTGGGCTTTTTGGCTTGGATAAATTATACGATGTCGACGCAACGGTGGCGCGGCTCCGGCGGGTGATCGATCAAGTGCTGTAAACAGCCCTAGTTTGCAATCCAAGACGCATCATCGCTTTGCGCAGTGGCGCGGGGCTATGCAGCGCATTTAGGCCAAGCGCCCTTGCGTCGCGCAGCGCCTGCGCCTGCGCCTGCGAGGCTGAATTTAGCAGGGAAACACCGGAAACGCGCAGGCGTAAATCACCAATGCGCTGGCGGTGGTAGCGATCCAGCATTTCAGCATCCCCCAAACGCGTTGGATTCGCTTTGGCCAGCGCGAGCAGGGCATCTATATCCCCCAAACTCATATTCAAACCTTGCGCGCCAATAGGGGGAACAACATGCGCCGCTTCGGCGATCAATGCCACGCGCTGTCCGCTTAATCGGTTTGCCAATTGGCTGATGATCGGCCAAAGGCTGCGCCGTGTCACCAAGCGCAAAGGTCCCAGATGGCTGCAAGACCGCGCGCTCATTTCCGCTTCAAAAGCCTCGGTGGGCATGTTCGATAAGGCCAGCGCATTCGGCCCGGTTTCCATCCAAACCACCGCAGAAGAGGGCTGCCCCTGATAATCTGGAAGCGGCACCAGCGTGAACGGGCCACCGCTGCGATGGATTTCCGTTGACACGTTTTGATGGGGAATAGGATGGGTGACCGCAAACGCCAATGCTTTTTGTCCAAACCGCGTGGTGCTTACAGAAATTCCAGCCTGGTTTCGGATTTCAGAGCTGCGTCCATCTGCTCCGAGAACCAAACGGGCCTTGACCTGCGTGCCATTGCTTAAGGTGATTTTGGCCTCTTGATCGCGGGTGAACAGTTTTGTGCTGGCCACGCCGGGCAGAAATTGAACCCGCGGTTCCGCCTCTAAAGCACTGGAAATTTCGCGCCGCGACAACCAGTTTGGAACGTTCCACCCAAAGGGTTGGTCTGAAATGTCAGAGGCTTTAAAATCTTTGATCTGGCGCGGCTCGGGCGTCGTTTCAGGCCCGCCCGCATCAATAATGCGCATTACCTCAAGCGGCATGGCGTGATGTTCAAGCACAGACCAAAGGCCAATATCGTCTAAAAACGTCTTTGAGGGCTGCAGGAAAGCGGTTGTCCGTAGGTCAGAATTACCTTCGTTTCTGGATAGAACGGGTGGGATCGGATCTGCGCATATGACCGAAAAGCCAGCCCTGCCGAAGGCGAGCGCTGCAATCAATCCGGCCAGACCACCACCAGAGATGAATATATCCGCTTTTTCCATCACACGCGTGCCTTTCTTACGTTCCCAACACTTAACCTGATATCGGGATAAGTCCAACGGAAGCGAGGGGCTTAGACGATCTGCCGCAGAAACTGTACGAGATTATCCGTTTGATAATCAATATGGGGTGTATTCCCGGTTTGAGAGGCATTCACCAAGATCGTTTTCAACCCCAGCTGATGCGGCACGTCTAAATTGCGAGGATCATCTTCAAACATGGCGGCTTGCGTTGGCCGCAAGTCTTCGCCGTCGAAAATAATGGCATAGGCTTGTGATGCGGGCTTGGGGTGATACGCCGCGTGCTCAACGCCATAAAATGCATCGAATTGTCCCGCCAACCCCAGAGCATTCACCACTTGCCGGGCGTAAGGCGCGGTTCCGTTCGTGTAAATAATTTTGCGCCCCGGTAAAGCTTCAATGGCTTTCGCCAGCGCCTCGCTTTTGGGAAGGTTTGAAAAATCGATATCATGGACCTGCTCTAGGAATGGATCGGGGTCTATATCATGTTCCTGCATCAAACCGGCCAAAGTTGTGCCATAGCGCCGCCAGTAGGCATCGCGCAGCGTATCTGCCGCTTGCGGGGTCAGCCGAAGGTTTGACACGATGTAATCGCGCATTTTCACTTCGATTTGATCAAACAGCCGGATAGAGGGGTGATAGAGCGTATTGTCCAGATCAAAGACCCAATGGCGGATATGGCGCAGCTTCTGGGGCATGATGGTTAATCCTTCTTGCAAAAGCTGCCTGGTTGGGGTTGCTTTCCAAAACCCTAAATCGCTAAATTAAAGACTTATCACCGGAGTACAATATGGCCCTTACCCGATTACATCAAAAAGACGCCTATACGCTGATTTTAGAGGCGATTGATATGGGGGTTTTTAAACCGGGTGATCGGTTGGTTGAAAGCGATTTGGCAGAACGCTTCGGCGTTTCGCGCACGCCCATTCGCGAGGCGCTGCAGCGTTTGGAAACGCAATCGCTTCTGAACCGGGATGGCCGCAGCCTTTTTGTCTCATCTCTTGATCACAATCAAATCGCAGATCTGTATGTTGTGCGCGCTGAATTAGAGGGGCTGGCGGCAAAATTGGCGGCGCGCACCGCGACCAATGAAGAACAGCGGGTGCTGGTTGAGATGGTCGAGCAAGATTTTGAACTGGTCGATGATCCTTCAGCTTTGGCGCGGGCCAATCGGCGGTTTCACAAGCAAATCCATCTTTCAACGCATAACCGGTATTTGGTACAGCAGCTCGATCTTGTTCACCGCTCAATGGCGCTGATGGCGACCACGTCGCTTGCCGCGCATGGCCGCGGCTTAGAGGCGATGAAGGAACATCAAGCGATTGTCGCTGCGATTGTCAATCGCGATGAAGAAGCGGCGTATCAGGCGTTGAAACGTCATTTATCATCGGCTTTTGTCACCCGTTTGAAACAAAAATCTGAGTCGAGATAGGGGGCGGGTAAGCCAGCCCAGCTTTGGCTAAATTGATCACCATGCGCGGTTTTCGCCCAATGAAAGCGGTTAACGATTAGGCTATAAAACGCTTTATATGCCGAGAGCGTGGCCATTGCGAAATATATAAGTTGCAGCGGCAGCCAACGTTTAAGACCTTTATGCCCAGATTTTTCCGCCGCCATAACTCCGATTGCACCATCGGCGAGCAAGGCCAGTGCGAATAGCGCACCGATTGCATTGCTATAGCCATGGGAAAGTGCCAGATCTTGCCGCACCACCAGCCCTGCCGCCACGTACCAAAAAATCCAAAAAAGTGGTGCAAAAAGGAAGGTGGCAATCGCAGAAAAGAATAATGCATGCACCCCAATCCAGCGCCAAATACCCAGATCGGCCAGCAACTGCTTTGGAGATCTATTATGGCACCAATAGGTCATAAAATAGCCCTTTTGCCATCGCGAGCGCTGTTTGATCCACGTTAAGGGCGTTTTGGTCGCCTCTTCAAAGGTTTTGCTATCAAGTAATGCGCAGCGTAAGCCCGCCCGTGACAAACGCAGGCCCAGATCGGCATCTTCGGTAACGTTAAACGCATCCCAGCCCTTTAAATCGATCAAGGCCGAGCGCCGGATATACATGCTGGTTCCCCCAAGCGGGAGCGCAAACCCAAGCCGTGCCAGACCGGGCAAAATAACATGAAACCAAGCCGCATATTCCAAAGCAAAACAGCGCGTCAGCCAATTTGTTTGCGCGTTGTAAAAATCCAAGCGCCCTTGAAGGCAAACGAGGCGAGGATCGGCCAAAGCGAACTGGTTTGCAACTTTTAAAAGCTGATCTTTTTCTGGGGCATCTTCGGCATCCAAAACGCCGATGATGTCACCGCGGCTGACGTCAAGGGCAAAGTTTAGCTCGCGTGGTTTGGTTTTTACGCGCCCTTTTGGCACCGTTATGACGCAGCACCAACTTGGCAGCTTGGCCGCCAATAATGCGGTTTGGGTTTCCACATCACCGTCTTCCAAAATTAGCATGACCTCAAGATGCGTGCGCGGATAGTCAAGCCTTTGCAAATGATAGAGAAGGTGATGCAAGATCCTTGGTTCTTCGAGCAAGGGGATCAAAACTGTGACACGGGGCAGAACTTGGGGCCGCTCGGATGGCATTGCCGAGGCTGGCTTTTGACCAAGGGCGCCAATAAAAATTGTGATTTTCAAGATGGTTGATAGGCTTAAGCTTGCCAAGGCCACGCCCAAGAAGATGTGGAATAGGCTCAATATCGCAGTGAGCTCGCTGCGCAGCATCACACCCGTCACAACGCAACACAGAGCGATGAGATATGGGAGTTTCAGTTTGAGGGATCGGCAGCTTTGATGGCTGGGCAAACCCGTTTCTGCCTGTTCAAGCAAGTGCGATGAAAAAAGCTGCAGCGTTTGGTTTCGAATTTGCGTAGGGCTGGCGAGAACCAGACTAAAATCACCGCAGATCTGGTGCAAATCTCTAAAATTTTTGTAATAATCCTGAACATTCACGCAAGCAATCTGCCAATGGCCTTTTGTAAACCGCCAAGGAACCAACCCTGTCTTTAACCAGAAACCTGCTTCCAATTTGGGAAAAGCTGAAGGCTTATCGGGGGTTTTCGCGTGGTTTAGGCCCTGCTGCTGCGCCAAGGCTTTCGCTATATTGTAATGAGAGACTGTTTTTTCTGACACCAAAAGCTCGCCTAAAGGGCAGGGGTGTAGGGTTTGTTGTTGCAAGGCAAGTCTGAGCTTCGGCGCAGAAATTTGGCCTTGTTCAAGAAGTATCTGCCCCAGTTTTTTACCAAATTCAGGCATCTAAACAGAGGTTAAGGTTAAGGTCGCGGGTGCGGGCCTTTGCAAGCTGAATTCACGTGCCATACGGCACAGAACGCCAAAATAATTAAGATTAACCTAAAGGTTTACGCGTCGACCTTGGCCTTCATCGAGGCAGCGAAACGTTCAAACAGATAAAAACTATCTTGCGGCCCCGGGCTTGCTTCGGGATGATGTTGAACCGAAAACACCGGACGGTTCTGCATTTTTAACCCGCAATTTGATCCATCAAACAATGAGATATGCGTTTCAACCACGCCCTCAGGCAGCGATTGCCCATCGACAGCAAACCCATGATTCATCGAGGTGATTTCAACTTTACCACTTTCTTGATCGCGCACAGGATGATTGGCACCGTGATGGCCATGGTTCATCTTTATGGTTTTTCCGCCAAGCGCTAAGGCCAGCATTTGGTGGCCAAGACAAATACCAAATATTGGCAAATTGGTGCTCTCAAGGATTTTTTGTATCATTGGCACCGCATAGCGGCCGGTCGCAGCAGGATCGCCTGGGCCATTCGATAAAAACACCCCGTCCGGTTTTAGCGCCAAAACCTCTTGCGCACTCGTTGTTGCAGGCATCACTGTGACATCGCAGCCTGCAGAGGCCAAACAGCGCAAAATATTACGCTTGGCACCATAATCAATCGCTACGACTTTATGTTGCGCGTGCTGTTGAGGCTTGTGGCCATCTTTCCAGGTCCAACGTTGCTCATTCCAGTGATAGGTTTGCCGGCACGTGACCTCTTTGGCCAAATCCATGCCTTCCAGCCCGTTGAAGCCGCGGGCTTTTGCGATCAACGCCTCGCGGTCTATTTTACCGTCGGGATGATAGGCTATGGCGACATGCGGGGCCCCTTGTTGGCGGATCACGCGCGTCAAGCGGCGGGTATCGATACCACCAATCGCAATGCGGCCGCGGGCGCGCAGCCAGTCTGATAATTCTGTTTGTGCGCGCCAATTTGAAGCATGCGTTGGATCCCATTTCACCACCATTCCCGCAGCAACCGGATCCACCGCTTCATCATCTGAAATATTCACCCCAACATTGCCGATATGTGGAAAGGTAAAGGTGATGATTTGGCCGCAATAAGATGGATCAGTCATAATTTCCTGATACCCCGTCATCGCCGTATTAAAGCACAATTCGGCCACAGCTTCCCCAGGGGCACCAAAGCCATTGCCATAAAATACGGTGCCATCGGCCAATGCAAGGCAGGCGGTCGGCTCAGATCTGAGAGAGGGGGCCATTTTTTCACTTTCTTGAGGAGTAAATTTGCGGCAACTTAGTGAGTTGTGCCCTAAGCGTCAAGCGGCTCTGCCTCGGCAATTCCTTGCTGATTTTTAATCTGTGCTTGCTCTTGGCGGTGGTTTTCTCTATTGCTTGCCGCCGTCACGATGATAGAGGTGTTTTATGGACCTTCGCGCCCGAATACTGGTTTCGATGAAGCAAGCGATGAAAGAAAAAGATGCCGAGCGTCTTTCGACCGTGCGCTTGATCAGCGCGGCGATTAAAGACCGAGATATCGCTGCGCGCGCTGAGGGCAATGATGACGGCGTCGACGAAACCGAAGTCATGGCGATTCTTGGCAAAATGTCCCGCCAACGCCAGGAAAGTGCCCGCACATATGAAGAAGCTGGCCGGTTGGATTTGGCCGAGCGCGAAATGGCTGAAATCAAGGTGATTGAAGAGTTTTTGCCCAAACAGTTGAGCTCGGATGAGATTTCTCTTGCGGTTGAGACAGCGATTGCAGAGATGAACGCCAGTTCTATCCGGGATATGGGGCGCGTCATGGGCGTTTTGAAAAGCCAATATGTCGGTCAGATGGATTTTGGCCAAGTTGGCCCCTTGGTGAAAGAGAAGCTGACAGCTTAGAGAAAGCCCGAGTGGATTTTATCAAGCTGCGAGGCGCCCCTTATCTGGAATCGCTTCACAAAACGTTCTTTGAATTTGCCTTGGTTAAGGCGGTGATCAAAGTTTTCACCATGAAAGACCTCTGCGTAACGACGGGATTCCCTGAATTGTCTGGAGCTTGTATGGTTTTCGCAGTTTTTCGAGGATGTTTTCATGGACCTATTTTTGCGTGAAGCGGTGGATCGGATTGGGGTCGATGATG
>Ga0181573_10001770_pt1 | contig 20732 bp, 13 predicted proteins | sample 101ome_25_FD_148643 | JGI IMG/M metagenome (GOLD analysis project Ga0181573, IMG submission 148643) | Coastal salt marsh microbial communities from the Groves Creek Marsh, Skidaway Island, Georgia - 101409BT metaG (spades assembly) | ecosystem: Environmental > Aquatic > Marine > Intertidal zone... | reverse complement strand
GAGTCGGTCATCAGGTCGTCAGAGGGCGCGTCGGAGTCGGTCAATGACGCATCAGAGTTGGTCCACATGTCGTCAGGTGACGCATCAGAGTTGGTCCACATGTCGTCAGATGGAGTCGTGACCGCGTCCCAGATCCGCGCCGTATTGTCAAAGGACCCCGTCGCCACCCGCCTCCCGTCCGGCGACCAAGCCACGCTGAATACCGAACCTCCATGCCCCTCGAGCGCGCGGACGACTTCGCCCGTGGTCGCGTCCCAGATCCGCGCCGTGTTGTCCAAGGACCCCGTCGCCACCCGCCTCCCGTCCGGCGACCAAGCCACTCTGTAGACACAACTTCCGTGCCCCTCGAGGGCGCGGACGACTTCGCCCGTGGTCGCGTCCCAGATCCGCGCCGTGTTGTCCCAGGACCCCGTCGCCACCCGCCTCCCGTCCGGCGACCAAGCCACGCTCTCGACATAACCTTGGTGCCCCTCGAGGGCGCGGACGACTTCGCCCGTGGTCGCGTCCCAGATCCGCGCCGTGTGGTCGTGGGACCCCGTCGCCACCTGCCTCCCGTCCGGCGACCAAGCCACGCTGTTAACATAACTTCCGTGCCCCTCGAGCGCGCGGACGACATCGCCCGTGGTCGCGTCCCAGATCCGCGGCGTGTAGTCCCCGGACCCCGTCGCCACCCGCCCCCCGTCCGGCGACCAAGCCACGCTCCAGACATTATCTCTGAGCGCCAGGGCCCGGACGACGCCCCCGTGGCGCCTCCTTGTGGCAACGAGGAGGGGCGTCGCACCGTTGTTCCGCGCTGCGTTGGGGTCGGCGCGTCCCGTGGTCAAGCACGCCTCGACGCCGTCCATCCACCCCAGCTCGGCCCCTCGTCACCCCCCGATAAAGGGAAAGAACTTCAGGATTATCTCGACGGCGGCGTCGAGTCCACCCGAGTCGACGTAGAGCCGCGCCGTGTCGACCAGCGCGTCCAACCCTTCTGGCGCCTCATCCAGCGCGGCGAGACCCTGGAGGGCGCGGTCGGCGATGAGGGCGGCGCCGGTGCTCGCTGCCAGGGCGGCCTCGAGGTTGGCGGAGCGGACGAGCACGTCCCGGTCCTGGCACGCCGCCATGGTCGCCACGTGCTCCGCCTCGTCCCCCGCGATGGCGAGGAAGACGTCGTGCAGCGACTCGATTGGCGGACGCCGGCTCCCGGCCGCTCGCTCTGTCTGAAACTCGTCATACAGGTACATGTCAGGCGAGAGGTAGTAGTCGATGGCGATGGGAGGCGGGGGAACTGCGGGGGGGAGGGGGCGGTAACATGGGGGTGGGGGCGGGGGGGGCGGACGCCGGCCCCAGCAGTGCGGGGGGGCGGACCCACCACCCACCCGCTTTGCTTGAGGGCGACCTCGTTCTCGTCCGCGAATTGTTGGTACGTGTCGACCGCATGGGCCTCGATCAGCTCACTAAAATTGTACGCGAGGGTGGGCGAGAGCGCCCAAAGAAAGCACAAAATGACGAAGTAAACAAGAGTCGCGTGGCCGGCAAGAAATCGCGTCTGCCACTTTTGATCGCCGCCAAGGCTCTCGACGATGAGGAGGTGATGGTACTCGTTCCACTCCTCAGAAAAATGGACTCGTTTCACCAACCCCCCCCGTCTCCACCAGCCCAAACTTTCGTAGAGGTCCAGCATGGAGACGTAAGACAGATAGGGCATCCGGGCGACGGACTCCAGAAAATAGAACCGCGCTATGGGGTCGCCGACGAAGGCCACGTCGAGAAGGACGCAGAGCACCAGATAAGGCCCCTTTAGCACCCAAGGCGCCCGAACCTCGGGCCGGGCGCGCTCGCGTTCCCAGACGGCCTCGTTCGACAGCGTGAGCTGCCCAATCAGACCGCGGACCCGGATCGCCTCGTCCGACAGGGTGTCCGACCGGTCGCGCTCGTACGTCCCCCTCCCCCCAAGCGTCATAAGTATCTCCCATCCCTCCCTTCGAAAGTTCTTGAGCCCCAGCTCCAATAGGGACCCTGGCGGACCAATCGGCACGTTGTCCGTGTACCGGCCCGCGGTCTTTGCCAGGTAGCTGTAGTCGACGAGAACCACAGGCGTCTCGGCTGCCGAAGACGACGTCGACGAGCTGGTCGACGAACCTGACGCCGCGATGACGGCGTCCAGCGCCGCGACCTCGCGCGCCAGCCGGTCCCGTCGTGCCTGCATTCGCGTCCGGCCGCCGACCTCAACCCCCTGCAGTCGCCTCCGTGCGTCGGGACGGGGCGCGTCGTAAAGGCCGACCCGGGCGGCATCATCGGGCTCTGCGCGCAGGCGCACGCGCCTGCGCGCAGGGCAGGGCAGGGCAGGGGAGGGGGGCGCAGCCGCGCAAGCCAGTAGCGGCATCTGCGTGATGGGGGTCGAGGGGAGTCGAGAGGAAGCGTCGTTCGCTCCCCGCAGTCGGGTCGCGGGGCCCAGGGGACCGACACCGAGGCGGAGCGGTGCGCGTCTTTGCCCACGCACGGAGGCGCGGCCGGACGCGGCGGCTGGGGCCGGGCCCTCGCGCTGGGTCCACGCGGCGATTCACCCGCCCGAGTTCGAGCCACGATAGGTCGAGCTTCGCTTCGTCGGGGCGCCCGTTCTCCTTGGTCGTCGTCGAAGACTCCCCTGCCCGCCAAGAGCGGCGTCACGTCCGGACAAGTCGCTCTCCCCGGGCGGCCCTCCCCGAGGCTGCAAAAAATAGAGCATGGATATGGATAAGGTGGGTGTTGATGGCTACCGAGATTTACCGCGTCCAGGAGGGGGCTTGCCGCCTCGCCGTCGGGTGGGGCTCATCGGCAGTACGCCGTACGCGGACTCCTCGGGCCGATCCATACGAGTGTCGATCGACAAAGGAGGCCATCGGGAGGGGGAGTGAGATCGATGCGTTTCCAGCTCGTCCTTCGGCTCGTCCTGCAGCAGCGATGCTCAACCACCCCACCCCGCACGCAGGCCTCCCCCCACCAGGCGACGGCGACGGTGACGACGCCCGCGGGGAGAGGCCCGCGAGGCGGCGTACGGAAAAGGGGCCCGGGCGCCCGCAAGACGGCCGAGAAGGACACGCGGGCGGCGGCGTCGGTGCCGGGGCCGCCGCCGGCCCTGCCGTCGGCGCCCGCAGCAGCATCCTCGACGCCGACGCCCTCCCCGCCGCCTCCGGCCGCGTGGGTGCTGGAGCTCTTCTGCGACCGGTGCCGGCGGGGCGACAGAGAGGATGAGCTCGTCGTCTGTTCGGCGTGCGACAAGGGTTGCCGGCACGTCGACTGTGCCGGGCTGGAGGTTGTGCCTGCGGGAGAATGGTATTGCTCGATGGCGTGCGCCTCCCGCGCGGGGGGAGGGGTCGTCGTCGTCCCCTCCCACAAGAAGCCCCGCTCTACGCCTTCACCCAAGCCCAGGAAGCGCGCCCAGGAAGCGCGCCCAGCGCGCGGCAGGGGCGGCCGCCGGAGAGTCTCCAAGAAGGACGCCTCCTCGGGCGACCCGGGGCCGTCGTTGGGCCTGGTCGCCGCCGACGACGACCAGGGCGACCTTGCCTGCCACGAGGACTTCTTCGGAGACGACGTCCTGGAGGTTCCGCCTCCCTCCACTTCCATCCCGCAGTTGTTCACGGCCAAATTCGAACCGCCGTCGCCTGGGCAGACGACCTGGCCGGCCCTCATCTTGGCTGGCCCCCTCTTTGCCTCGCTGCCCCGCGTGGGGGAGGCGGCGGTGGCGTACCAGTCGACTGCCCTGTCCCCACTCTCTAACCAGAACCTCCTGGCGTCCTCGCTCCCTGTCCCTGTCCACGCGCCTGACGCTTCCGACGGCAAGTGTGGCCCGCCGACGGCGATCGCGTCGACCCGCCAGGCCAGCCAGGTCGGCAACGACGACGTGCCGGCGGCCTGGGGTCTGTCGGCCCTCGCCGCGGGTCCGTAGACGTAGGTCGACCCGTGCTCTGTTTGAAGTCGACCCGTGCTCTGTTTGAAGTGCTCTGTTTGAAGTCCTTGTTGACCATTCGGCTACTCGGCTACCCCCCATCCCCTTCCCCGGCCGCCGTGGCTGCGTCCACAATGTCGACCGTGGCCTGAAGAATCGCGCCCATCTTCATCTCGAGCCGGTTTAGCCGCGCCTCCTGGTGGATATGCATCTCGCGGATGGCGGCGGCGATGCCCATGCTGCCGCCACCGCCGCCCGGCTGACTTGGCTGACCCCCAACGACGCTGGGCCGTGCCCCCCCCGATGCCGACGCTGCCGACGCCTGCGGGAGGATAAGAGCGCGCTGCGATCCCGCGCCTCCGAAGGAGGCGATCCGGTCGGTCATCGCGGCGTTGGCGTCGCCGACGCCGCCCGTCTCGGTCGACCGCTGCGACGCCGCCATGGATGCCTGCCGCCGGGCCTCGAGCCCAGCGGCGAAGGACAGCCCGACATCCCTGGACACCTTGTCCGCGTCCTCGTCCGGCGGCAGATCCTCGTCGTCGTCCCATCCGCGCATGGGGTCGCGCGCGGCTGCCAGCTCCTTGACCTTGCTGCGCACCATGGCCCACCCCTTCTTTCTCTCGCCCGTCTCCCCCTCCTCGTCCAGCGTGCCGAGGACAGCCGAGCTGTGACCCGACGGCAACACCTTGTTCGCGCCGCGCTTCTTCCTCCCGAAGACGCGGCCGGGCAGCACCCGGGCCTTGGTCTTCTCCGCCATTCGCCGGGCCCACTCCTTGGTCTCGTTGCGCAGCGCTGCGAAGCGATCCAGCTCGAGTTGCCGCCTCAGGATGCCCACGACAATAAGCCAAAGGGCAAAGACGAGGAGGGGCACCAAAAGGCCCCAGTTGTAGTGAGACACCGCGTCGATTACGGCCTCGGAGAATGTCTTATCGATGTGCCGGCTGTCGGGGGAGTTGGCGACGTCGTCGGAAAAGACAAACTCGTCAGCCGTCTCCCAATTCGCGCCGCCTCGCGCCAGCGAGTCCGACATGGGAAGGTGCGTGCGGACCGATCTCTGGGACGAAAAGGTGTGCAGGAAGGAAAGGAGGTGGGAAGGGAGGAGTCGGGGAGATGACAGCACGAGCCTTGTTCGACGGAGTTGACGGAGGAGGGATGGTGAAGGCGGGGGGGACGGGGATGGCGGCGAGCCCGGGAGGGGACCAGAGGGCCCCGCAGTGTCGTCTCTCTCGCCTCGTAGCTGGGCACGGCCCGCCTCCCCTTCCCTGTCGACTGGATCCACTCCAGGGTGGAGGCGTTGAGCACGGTCTCGAGCCCCTCCATTCCGCGGCGGGGGAAGGCGAGGGCGTAAGGGGCCTCGATGAGCGATGGCGAGGCCACGAGGCCTGGGTAGTTGCCCGAGGCAAAATAGACGGCCACCGTCGGAGAATCGGCGAGGACGACGTCGACGTGGAGCGGGTCGTCGACGGGAGTGTTGAGGAGCGAGAGACACTTACCCACGCCGCCGTCCTCGCCCGACGCGACGACACGCAGCGCGGGGTCGAGCTCGAGCTTGGCCTGGTCCGGGTGGATGTCGAGCCACCACGCGGCGTAGCCGCGGGGCAGGCAGATGCGCAGGCCCTGGAGGTCGACCGCCGAGTTGGGCACGCCGACGACCGCCTCCGCCGACTTGAGCGCGCCCGCCGTGAGGCTGCCGGTGAGGGCGCTGACGAGGAGGAGCGCCGCCATCATCCACAAGATCATCACGCAACGGCCCATGCCCGTCACCGGAGCGCGGTCCCCGTAGCCCACGGTGGTCATGGTGATAACCGAGACCCAGGCGCCGTCGTCGATCCCCTGGGCGTACTTGGGCCGGAAGGACTGGGGCTGGGCCTCGCGCTCGGCCAGCCACACAGCGTGGCCGACGAGGAGGGTTCCCAGCAGAATGGCCGACATGATGTTGAGCTGGTCTGATCCCATCATGGCCTTGATTTGGGTGACAAAGAGTGGGGGCGCCACGGGGGGCGCGATCGACACGGCCACGAGGGAGGACCGCAGCCACGACACGCCAAAGTGGACACAGCACGCCGACACCTCGGGCGGGGGCAGGCCCTGAGAAGAGCTTTCCCTGTCCTGCAGCGGACACGACGCCTTGCCGCAGTGCTCGCGATAGCTCGTGCGGCTGACGGGGGCCACGATGACGTCGCACCCCTCGCTGGGCGTGGGGCAGCCGGCAACGACCTCAGGCGCCGGGTTGGACGCCAGGCGGGCGGCGTAGAGGGCCCGGGCGGGCGTGTCGTGGACGATGACCGAGTAGTCCAAGCCGGCGATTTGCCGCAGCGTGACGTCGATTAGGTCCTTGGCGAGGCCATCGAATTGCATGTTGACGGTCTCGGGGCTGAGGAGCTCAACGTCGTAGCCGTTGTTGGACGACGAGATGATCCGGCTCAGGGGCCGGCACGCGCCGAGGGCCTCTTGGCTCTCGGGGCACCCGTCGCCAAAGGCGTACATCGACGACTGACTCGGCTCGAAGAAGCCGGGACTAATCAGCGTGCAAACGCGGACTTTCGTGGGCGTGAACTGCGACGGTGGGGGGGGGGGGGGGGGGGGGGGGGGGGAGACGGGCGCCGTCGCAAGGGCCTCCAGCGTTGACGAGGGCTCGGGGGAGGACCCGGGCGTATCGGCTCTCCCGCTCTCGTCGACTCGAACGCGAGTCCCACGGATCAGCGAGGCTCCGAGGGCACCGCCGCTCGTCAATCGCCAGCGAAGCGAGACCGCAGACTTCACCACGGTCGGTCCTCCAAGTCGACCGGGGGGCCGGCAGGCGCTCCCACCCTCGCGGGCTGGTCGCGCGCCCGACTGTCTCGTAAGCCAGCCTCAACGTGTCCACGACTGAAGAGGCGCTCGACGCGCGCCGTCGGATTCCATCGAGGGTCACAGGGGAGCCGAAAATGACCCGAGCTCTGGCGGCGCAAAGTGCCCCTAGTTTCTCGCCGGCTCGGAGCAGCGCTGGGCTTCGACCCCGAAGGACAGCGTGGATGCTAGCGCGACGAGGAAGGGCAGAAGGACAGCGGATGCGACGACAGTCGGGCGAGCGGTCAATGGACGCCTTCGGCGTGGAGCCGCAGACGATGAGCAGGCCGCCATGGCAGCCCGACAGTGGCTTCGCCCGCGGCGGGATGAGATACGCGGGGTTGGGATGGGGCGGAGGGGGGGGGGAGACACAGCGACAGAGAGGACTCGACACTCTCTTTCACCCTGGCGGGGGGGGGGTGGAGGAGCGTACGGCTCGCTCCTCCGTCTCTCGTCCCCCCACCCAGAACATTCACCCAGGCTAGATCTGTAGCGTCTCGGCGATGACGTCGGCCAAGCTGAGCACCTCGAAGGGCTCGACGTCGAGCACGGCCGTCGCCGTGGGCGCCACCGAGTCAGTGAGCCAGACCCGGTGGAATCCGACGACGTCGTCGCTCGCCTCGGCTTCGGGCCGAAAGCGCCGCCAGCTCTCGCCAGGAAACACCCCGTGCGTGGCGTAGCTAGAAATGTGCGAGGCGCCCATGCTGCGCAGCATCTTGGCGCACTCGATGAGCGTGCCGCCCGACTGGATGAGGTCGTCGACGATGACGACGTGGCGGCCCCGGGGCTCGCCCTCCTTGAGCCGGACGATGCGGCGCTGCCCGTCCCGCACCTTCGTGCAGATAATCTCGGGGTAGTCGCCGAACTGCGTGTGGAAGCGCTTCCACGCGCCCTCGTCGGGGTAGGCCACGGCCACATCGGCGAGGCTGGGGTCGCCCTTGCTGGCCGCCTCGGCCCGGAGCTGCTCTAGCCGCTCGCGTAGGATGGGGATGCCCGACTCGAAAAGGGGAAGCACCGTGTCTCCAAAGTAGAAGCGCTCCTGTAGAGCGTGGATGTCGAAGATGACGACCGAGCTCGGGCCGCCCCGGGACAAGGGCACGGCGTCGAGCAGCCGGGATAGCGAGACGGCCGTCGCCACGTCGCCCTCGACCTCGACCCGTTCGGCTGTGCCCGTGGGGAAAAAGGGGAGAACCAGCGTGAAGGACGCCACAAAGAGGCGGGGCTGGGGGGCAGGGGAGACGGGGGGGGAGTCAGGAGAGGGGGCGGTGAGAGGGGGCGGCTGGGGCAGAGGCACCGCGCCCGCTCCTCTCCCTGTGCTTATTCCTCTTCTTCTCCCTTCCTCTTGTTCTCGCCAGGGCGTAGATGACGCTGAGCTGCTCAAAAATGACCCTGGGATCGTGGAAAGAGGCCAAGAACGCGACATGTTTGTTGCGGATGCCTGTGGCGTCCTCAATAAAGAGGTTGGGAAAGCCGTCCGGGAACGTCTTCCATCGGATGCTGCCCAGCTTGACCGCCGGGCTGCGGCGGGCCACGGCCGCCGCCAGGGGCGCCGCCTCGGGGGCGTGGAAGAGGATGCACTCTTTCAGGGAAGAGGCGGGGAAGTCGCTGGCCTGGAGGTTGACGGAGCGGGGGACGCTAGCGGCGACCCCGTGAGGGCCAAAGCGGGCGGCCCTGCCTCCGTCGTCCGACGTGCCGCGGGGACGCTGGGGGCGACGGTTGTCGGGGGGGCTCGCGGGGACGGCAGGGGGGCGAAGCGGCGCCTCGCTGGCCTGGCCTTGCTGCGCGGACATATCGACGCCGCTGCGGGCGGCGCGGCGGCGCGAGCGGCGCGGCGGGACGAGGCGGGCCGAGGTGGCAACGGGGGCGGGTGCGACGGGGGCTGCGAAGGTCGTGCGCGGCGACGGACGGCTCGCGGTTGCGGGGCCTGGAAAAAAAGATGAGGTGAAAAAAAAGGTTGAGAAAGGTCGCCGAGACGGAACGCGGGGCCGGCGGCGCCAGGGGGGGGGCGGCCGTCGTTGCGTCGGCGCCGCCATCGTCGCGTGGGCAGCCGTCTGGGCGCGATTCGCGTTCGACGTCGCCGAGCACGACCTCGCCTGGTGGCATAAGAGGGGCTGTAACCGAGGCCCGGTGGACGCAGCGGCGGCTTGTCTGGGGCGAGGCCTTCGTTGCCTTCCTCGCGCCACCTCGCCCCGTCAGCCGGACCGTCGTCGCCGGGTGGCTGACCTTTCAGCCTCCTCGTCCCTCCGTCGTATTCGGTGTCGTCGCCGGCAATCAAGCCGGAGGCGGCGTCTCGCCACTGGCGCTGCTCCCGGCGCTCTCCGGATTCGGCGGCGGCGGCGAACCGGACGACGGCCTTGGGTCGTCCGAGGAGTAAGGTGACGACCGAGGCGCTGAGAAATCGAGCTTCTCCCCTCCCTGATGCCCAGGGGTAGGAAGCCTCCGACGCGGACGACCGCGGAGCACACCGCCGTCGGCATGGACGAGCCCGACTGGGAGCGGCTGGTGGAGGCGAGGGGGCCGGCCGGGCTTCGTTTCGTAGCAGGGACAGGTACCCTCCACGGCACGCTCCGCAATCATCTATCGACCTGTTCCTTGCCACCATACGGAAGTTGCTGATCATCGGATTCGTCGAGTCTGACGAAACCGGCGCTTCACGGATCTTGCGCCCGGCGGGGGTCGGCTGAACCGCGCTTCGCCCCCGCTGAGCCCTGAGCGCCGAGCTCGCGTCGGGGTCGCGCCTCTCCTTGTGGTGCGGACAAAGGAGATGAGTTCGGGCTGGTGGTCTGACGTCGGCGGCTCTCGCCGCCCCTATGCGGCCGCTGCGGCCTCCGCCGCCGTTCGATGCCCGTGCCGGACGGCCGACGCGAGGGGCCGATGGCCCAAGGCGCCCATGGCCCAGCCCTACCTCTTTCTCCCCACCCCCGACTCGCACCAACCACCGTCTCGGCCCCGCCATCACTCCTCGCATCCCCCCACCCTCTCCCCACTCTCTCTTCCCTTCCAGGAGGACGCCGAGGGCGCCGTGAACGAACCCCCGCCCCCCGACGATGAGGACTGGGCGATGGTCGACGGGGGGGGGCCTCCCCCTCCCGACGACGTCGTCGCGGGCGCGGCCGTGCGCCGCCAGGCCTCGCAGTCCGAACGCCGCACCGGGGAGCTCCTTTCCCTCCTCGACCAGACGCAAGGAGGAGGAGACCGCAGCGGGCCCGCTCCGATGGAGGAGAACGAAGATGCCGACGCCGGGGCCGCCGCCGGGCCCCTGGTCGCCGACCCCGACGAGGGTTGCCTTCCTTGGGAGCGCATGCCCCCCCCCCGGGAGCCCGCGGCCGCGCCCGACGCGGCGACCCGGATGACACTAGCCGCGGCGGGGCCCGACGGCGGCAACTTGGTCTTTCTCGGGTGGAGGGAGAGGAGGACGGAGGGGGGGGGAGATGCCCCCCCTGATGCCCCCCCCCCGGCTCTGCCCGGGTCGGCGGCTACAGCGGCCCTCTTGAGGCGCGCGACCTCTGGCCGAGGTCTCCTGTCGCGTCCCGTCGGGGACCTGCTGGCCGAGGTGGAGGCGCGGCATGCGGCGCGGGCGCGGCAGGCGGGCGCGGCGGCCGCCCGGGCCGCGGCAGCGGGGGCGGGAGCGACGACGGCGACGGGCCCGACTGCGCCGGGCCCGTCGCCATCGGCGGCGGCAGCGGCATCGGTCCCCCGGGACAACAAGTCCTCGTCCCTTTGGGTCGACGCGTACGCCCCCAAGAGCTACGCGACCCTCATCTCGAGCGAGGCGGGCAACCGGGCCGTGTTGGCGTGGCTGCGGTGCTGGGATGGGGCGTGCCGTCCCGGGGGTCGCCCCCCCCCGGAGGCCGTCCAGCGGTTAGGGGGCGGGGCGGGTGAGAGCGCCTGGGCCGAGCCCGGAGGCCACCACCACGCCAGGGGCACCGGCGCCGACGACGACGGGCCTGACGCGCCGTGGCGCCTGGGACCGGACGGCCTACCGCGGCGTCGGCTCCTCCTGCTCAGCGGACCCCCTGGTGCGGGCAAGTCGACGCTGGCCCTGGTGGCCGCCGCCGCCGCCGGGTTCCGGGCTCACGTCGTCGATGCGTCCAGCGAGAGGACCCGCGGCGCACTGGAGAGGCGGGTGCGGGACGCGGCGGGGAGTCGGCACGTGGGAGGGGATGCGAGGCCGGTCTGCGTCGTGCTGGAGGAGGCGGACGGTCTCTTCCACGGGGGGGGCGGGGGGCAGGGCGCCGCTGCGGCCCTTGTCGCCCTTGCTCGAGGGGGGGGCGGCGGCAGCGGCGGCAATGGCGGTGGCACCATGACGCCCGGCGGCGGTGCCACGGACGACGAGGGGGACGGGAGGCCGACGACGCCCGGCCGCGGGCCGCGGACGCCCGGCCGGCGGACGACGCCCGGGAGGGGGGGAGGGGGAGGAGGCGGCGGCCTGCGCACGCCCAGCCGGAGGGGTGGAGGAGGAGGAGGAGGCGGCCCCCCCTCGACCCCCTCCAGAAGGACGCCCACGCGCGGCCGCACCCCCATGTCGCCGGCCGTCGCGACGCCGTCGCTCGACCCCGCCGCGCGCCTCGCCGCCGCCGGCGCGGCCGCTCCGCCGCGGACGCCCTCCAGGCCTGCGCGGCCTGGCGCCCGCGCCGCCGCCGCCGTCGCTGGCGCCCTGCTTCGGCCCATCGTGCTCATCTGCAACGACCCGACGGCGCCCGCGCTACGCCCTTTATTGAGGTCGGGCCTCTGCCGGCACCTTGCCCTCCCGGCCCCGTCGGTGGGCGCTGTGGCCTCGCGTTTGGCGGCCGTCGCCCGCCGCGAGGGCGTCCGGGTTGAGCCCCGCGTCCCCGCCATCCTCGCCCGCCGCGCGGGGGGGGACATCCGCGCCGCGCTTCATGCGCTTCAGCTCCTCTCACGCGACGCCCCGGACGGAAACGGAGAAAGTGCATCCGGGGAAGATCGGCGGCCCCTCGTCACGGCCGCCGCCGCCGCCCGTGCCCACGTGCCGGGCCGCGACGCCGGACGCGCGGCGGCCGACCTCCTGGATGGCGTCTTCCATCTGCCGCTCACTGCCGGCACCCTGGGGGCCCCACTCGGTGCCAATCCCCCCCCCACCCTGCACAGCGTCGACCACGCGGGGGGCGCCGGCATCGGGGCTGCCCGCAGCGCGCCGGGGGACGCCGGCGGCCCGCTGTGGGAGGCTGCCGTCGCCCTGGGCGACCCGCTGCCCCTCGCCGGGGCCGCCTTTGGTCACCTCCCCTCCGCCCTGGGCACCGATGGAGGCGTCGCCCGCCGTGCCTTGCCGGCGGCCGAGGCCCTCTCGGAGCTCGACTGCCTCGTGGGTCGCGGACCCCGTGGCAGGTCGGGCGCGGGACACCTCTTTGCCCCGGGCCGCCTCCTCGCCCTGCGCGCAGTTGCCGCGGGCGTTGCCCGCCATCGGATCAAGGCCAGCTCTCGCGTCGACGTCGACGCCGCGCGCCGCGAGGCCGCCCACCGCGCCACCCTTAAGGCTTGGGCTCTGGGGGCGGGGCCGGGCAGCCGAGCCACTTGCTCTAGCCGTTCGGCTGCCCTTGACGCCGCCCCGACAGCTGTCTGGGCTCTTTGTCCCAAGGCTCGCGCTGTGGATCCGAGCCTCTTCTCCGACCTCGAGGCGAGAAGGGAGAGAGAAAGAGGGAGAAAGGGCGGGGTGGGGAGGGCTCGATGGTATCGAGAGACTGCCCCAGCAGCTGCCACTTCCGATGCTGCTGCCACTGCCGCGGTCACTGCCTTCGTCGCTGCCACTGCTGCAGCCGACGTCTCGCTCTGCAGCAGCGGAACGATCTGTTTGCCGGTCCTTCCCCCTACCGGAGATTCTGCCTTCATCCCGACGTTCGCACCCCCCTTTTCCAACCGGAGGCCGAACCCGACGCGACCACTTTCACTGGCGTGCCCGCCTGACAGCCCGCCAGGGGGCTGCCGTTGCGGGGAACGCCGCGCCCCTCACGACTCTCCCCCATCCCACCCCCCCCCTCCCCCCCCCCCCCTCCCCCCCCCCCAGGCGGCTGCGGTGGACGACGCAGCCCGGTGCGCCGTGGCGCTCGGCCTGTCGTACGACCCCGCCTGTCCTGCCGGGCGTCCCCTACCTCCCCCCCTCGGGGAGCGGGACCCGGACGACCCCGCGCAGCGCCGGGCCGAGGAGGAACGGAGGGGATCGACGGCCGTTGGCCTCCGCCCCCCCCTTGACGCTCTCCACTGCTACCAACCACCCCCGGCGTCGGCGTCGGCCGCCCGTTTCCGGTCCCGCGTCCAGGAGCCTGCTCGTCTCGAGCCCCTCCGGCCGGGGCGGCCCGTGCCCCCCGGGGTGCGCCAGGCCGTAACGCGGGCCGCAGCCGCTGAGGCCGCCCGCCAGGCCGCCGCCGCCCTCCGCGGCGGAACCTCCGCAGCTTCGCCGGCACCCGTCAGCCGGTCCCTCATCGCTGAGCTCGACTTCGAGACGGAGGCCCCGGCGGTGGCCCCGGCGTCGGCGCCCCGGCCCCAGCGGCTCTTCGCCACCCTCGAGGAACGCATGGCGGCCGACCAGGCTGACGAGGGAGAGGGGGGCACGGGTCCAGACGGAGCCGGGGACAAGAAAATATCGAACTCTGGCGTGCTCGCCGCGGCGCGCCGGGCGGGCCTGGACGTCGGGCCGGGCGCAGCCGCTCGGCGCGGCGGGAACTGGCTCGACCGCGCCCGCGAGGGCGCCCTCGCTGCACGGGGGCGCCGTGAGCACGCTGCCGGCGTGTCCACCGACCACGCCCCAGCTCAGCGCCTGCCCGACGTCCGCTACCTCTGGAACGAGGGGCTCACCAACGCCATCCGGCGCGACGCGGCACTGGCCGAGCTCGTGGGTGGTGGGTGAGGGGAAAACGGAGACGGCCGAAGGGGAGCCGACGGCGAGTCGGAGGGCGAGGTTGAAGGCATCCTGAAGCCGATCTGACGCCGCTCTCAAGAGCGGTGAGCCGAGCAGTCCGCCTCGAGGCGCGTCGTGGTCGAGCCCAAGGAGGATTGGCGTCGTTCTCGTTGGGTAGAGTTCTCGAAAGGCCGTTTCCACTCTTTGGCCCTCGCATCACGTCTCGTCCCCGTCTCCCACGAGCACGACTGAATTCGTATCCGACTCCAGTCACCATGCAGTCTCTCCGCGTCACCGCCCCCGCCACCGTGAGTAGCCGCGCCCGTCGCGTGTTCCCTGCGTGGCCCGGCATCTGCCCAGCCGATCTCGACGATGATCCAGACTTCTCTCGCCTCGCTCGTTCCACGGCGATCGGGCGCGCGGCCGTTTAGATGTAGTAGATTATCTCTCAGACCTCAAGAGGACCGCCGCGCGCGCAAGAGGACCGCGTGCGCGCCGCGCGGGGATGGGACAATATCGAGGGCGGCCGGCCGTGTAACAGCCCTGGCGCGAGATCCTCACGCTTCCCTAGCGCGATCCGCGCTGTACTATGTTAATGCTCGTCCTCGCTCCCTGCCTAGCCGATCATGCGAGCGTTTCGAACGCCGTTGATGCGGCGGGTGCCCCGCTCGTCGGCGGCCGCGAACTGAGGCCGTGACGAGGGCGCCTCGCAGGGGTCGCCCTCCTCTCCTGGCCACCTCGGCTCCCCGGCGCGCCGAAGGCGCGACCCCGAGTTCATTGCTCTCCCCGAGGTCGTCGCCCTCCCGGAGGTCGTCGCGACCGGTCTGGTTGACACGCGACATGATGCCAAGACCTCATCCTGCTCCCTCGTCTACCCGACCTAACCGCAGGCCGCGCGCTCCGTCGCCGCCCAGGCCGAGTTCTACGGCCCCAACCGCGTGACCTTCCTCGGTCCCTTCAAGAGCCGCACCCCCTCGTACCTCACGGGCGAGTTCCCCGGTGACTACGGCTGGGACACCGTCGGCCTCTCGGCTGACCCCCAGACCTTCGCTGCCTACCGCGAGGCCGAGGTCATCCACGCTCGCTGGGCGATGCTCGGCGCCCTCGGCTGCGTCGGCCCCGAGCTGACCGGCGACGGCATGGCCCCCAACCCCTGGTTCAAGCAGGGTGCCCTCATCTTCCAGGACGGCGGCCTTGACTACCTCGGCTCCTCCGCCCTCATCCACGCCCAGTCCATCGTGGCCATCGTCCTCTTCCAGGTCCTCCTCATGGGCTCGGTCGAGGCCTACCGCGTCAAGGGCGGCCCCGCTGGCGAGGGCCTCGACTCCATCTACCCCGGTGAGGCCTTTGACCCCCTCGGCCTCGCGGACGACCCCGAGACCTTCGCTGAGCTCAAGGTCAAGGAGATCAAGAACGGCCGTCTCGCCATGTTCTCCATGTTCGGCTTCTACGTCCAGGCCATCGTCACCGGCGAGGGCCCCGTCGCCAACTGGCAGGCTCACGTCGCCGACCCCTGGAACGTCACGGCCTTCAACTACGCCACCAAGTTCACCCCCTCGGCCTAAGCCTGTCCTGTGGGGAGACCTCGGACGCTCGAGCGGTCTGGTTCAATGGCGCACGTAGATCGGAGCTTCGGCTTCGGCTTCAGGAGCCTTGAATAGATCGAGTCCCATTTCCCATCCGTCGCCCACTGGCCTTTTCCGCCCGCAGAGCCACCCTCCCTCCTCTTGTTCTTCCGCAATTCCGTCTCGTTCCCCGCATCTCGCCTCGTATCAATCGCCTCGGGAGCTGCGGTCTCGGCGACCGGGCCCGCAGGGTGCCGGCGAGGTCGCGGCTCGTTCGATGAAAAAACGCCCGCCCGATGATCACTACCTCGTTCTTTTTGCCACTCTTTCCGTTATCATCGTTCACAAAAGCGGGGGGGGGATCCGGCGGACTGGCGGACGGGGCCTGACCATTGGCGGACGGGGCCTGACCCTCCGCGTCCCCTCCGCGTCCCCCCCCTCCCTCGCCAGGGGTAATGACGCCTACCCCCGCCCCCCCCCACACCCTGCTCTCGCTCATCATTGTGGACGACGCCGTCACCCCCCCCCACCACCCCCCCGCCTTGGTCGTTCTCCGCTCGGCTTCGATGGCGGCCGGCCCGTCTTATGGCGAACTGTATGCAGCTGCTGAGGCCCGCGCGACACCCGCGCGCCTGTCTACCCGGCACCGCGGGGTGACTCAGCACACGCGCACCGGCCGATTCGAGACGCACCGGTGGCACGGCAGTCGCCAGGCCTGCGAGTGATGGGGAAGGGTGGGGAGGGGAGGAGAAAGCGGCTCGGTCTTGCCGGCGCGCTGCGGGAGCTCGACGCTGTCCTCGTCGGAGATCCCCGCGCGCCGCGTCCACCAGGAGACTTGCCCTCGCACCTACCCCCAGACGTCGGGCACCGGGGTACCGAGCGCGGGGCAGCCCTCGCCCAGGCCATCTTTGGCGTGCGCGTGGGGGAGGACGTTGTCGACCCCAACGTCGAGCTTGAACGGGCCCTGCTTACCGCGCAGCGCGAGGTACCCGGGGCGCCGCGCCCCCCTGGGATCCGTGCGCTGCTGAAGCTTCTCAGGGCTGGCAGCGGGGACGCCGCTGATCCCCCCCCATCCGATGACCCCGCGCTGGACGGCTGGACCCGTGCCCTCGTCGCTGTCGTCGGCCCGCGTCGCCGTCTGCTCGGTGAGTTCGCCACGGAGGAGGCCGCCGGGCGGGCCTGGGACAAGGAGCGGGCGGCCGTCCTTGCGCGCCGGGATGTCTACTCGGCCAGGGCTCTCCCCCCCCCCCCGAACTTTCCGGGCGGGGGTAGGCGGGAGGGCCCGACCGAGGGGGTCGACGACGAGACAGCCAGCGTCGTCGCCTCACTGCCGTCGCAGCGTCGCCTCGCGTCCGAGCTCGCCGGGATGACCGTGCCGGTGCCCGCCCGGAGTCGCCGAATCATACGCGCTCCTCGGCCGGAGTCCATCGCCTCCGTCACCCCTCATCTGTCCCGGCGTCTTGACGAGCTGCATCCGCACCCCCCCCTCCCTGCCCCGCTGTCGTCCTCTCCCGCCCTCGTCGCCCCCATGTCAATCTTTGTCGCCCAGGTCGCCGCTCCAACGCCAAACTCCTCGGCTGGACCTCTCGTTGTCGTCGAGAGAGAGGGGTGGGGAGAGGCGGATGCCTGCCGCCTCAGAAAGGACGCCCGGTTCGTCGCCCTGCTTGAGGCGGCGGCGCGAGAGTCGGCCTTGTCCGTCGACCTCCTCACCCCCCTGACGCGGGGAGGCGTTCCGTCGTACCAGGGTGGCCTCTGGACGTCGTCATCGGGCTCGCGCGGCGTCGCTTCTGTGGCTCCGACGACACCTCCGGGGGGCGGCGGCGGAGGCGAGGGGCGCACAAGTGGCGGACGGCGAGGGTCGCGCCTCCTGGTCGGCCGACGAGACGCGTCTCCGCCGGGGGGGGCTCGTCTCTGGGGCTGGCCGACGACGTAGAGGGAGAGGACAAGATCAGGGGTTGCGAACAGGGGAGAAGAGGGGGCAAGGTCCTCACACCGCGCCACCAAGCGCGGCGGCGACCACCCGCGCCGTCCACTCGGCGGCCCCTCTCCCGCCTCCCAGCCCCACATCGGCCCATCCGGGGCCAGTCGCCACTGCCGTCGCCCGCCACCGCAGGCGCTCCTGCGGCTCCACCTCGACCCGCACCAGCACGCGGCAGAGCCCTCCCGGGCTCGGCGGAGCGTCCGCCGCTGCCGCTGCGTTGGCAGGCTTGGCCGGCTCGAGTCCTGCGAGGTCGTCTGCGCCCGGCGACCCCGCCACGGGCGCCAGCCCAAGCCGCACCAGCGCCGCCGCCGCCTGCCCATTGTCCAGCGGGGCGGGCGCGATCCCGTCCCGAAAGACGCGCGCCCCAGGACCTGCAGCCTTCCACGCGGCCAGGAACGCCGCTTTGGGGTCCAACCCCTCCCAGTCGTCGGCCCGCCCCTTGCAGGGCGCCAACCACCGCGTTGGCAGGCACGGAAGCGGGAGAGCGACGAGTCCCCCCGGGAGCTGGTCGCATCTCACGGTGAGGGTCGGCAGCGACCGTCCTGTGCCCCCTCCACCCTCCCACGCCACCTGGGCCCGCACGGGCACCTGCTGGCCGGGGGCAAGGACGGGCGGCGCCTCCTCAAGGAGCCGCGCCCGGAGACCAGACCCGTTGGTCCCCTCTTCGGCATCTCCAAGGGAGAGGGCCATGCCCGTTAGGGGCGACGTGCCCTTGTTGCCAAGGTAAAGGAGCCACTTGGCGATCGCGGGGTCCCCACCCGACCGATAGGCAGCCTTGGCGCCCACCTGGAGGGGGGGGGCGCCCGTCGAAGGGTCGGCCTCCCAGACGAGGCCGGCCCCGCCAACAACGAGGCGCCGGGCACCGGGGGGCCACATCGCGACGTCGTCAGGGAGGGTTGCCGAGGCCGTAGAGGGAGCAGGAGCCGGAGCTGGAGCCGGAGCCGGAGCCGGAGCTGGAGCCAGAGCCGGAGCTGGAGCCTCGGCGTCCGTCGTCCCCCCCACCTCCTCGACGCCGAGGAGGTCGGCAACACCTGGCCTCAGCGGGCTCGTCACTGCAGGCCTCGCGGAAACAGTCACCCGCCCCTCGGAGCCACCCCCACCCCCCTCTTGTTCCCCCAGGAGGGAGTCATCGGCTGTGCGCGGCTCGGGATCGACGAGGGGGAGGGGCCGGAGCGGAGACGGAGGCGACGGCCGCTGCGACGTGGAAGATGTCGTCTGCCGTGCCACCTCGTCAAGCTTGAGCCCTCCCAGCAGGTCGATCTCGGGCTGGCGGGCTTGGGCGGCCTGCCGGGCCCCTCGCGGCTGGGGGGGACTCGGCCCCCCCCCCCGTTCCACCGCCCCCCCCCCGCCCGGCAGGTCAACCCACGTCGGCGCGGCCCCAAAGGCCGTCCGCGCGGCGGCAGCGGCAGCGCCCGAGGTCCCAAGAAGACGAAGGTACTCTAGCGCCCGCTGAGAGGTGTCCGGGTCGGCGTCTGAGATGGCGAGGGCTAGGGCGGGCCGGACGATAGCAGCGGCAGTGCGCCCGCCCCGGGCGCCGAGCCGGCCAAGGCTCGTGAGGCAGACGCCATGAGTGCGGAGCTCAGCCTGACCTGCCTCCCCCCCAGGTGTCCACGACCCCCACCCCGCGGGCCTAACCCTAACCCCGCAGTGGCGGGCGAGGGCGGACGCGGCAGCTTTGATCCCCGTCGTGCCGCCGTCACGGTCACGGGGTGTCCCTTCCGAGGCTAGCCGAGCGCAGAGGGCCAGGGCTTCGGCCGGCAGAGCGCCCGGCTCGGTCCTGTTCAATTCTTCCACCGCTCGCTCAGCGGCCCATCGGCGGCTGGCCGGGTCGGCAGCGGACGCGACAGCGGCGGCACGCAACCCTGCGCCCGCGGGCGCATCGGCCCCTGCCTCGCGGAGGACGACGAGGAGGGACCCAACAAGCCACCGCGGATCGGGCGCCCACCGCTCCGCCAAGTCGCAGCAACGCCGGGCCAGGTGCCGCCGCAGCGCCGAGCCCTCGGGGGAGGCCGCGTGTGCGAGGGCAGCTCGCCGGACCCTGCCCTGGTCGACGACGTCGATAAATCCTGGGGGGCGCTTGCTTGGGTCGTCAACCGGGTCGCCCGGTCCGCGCGCTGCCGCACCTCTGAGGGCGGGCGCCCAGGGGGGGCGCGGGGTTCCAGCCGCGGCGCCACCGGGCAGCCCGCTGAGGAGACAGGCGATGGCGCGGCGAGCGTCCTCGGACGTGCGCACCGACGCCGCCACAAGCTCGGCCGCCCGACGCTGTTCGGAGGGATGGCCGTCCTGCAGGCGGCGCCGCGCCACAGGAGCCAGCTCTTCGAGCCAACTGCTCATCGCCGGAGCTCGCGCAAGGGCTGGCGAGGCGGCGCACCCCACGAGGGCCTCGATGGCGAGAAGCCGCAGCGTCGCTTCGGGGCCACGGACCATGCCCGACAGGCACGCCACACCCGCTCGGGCCAGCGGACCGCCCCGGGCCCCGTCAAGCGACACACCGAGGGCCGCGGCCTCCAGGAGGACCGCGTGCGAGGCGTTGACGCGCCCCACGGGCCACGGCGCGGGTCGGTTGGGGTCGGTGGGCCGGCCCATGGCAGCGGCGGCGCAGCCCTCGGCACCGCGCCGTGCCTCGTCGGCGCGGGACAATGCTCGGGCGCACAGTGGCGCGGCCGCGGCGGCCTCACCCCTCCCCGCGGGGTCCAGGTACCGGAGGCACCGCAGCGCTCGACACTGCAGCCAGGGGCACGGTACCCCGTAGTAGAGATAGTCACGACCGACGGGGCGTTTTGACGCGGCAGACGCACGCTCGAGGTCCGCGTCCCCGCCCTGTCCGTCCGACCTGCCCCCGTCATGGGCATCGAGGAGGGAAGAGAGACAAGCGCACAGAGCAGGGAAGCACGTTTCCACGTAGGGTTCCGGCCCGTGCACCTCGATGAGCGCCTGAAGGCAAGCCGCCGCCGACAGGGCCACGCCGACATCCGACCGGTGCAGCGCGGCCGCGCACGCCTCGCCCCACCGGGGCCCGTCGAGCGTCGCGGGCGCCCGGCGGGCGAACCGCGCCCCTGCCATCAGGGCCTTCTTCCGGACGCATGGCCGCGCGTCGCTGCTGGGCCCCGCCAACCGCAACACCTCCGCGCCCAGCGCCGCTGCCGCCTCCCCCTCCCCCAGATTTGCGCAGAAGGCCAACGCCAGGTCCTGCCGCGGCTCGGACCCGCTCGACAGGTCCGCCAGCAGTGTGTTCACCATCATCCGCAGAAAGGGCGATCCGGACGGCGCCGCCATGGCCACGGCCGCGTACCCGGCCTGCTTTTCCGCCCACTTATCCGAGGCCACCAACTCGAGGGCCTGGCGGTGACCGAAGTCGGCCCGGTCCCCATGGCCCAGGGTGCGCACGTACATCAACTTCCACGTGCACTTCAGCCGCTCGTAGGACGACAGCTTCTTGGCGGATCGGAACTTGGCGCGGATTTTGCCCAGCTCGAGGTCGATGCGGGCATCCTCGTCCTCTTTGCTTGCGCAGGCGCGAATGTCGCGGATAAAGTTCTGGGGGGGGGGGGGGGGGGGGGAGGGGGGTGGGGGGGCGCCCGGCGGGGACGCCCG
>Ga0181573_10001769_pt1 | contig 20738 bp, 16 predicted proteins | sample 101ome_25_FD_148643 | JGI IMG/M metagenome (GOLD analysis project Ga0181573, IMG submission 148643) | Coastal salt marsh microbial communities from the Groves Creek Marsh, Skidaway Island, Georgia - 101409BT metaG (spades assembly) | ecosystem: Environmental > Aquatic > Marine > Intertidal zone... | reverse complement strand
CGTTCGTCACGACTCGGTCCGGTCGGTCCGTCGATAACGCTAAAGTCAACCGAGGATGGCTCCCGTCAAGACCATCGCGGTGATCATCGCCATGAAGGCTGAGGCTGCGCCGCTCGTCGAGCACCTCGGGCTGAAGAAGGCGGAGCCGAGCCCTTTCCCGGGCCCCATCCCGGCCGAGGTGTTCAGCGGCGCCGTCGGCGACGCCATCGTGCACGTTTGCTGCAACGGCGAGGCCAAGGGCTTCGGCGTCGATTCCGTCGGCACCGTCCCGGCGGCGCTCACCGCCTACCAAATCTGCGAACACCTCAAGCCCGATCTCCTGATCAACGCGGGCACCGCGGGGGGCTTCAAGGCCATGGGAGGCGCCATCGGCGACGTCTACCTCGCCACCGCGTTCAAGAACCACGACAGAAGAATCCCCATCCCGGGATTCGACGCCTACGGTGTCGGACACGCGGACGCCGCCCCGTGCCCCGCGCTGAGGCAGGCGACCGGATTCAAGCCCGGCGTCGTGTCCACCGGCAACTCCCTCGACGCGCCGGACGTCGACGTCGAATCGCTAAAGAAGAACGAGGCGAGCGTGAAGGAGATGGAGGCTGCGGGTATCGCACACGTGTGCGCCATGTTCGACGTCCCGCTGCTCGCGGTGAAGGCCATCACGGACATCGTGGACGGCGACAAGCCCACGCAGGATGAGTTTCTCGAGAACCTCGGCGCCGCGGCCAAGGCGCTGCAGGGCGCGGTGCCAAAGGTGATCGAGTTCGTGGCGGGCAAGGAGCTCGGCGCGCTGTGAGTCAGTCGCGTCATGGTGCGTCAAGGTAGCTTTTATGATCTAATCGAACGAGGCGTCGTGCCGTGTATCGTCGAACGTCTCCAGAGCACGTCTCCATCACTTGGCGTTGATGACGGTCATGAGCTTCCTGCGAAGCTCCGGGTCGTCGCCGGCGACCTCGTCGACGCGCTCCGTCAGCACCGTCTTGATCTTGGCCATGCTCCGTCGGATCATCTTGATCCTGTGCGGGGCCCTCATCCGAACCCTGGACCCGCGGGCGGCGTACTTCTCCGTCGCGAGCATGTGCTTCTCCTTGAGCAGCACGTACCAGAGCCCCTGCAGATCCTCGAAGGATTTCAGCCGGAGCTCGCTCGTCTCCCACGCCCTGCCCACGGGCTCCTTGTCCGCCGTCTCCTTGGGTCCGAACCTGGTGCCGTCCAGGAAGGAGTTCAAACCCTGCGACAAGTGCGCCGCGGTCGCCCCGGCGAACGTCCTGCTCAGTCCCATCCGCTGGGCGGCGTCGCCCGCCAACCGCCGCAGCAGCGATTGGCCCTCGATCCCCTGCCCCAGACAACGGCGCGCGATCCCGCCCGACATCGTCCCCCGAGTCCACCCCCGCGCGATTCCTCCGATGGATCCCGCGCTGCTCCCTTGGACTTCGTGTGTCCCTTCGCGCACGTGTTCGCCCGCGCCTCGAGGTTCCGCCCCGGGGCCTCCGCCGACTGCCGCGCGCCGAGGTCTCGCCCAACCCTCTTCTCCTCCGGCAGCCAAAATGTCCCAAATGCCAACGCGAGAGCGACCCTACCCGCACACGCGGGTGCCGGCTGTCGCGATCGAGCGCGGGCTGGGGCGAAATAATATCTGCGGGGATTTGCCACGGCGTATCTGCGCCTATGGGCAATCAGTGAGCGCATAACACGATGAACGATCCTACTCAGCAACTCGAAAAAGATATCGCAGATCGGGGCCCCGACGCGGCGCGTCATTCGCGACGATACGTCGACGGCATCGCCCGACCCGGTGCGAACGCAACATAAACATCCGATAACAATGGCCGCCCAACTCGCTTCATCGGCCGTCATGGCCCCCGTGGCGCGTCGCGTCGCGCAGGCCAGGAGGCAGGCCCCTTCCTCTCGCAACCCTCGCGCCACCGTGTGCATGAGCCAGGGATACGACTCGGTCCAGGCCAGGCGCGAGGCCGAGTCGCTCAGGGTCGACAGCAGGACCAAGCAGATCCACAGCCTCGCCGAGCTCGACGCCGCGTTCACCCTCGCGGGCGACAAGCTCATCATGCTCGCCATCGAGTCCGAGGAGGAGTGCGTGATGAGCGACGACGTCTGGGACCGCAACAACGTCGCGGGAACCGAAAACAACAAGGAGCAGTGCAGGCAGCTCTCCGCGTCCCTCGCGCGCATCGCCCGCGAGGCGGACAACGTCGTCTTCCTCAGGGTCGAGGTCCTCGAGTCCGGCGAGACCCGCCAGATCGCCAAGGAGCTCAACATCACCAAGTTCCCCACCTACCAGTACTGGAAGGTACGCGCCAGATCCCACGGCCCGATCAAGCGCCCCACCAATTCGGGCGCCCCACCAATTCACGCAACCAACCAAAAACCTCAGTCGCCGCGACGCGAGCGACCCGATTCCGACGCGAACTGACCGAACCTACCCGCACCTCCCTCTTACCACCCACCGCAGAATGATGACCTCATGTGGCAGCACGTCGGCGCCGGAGCGGGCGTCGCCGCGGAGCTCTCCGAGGGTGTCCTCTACTACGGCGGTCAGGGCGCCGCGGGTCTCAACGTCAAGGATTACGTCACCGAGATCAACAGCCGCAACGACCTCGGCAATTTCATCGAATCGTGCGCGGCGCCCACCGGTCCCCTCCCGGGCTTCGATGCGGGCATGGACGTCCCCTGCGACAAGCAGCTCGCCATCGTGGACATCGGCGTCGACAAGGATGCCCCGCACGGGTGCCTCCACATCTTCCCCGCCGTGCTCTCCCTCGCGAGGAACACGCAGGGGTTCACCCGGTGGGCGCGCATGGCGATCGATAAGAACGCCGAGACGGCCGACATCGCGCGCGAGTTTGGCGTCGACACCGTCCCGTCCTTCGTCTTCCTGGCCGACGGCAAGGTTGTGGACAGGTACTCCGGAAGCGATCGCGTGGAGCTCATGAACCACGTCCTCGCGTTTCAAAAGGCAAACGGCATTCGGCTCCCGGAGCGAGGCGCTAAGCGGAGGATGAGCACCGCGGAGGCGAAGGAGATCGCGCGCGCGGCGAGGGACCGCGCCAAGGCTGAGGGTCGCAGGACGGGCTGGTAAAGGACGCGTCGAAGCGGCAGCCGCGACGCCTCGGCGGTGAGTCGAGCAACCGCGCCCATTCATTTCGGTTCGGGTCGGAGCCGGCGCTCCGTGGTGACAGTACAAGTTTTCCTCTGCATAGCACTGTGTTTGGTCCGTTTGGGGGCGAGAGATCAACCCCTGGTTCGGTTCAAACCGAGTGATGAGATCAGTGTTTGTAACGTAAAAGTTTATGTTCAGCATCCGACGCTTCGATGCTACCGCCCCCGCCGTTGAATCACAGGAGGTCGTCGTCATCGACGACTGAACCGATTATTAACCGATTCTTTTCGTTTCATCATTACCATAGCTAGGCCTCCTCGACGCCGCCGGCGGCGTTCTTGCGCTCCGCCTCGTCAGCCGCCGCGGCGATTGCCGCCGTCGCCGGGCAGCTGGGAGCGCTCGGAGCCAGCGGCGCCAGCCGCCTCGCCAGCGTCGTATTTCGCCTGTTCGTTCCCACCGAGTTCACCGCCGTCTCCAGCGCCTGCCGCGGCGCGAGCACCACGAGAACCTCCTTCGCCCGCGACACCGCCGTGTACACGAGCTCGCGCCGCAGCAGCGGCCTGTGCGCGTTGGCCAGCGTCAGCACCACGGCCCGATACTCGCTCCCCTGCGCCTTGTGCACGGTGAGCGCCCACGCCGGTATGAGGTCCCTCAGGTCGGTCCTGGTGTACGACACCTCGCGGCCGCCGTGCTTGAGCGACGCCAGCGCTCGATCGACGGTGTCCTCCGGGGATGATGACGCGTCCGATCCGTCGTTCGAGCCGTCGTTCGATACGTCCTCGGCGTCCTCGGTCGACTCGGACGCTTGTTTCGAATTCGCGGCGGCGCCTCCGAAGACGACGCGGACGCCGCCGTCTCCGTCGACGGCGACGACGGTGCCGAGATCCCCGTTGAACACCTCCTTCGTGTAGTCGTTCCTCTGCTGGAGCACCCTGTCTCCCTCGCGGATGGTCACGTCCCCGACGCGCGTCTCCAGGCGCCCGCGTCCCGGCGGGTTGAGCCTTGCCTGGAGGTACGCGTTGAGCTGCTGCGTGCTCGCGGGGCCCCGGCGGAACGGCGTCAGCACCTGAAGATCCGCGGTCGGGTCCAAGCCCCGCAGCGCCGGGAGCGCGCCGCGGAACAGCGCCTCGAGCGCGCCCTCGTACCCCGCGGGAGAGTCGTCCGGCAGCGTCACCCACACGCAGTCGGCGCCGTCCCACGTCTGCGTCTCGTACGTCACCTCGATTCCCCCGCCCGAAGGCATCGCGAGCGGAGTCCCCCGCGCCATCTTACCGTCGTCGGTAAAAAGATGAGACGAATCGTCCGTCGTTTCCGCGATGTCCCCGACAACCGGGTCGAATCGCCTGGTGGGCACGACGGGGAGAGACCCGCCGTTGATGGCGTGCGCGGACCTGACGATCCCGCTTCGCTCCGCCTGCCTGAACACGTCGCGCAGTTGCACGGCCGGGACGGCGCCGGACGCGAGGACGTCGCCGAGCACGGAACCGGGCCCGACGCTCGGCAGCTGATCGGCGTCGCCGACAAAGACGATCTGCGCGTCGGGCTTGATGGCGTCGAGGAGCGCGGCGCACAGGGGCAGGTCGAGCATGGACGATTCGTCGACGACCACGACGTCCGCGTCGAGCGGCGACGCCCTGTTCCTCGCGAAGGCGCCCTTGTAAGAGAGCGAAGAGGTCTGGTCGTCTGCGACGTCGTCCTCGTCCTCGCCGCCGGACTTGACGCGCCCTTTCCTCGTCTCGAGCAGCCTGTGGATGGTGCTGGACTGCACGGGCTGGGACATGCGACGCCCCGCTGTGGCAATCTCCGCGAGCCTCTGCGCCGCGCGGCCCGTGGGCGCGCACATCAGCACTTTGCGTCCCATCGCGCGCCACAGCCGAACCGCGATGTGCGTGGCGAAGGTTTTACCGGTGCCCGGTCCGCCGGTGAGCACGCTGATGGGCTCGCGAAGGGCGAGGTCGAGGAAAGCCTCCTGCGCGGGCGAGAGCAGCCTCCATCCCTCCTTCGCCGCGGCCGCCTGGAGCCAGCGACGGACCCTGGGAACGTCCGGCTCCCTTCGCTCGCGGCGGAGTCGAGCGGCTATGTCGGCGGCTACGAAAGCCTCCGCGTCGTGCAGCACCGAGGCAAACACGCCGCTTCGTTCCCAAACGCTCCCGCTCCCGCCGGCCGAGTCCCTCCCGCCGGGCGGCGTGAGCTCGAACCTCGCGACGTCCCCGCGCGCCCTGAGGACGTCCGCGGCCTCCTCGAGCGCGCCCTCGCGCAGCGACGCGAACTGCTGCGAGCCCAACACGCGGCCCACGCCTTCCTTCACGTGTCCCCACGGCACGTACACGTGCCCCTCGCTCACGGCGGTGGACTGCAAAACCTGCAGCATCGCAGCCGCCAGCCGCGCGGGGTCGTCGGGTTTCTTACCCAGCCTCGCCGCGAGGGCGTCGCACCGGTGGAAGGTGGCGCCGCGTAAGCCGGTCATCGACCCGAACGGGTCGGCCCTCACCCGCTCCTCCGTCTCGGTACCGTGCGCCGCGGCGACTCTCTGCGCGAGCGCGGGCGCGACGCCGTGTCGCTCCAGGAAGACGATGGCGTCGCGTCGTCCGCGGGTCTCGTCCCAGTTGCCCTTGAGCTTCTCCGCCGTCTTCTTGCCTATGCCCGGGCACGTCACGAGAAGCGCGACGGCGTCGGGTGAGTCGAAAACCTCAAAGGTTTTGGCGCCGAAATGCGACACGAGCTTACCGGCGGTGACCTTACCCACGCCGGGGAGGGCCCCGCCGGCGAGGTACCGCAGGATGGCGTCCTCGTCCTGCGGCGTCACCTCGACCGGCGTGGCGCTGAGCTGGAACTGCATGCCCCACTTGTCCACCTCGCGCCACTCGCCTCGCATCTCCAAAAACTGACCCTCCGCGACACCCGGGATGTGGCCCACGACGGTGACCACCTTGTCCGCCTTGGCGCCCTTCTTGCTCTTGCGCTGCTTGTACTTTGGCATGTTGTTGTTCGCGGCGGTTGCTCCGATCGGCAGGGCGTCCGCGTGGGAGTTCGAGACGAGGAGCCTCGCGACGGTCCACTGGTTGTCGGGATTGTGGAAGGTGACCCGCCGGATCTCTCCGCTGAGCGTCTCGCCCCTCATCTGCTGCTGCTGCTGCGCCTGGCGCGGGGGCGGAGGCGGGGGAACGTCCACGACGCCGTCCGCATCGTCGCCCCACAGCTCCACGACGGGTCCTCCGTTCTGGGGTCGCGCCGTGCGGCCGTTCGCGGAGGTCCCTCCCCCGTTCTTTCGTGATTTCGGTGATTTCTTTCGTTCGGTCGGGGCGGCGGCGTCCGCGACGGCGTCCGCCTCGGAGGAGATCCACGCGCGCGCCGCGAAGCTGGATGCCCTCGGATCGGATGCCGCCGGAGGTACGTACGCACCTCGATCCCTCCGCCCTTGGTTGGGCGCGCCGCCCCCGCCGCCGGCCTCCCAATGGGGCTGATTGGAGGAGGAGGAGGAGGAGGAGGAGGAGGAGGAGGCGAACGCGGGAGCTGGAACCCTCGCGCGTCCGGGGCCGGGCGGAAACCTAGCGCGCGCCAGCCGCCCCAGCGCGCGACGAGCGGAGCTCCCGGCGGTCATCGCGCGGCCGCGCGACCCCGCGGAGGCACCAGGCCCGCGAGGACTGTAACCGCAGTTGACGAGTTGGTTGCACAAGGTCTCAACCGATCCGACTGTTCCTGACATTCACGGGGGTGGATTTGGGGGTGTTGTTCGGTCACCTGGCGCGGCCTGTGCCGGCTCGGTGGTGGCTCGTTAGCTACTCGCGCGCTCTATCAGTACGCCGGACCCATGTCTTGGATCCGACTCGCCTGCGATCTTCGTGTGCGGTAGCGTAGCTGGTGCTCTCAGCTTTGATCCGAGGGGTAAATTATTACAGTTGTGAAGCCGGTAGTTGCCGACCAAAAAAATATCTCGTTTTCTCGCCCTCACATGCAAACAGGCACGAATCACCAGCCAATTACGATACCTTATCAGTTTCAATGCTCATTGGATCTTGGGAGTCTCGTAATTCAGTAAACCAAAACCGCGCTCAAATTATTCGGACCCGCCCGGGAAGACGCCCGGACCAACACGACGGCGCCCGCCACTAGCAGCACGCACGTTCATCACCCGCAAGGTGCGTCCCGAGATACGTCCCATCGATCCGGCCGCCGTCGACGTCGACGCCGACGCGGCATTGTGCCAGCGTGCGGCGCGAGCGCGCTCGGTCGTCACCCCGCTCGTCGCGTCCGATTGAAAAAAACGAAAAAGGCGCCAAAATGCCGGGTCGCGCCTGGGTCGCCCGGGTATCCGCGGAGTCGACCCTTCGCCCACCTCCGACGGTTTCACGCGGACCGTCGGGCACGTCAGAGGCGTTCCAACGCACGTCCAGTCACGTGCCGGCGGCGTTCGCGCGATTCCCGGCGTTCCCTCGGGGGAACCGGCGTTTTCTCCCAGCCACCGTCTGACGTTCCCCCCCGCCCCCGTCGTCGCAGATGTTCGCCCAGCTTCGCAACGCCCTCGCTCGCAACGCTTCCGTCTTCCAGACGGCGCGTAACGCGTCCAGCGGCGGCAACGGTAAGGCCTGGGCCGTGGACCTCATGGCCAGCGAGGCTGGCATCAGCAAGAAGCAGGCTGAGATCGCGTTGAAATCCCTGCTCGCGGGCATCGAGGGAGCCGTGGTGGCTGGAGAGAGGGTCACGTTCCAGGGCTTCGGGTCCTTCGAGTCCGTCGCCAGGGCGGCGCGCACCGGCGTCAACCCCCAGAACCCCACCCAGAAGATCAAGATCCCGGCCTCCATGGCCCCCAAGTTCAAGGCTGGCTCCGCGTTCAAGTCCGCCGTGAACAAGTAACTTACGGGTGACGCGTGGGTCATCTCTTTGCAGCTTTGCGTCGGCGGGGGTGATGGAGGCGTTCGTTAAGAGTCAGTTTCGCGGCGACGAGTCGACTGTAGATGCTAAAGACAAAGTCGAGACGAACCACCTACCTCGTCTTAAACCTTCGTCGCCCTCCACTTGTCCACCACGCCGCACGACGCCGACACCAGCCCCAGCGCGTTCACCGTCCCCGGCGCCGTCAGCGCCCGCACCCCGCGCACATCCCCGATGCACACCGCCACGTCGGCGCAGTCGGCGACGAGCGCGAGAACGGCGCTCGTCCGTTCTTTATCTATCACCTCGAGCGCGTGGGTCAGGTCCCGCTCCGTGCGTATCGCTCCGTGCCCGGCGGCGGTGGACTCGGAGGTGTTCACGGACGCGTCGCTGCCCGCGGAATCCTCCCATTCGTCGCGCCGGTTATTAGCGCCCAGACCCAAGCCTCGGAGGAGTCGCAGCGGCGACGGGACCATCGCCGCTGCGTCGTCCGCGTCGTCGTCCTTCTTCCGCAAGCCTCGGGAGTGGTACTCCCGCCTCGCCCGCGTCTCCCGCTGCGCGCATCGCCACAGCGTGAGCATCGAGACGTTGATGGTGAACACGTACGTGGCGAGCTCCGCGACTGACGTCCAGCGCTCAATCTTCCTCCGCCTGCGCGCGTCGCGGATGAGGCCGATCTTGGCCGCCCAGTTGAGCTGCTCGGCGAAGTTGTACACGAGCTGCGCGAGCTGCGAGGCGATGTTGAGTCGGTTGGCGAAGGCGGCCGCGGAAGCGAGCGCCGCGTCGGGGGTTCGGTTCCCGGCGGGGGTTATCCTTTGCCTGGACGCGATCTCCCCCGCGCGCAGAAGCGCCCTGAGCTCCTTGAGGTTGCCCAGGAACTTTCCGAGCTTCAGGTACTTGCGCGTGATGCCGGTGCTCTTGTCCAGCTTTCGCAGCTTGGTGCCCGTCACCGAGCTTGGATCATCCGCCAGGATGTTGTACGCGGCTATTGCCGAGACGTATCGCATCAGCTTCAGCGTCTTATCGAGCCCGTCCCTCTGCTTGAGGAACGCCACCGAGTGGTCCAGCGCGTCGCCCCCCATCCCGGAAAGATTGTTGTTAACTTCCGCGGATGGATCTGAAAGCGCCTTGTCCGCGGGGTACGCACGCGGGCGGGACGCGAAACACCGGCTTTAGCGACGCCCTCGAGGGCTGGGGAGAACAGACCCGCGCGCCGAATCCGGCGGGTCGCGACGGGCGTGTGACGGCGCGCGTGAACGCGTCGAACCCTAAGTGGCGGAAATCGACCGACCCGCCGCAGCGTGCGGGCGGACAGGATCCAAACTGCGCAAAACAATTCAAAAATTGAACCCACTGGGAACCGGATAGGGCACAAGCGAACGCGCGTGCCGAACCCGTCCGGCGCGATAAACGGTGCGGGTGGTCCCCTGACATCGCGAAGTTCGAACCATGTCCGCCGTCGCGCCCGCCGCGACGCCTCCTCCCGCCGTCAGCGGCGTGAGCGAGGGCCGAGCGAAGAGGAAGATTTCAAAGCCCAACAGGTTCACCTCTCCCCCGCCGGCGAAGCGCGCGAGGCCCAACCCGCCCGCGGCAGGCTCCAAGCCCGCCGCGGCCGCGAAGAAGTCCGTCGCGAGTAGGTCTTCCAAGGCCGGCAGGTCCAAACCCCCGGCGGTTCCCGCGCCGAGGCCCGCGGCCAGGGGGAAGAGGCCGGACGCCTCAGCCCCTCTCAGCGCCATCGCCCTCGCCGCGCTGAGCTCCCCGGGCGCCGCGGCGCTCATCGGCCAATCCCCGGTACCCGAATCCGCCGTCGTCGAGGCCATGGCCGCCGCCGCCGCCGCGAGGGAGATCACCTCCCCGGGATCCGGCGCGCTCGCGGGTCTCGCCATGCTCCTCGAGGCCACCGAGGAGAGCCCGACGCTGGCGCGGGATCTGGGCGTGGCGGCGAACATGCTCCCCAAGGGATCCCGCCCCAGGCAGAACCCCGCGGCATCGCCCCTCAGGCCCGTCAACCTCAACGCGGCGGGCGACAACGGCACCCGACGGCACCCGACGGCACCCGACGCGCCCCGATCCGACCCCCCCGCGCCCAGATCCGGCTGGGGCGACGGCAAGCGCCGGCGCACCGGCGGCGGCAAGGCCAAGGCGCCCGAGGACGAGGCCAAGGCCAAGGCGCCCGAGGACGCGGGCGCGCGGGCGGCGAGAACGAGGGCGGACCCGGTAGTGGCGGCGCTGGCGGCGGAGAGGGCCAGGGCGGCCCACGCTAAGGAGTTTGACGTGACGGTTCACGCGGTGGCGACGACGCAGCCTCGCGCCGTGCTCGGTCACGCGCTGTCGTGGCTCAACCTCCTCGTGGGCGATCTCAAGGGGAGGAGCGCCGCGCTGAGGCGGAGCAGGCGGCGGTTGCAGAAGGTGCGCGCGGAGGTGACGGAGAGGGTGGAGGCGGCGCGGAGTGAACGGGGCGTCCCCGCGAAGGAGGAGCCGCCGCTCCTCGAGGAGAAGGAGGCGGGTCTGCTCGAAGATCTCGAACGAGCGCTCGCGGTGGAGGACAAGCACCTCACCGCGCTGCTGAAGCAGGCGATGCAGGCGCAGGGCGTTGCGAGGGGGAGCGACGCGGGAGGGAGGGAGGAGGGTGGATCGTCGGCTTGGGACGGCGGCGGCAAGGGGAGCGAAAAGAAAAAGTCAAAGCCCGGGAAGGCTAAGGACGTCGCGGCGAAGGGGGTGGCGCCCGCCATCCTGGGCGCTCCCCCCGAGCACGACGACCCGAAGCTGATGACCGACTACTTCGCGAACGCCATGATCACGTCCGCGGCGGCGTTCCTCAGCACGGGGCTTAACGTGGCGGTGGCTGACAGCGACGGGGACGGGAAGGCGGCGGCGGCGGTTGCGTGCCCCGCCGGGTTGGTTCCCACCCCTCACATCGCCGCCGCGTGAGACGACCGCACGCGACGATTAACATTCTATTACCCACCCTCGCGATATGATACCCACTCGTTCTAGCTAGCGCGCGTGTTGAAAGACGAAACGAACGTAACACCGTCCGATGTGCGTATCAAACGACTAATATGTCCTAACGAGTGGTTGAATTACACGAAAGTAAGAATCAAATCACGGGAGCGGCTCCGCGATGTTCCCCAACCTGTTCAGGTGCAGGTACGCGTCCGTCCCGTACCCGTCCATGGACAGCACCTGTAAGTCACCCCCGAAGTACCGCGCGTACAGCCTGGACAGCGGTAATCCGTAGCCGTATCCCGCCAACACCGCGGGCCCCGCTCCGGTGTCCGCGTCCATCTCCAGCAGCGGCGAGTTAGCCGTGGTGTAGAGATACGTCCATATCCGCTGCAGGCCAGACCGCCTGATCCCGCCGCCCTCGTCGCTGATCTTGATCGTGACGTCCTCGGCGCCCTCCGCGATCACCACGCGGATGGGCGGCGGCATCTGATCGGAGTCGAGGTACTTGTCGCTCACCGCCCTCAGCGAGTTTTTGACCAGCTCGAAGAGCATCTGGTGGAGGTGGCCGGGCACGTACGCGAACGTGAACGATTCGTCGCCGAATACCTCAACCTCGGGCGCATCACCGTACTGCCGCATGCAGATGCTCCGCGCGTCCTCGATGGCGTCCCTGGCGACCGCCACCGGGGAGACCTTGGTGCAGATGAGGCCGATGTAATTCTCCTGCGGCGCCGTCGCCGCCGCCTCCTCGAGCGCGACGTGCTGACCCATCAGCATTCGTATCCCTATGCGCGACATGTAGAAGCCGTCCAGGAACTGGTGTATCTCCGGCATGTCGTTCATCCACTTGTTCTCCACGCCCCGCTTCCCCAGCCGCGCGCCGCCCTCGCCGCCCTCCCTCTCCAGCTCCAGCTTCAGCTCCAGCACTCCGCGCGCAATCATCGGCACCACGTTGGCGTGCCTGTCCATCACCCGCTTGATCAGCGTCGTGAACTTCGCCTCGTCCTCCCTGTTCTCGATCGGCGGGAACTTCTTCAGCTCGTCGTACGACTCCACGTACCAGTCCCGCACCGTCTGCACCTGCTCCTTCGACGAGAGCCCGAGCGGGAGGTTCTCGAGCTCGGCGACCCTGTGCGCGAAGCGAACGGGGAGCTCGTTGTGGAGGAACTGCGCGCTGACCATGAGCTGCCGCTGGATGGGCTGCGCGCCGAAGTCCATCATGTACTTGAGGCTCACGCCCGTCTGGCTCTTGAAGCTCGAGCGGTATATGTCGTCGACGAGCTTCTTCGGGAAGATGTCGGCGAGCCTGTGCGCCGGCGGGGCGCGCGAGACGGGCGACGGGGAGGCGATGCCCGCTCGACCGGACGAGTAGGACGCCTCCCAGCGCCGCAGCGCCTCGGAACCCGCGCGTCGCGCCGCCCGAGACGCGGCCCCCATGCCTCACGCGCGCGCCAAACCCGGTTCCGTCTCCTGGGCACCCCCTTGCCGCGTCAGCTCCTAAATGCAGCTGCAGAGATTTTCCACGGTTCCAACCACCCCGGGAACCGCGGCGCGACGGGGCGATCGCCTGGCGCGAAAACGCGCAAACGCACGCGTTCCCCCGAGCCCGTGTATCGCCGGTGGAGGGAAGGTCGCTCCTATTCCCCCGTTCCGCGCCAGACGGGCGTCGCTCGAAGTACTCACAGGTCTTAGGGATTGATGAGCGCTGTTATCCTCCGCGTCAGTGAGCTGGCAGGATCCTCAACGGAGGGCGGATCGGGAGAACCGCGCTTCGGTGCGCGATCTTGCGGACGTGCTTCGCCGAGAACGACGCAGGAACGAAGATCCGGTTCGAAAAATCTCTATTTGGTGTTTGCAAAAGATTTAAAGGCTCTCTCGTCAGTAGGTCATCGTCATGGGGTCGTTGACCCCCGACATCGTCTCGATCGTCCACTGGAAGAACCGCACCGCCCCGTACCCTCCGCCGACGACCAAGATCGCCGTCTGCGGCTTCTTCAGCGCCGCCACCACCGGCCGACCGAACATGAACGCAAACCCGACCATGATCGAGATGCTGAACCTGGCGTACTTGACCATGTTGGCCCAGAACGGGACCTCGCCGCCCGCCAGCGAGAAGACCTCGCGCGGGGCGTCGACGTCGAGCGAGTCGGCCGCGATCGCCGGGTCCACGCCGGCGAAGAAGGCGAACGCGAACGCGGCGAACAGCGCCGTCGCCGCCGCCGCCGTCGCGTCCATCTCCGTCGCGTCCAACTCCAACTCCTCCTCCTCCTCGCCGACGCGCGTCGCGAGCGCCGCGCCCTCCTCCTCCGTCCGCGACCGAGCCGCCACCTCGCTCACCGCGCGCGCGTGCTTCGCGTCGACGAGGTTCGCGTCACCCGCGGAGACGGACGCGCCGAGCGCGACGATGGGTCCGGCGTTCGCGGCGGTCCTCCCGACGGCCGCGCGGCGCCGTTGCGATCTGGCGGTGGGGGTGACGCGGCGGGCGGACGCGGGCGCGAGCGCGCGGACGGGGGCTAGGATCGCGTGCATGGCCGTCGCGACGTTCGAACGTCTCGCGGATGGGGGGCTCGGACGGGGATACTCTCTCCGACGTCGACGCGAGGTGGTCTCGCCTCGGCGCTGCTAGAGATTGAGGCCGCCTTATCGCGAACGCCGACTCGAGATCTCGCACGTCAAAGCGATGTCCGGCAGTAGTTCGGCAGACTGTCCAGCTGTGCAGCCGTGGACAGGTGGACTCCGCCGGAGACAGCTGTCGACGGAAGACTCGGTGAAGCAGCGTGGGCGCCAGCGGGGCGCCACTTCCCGCCCCGCTCTCGGTGGCGATCGATCGGGGTCGGGTTCGAAGGATTCGAGCGAGCGTCGCGATGGCGACGTCGTCGTGCCCCGCGTTCGTGTCCGCGCCTCGCGCGGCGGTCATCGGCGCGGCGTCCCGCGCGATCGCGCGTCGGGTCGCCCCGACCGGCGCGAAACGTCGCGTCGCGTCCGCCATCGTCCCTCGCGCCTCCGCCGACGCGCCCCCCGTCCCCGCCGTGGATATCCCCGACACGAACGACGAGTGGGAGGCGGTCTCCCCCGTGGACTTCGCCGCTGACGTCTCCGCGGCGCTGGCGGCGGACAAGGTGGTCATCCTCGGCAAGCGCGGCGCGCTGCGATCGCCGGGATTCGTCGCGTCCCTGCCCGAGTCCCTCCGAACGGTGTGGCTCGAGGCCGTCGCGGCGGTGCGGGCCGGGGACAACGGCGGCAAACGCTCCATCATGGTCCCGTGGGACAACGGCGGATCCCTCAAGGACGTCGTCGTCGGGGTGTTGCCCACCGCCGTGTCCCGACACAACTGCCCCGCGGCGGCGTTCGCCGTCGACGTCGTCCTCGCAGGCGTCCATCCACCGGCGCACGGGCAAAGCCTCGGGATCATCACCGCCCTCAAGGACGCCACATCCGACGCGGTCCCCATCGCCGTCGCCGTCGCCAGGCGTTTCCCCACGTACACCGCGAAGAGCGCGCGGGGCGGCGGCCGCGGGGGCGTCGAAAGGGGCCGCGTCGCGATCAAAGGAAAAGTTCTCGTCGCGCAGGTGGACTGCGGCGCGGCGAGTAGACTCGGAAGCGGCCGCCTGGACGAGGAGACGTCCGCGCGGGTCGTCGCTGTCGCCAAGGCGGTGCGTCACGCGTCGCGCGTCGTGGACACCCCGCCCGCGTTCATGGACCCCGACGCGCTCGTGGGCGAGGCGGCGAGCGTCGCGGCGGAGCTGGCGGGAAATCACGGGCTGGACGTCGCGTTCGACGCGTTGCGTTACGACGCTCTGAAGGCGATCGGGTTCGGCGGGTTGGTCGCGGTCGGTGACGCGGCGGCGCGAGACGGCAGGGAGCCCGCGCTGGTGCACGTCAAGTACCGGCCGAGCGACGCGAAGCCGGGTTCGGTCTTCCGGAAAATCGCGCTCGTGGGCAAGGGGATCACGTACGACACCGGCGGGTTACAGATCAAGGGCAAGTCGGGAATGCCGGGGATGAAGACGGACATGGGCGGAGCCGCCGCGTGCCTCGGCGCGTTCAAGGCGCTCTGCCAACTCCGCCCGTCGCACGTCGAGCTTCACCTCGTGCTGTGCATCGCCGAGAACGCGGTGGGCCCTCGAGCGTTTCGGCCCGACGACGTCGTCACGCCCCTCTCGGGTCGAACCGTGGAGATCAACAACACCGACGCCGAGGGACGTTTAGTGCTCGCCGACGGCGTGGCGTACGCGTCCGGGACGTTGGGATGCGACGATGTCATCGACGTGGCGACGCTGACCGGCGCGCAGATGATCGCCACGGGGCGCAACTTCGCCGGGGTGCTCTCGGACGACGAGGCGATGGAGCGAGCGTGCGTCGTCGCGGGGAGGGCGAGCGGGGACTTGGCGCACGCGCTGCCGTACGCTCCCGAGTTTTTCACCAGGGAGTTCGGGAGCAAGATCGCGGACATGAAGAACAGCGTGAAGGACCGGACGAACGCGCAGAGCTCGTGCGCGGGTCAGTTCATTGCCAACCACCTGGACCCCGGCTGGAACAGGGCGGATCCGGATGCATCGGGGGATGAGGCGGAGGGGCGAATCAAGAGGCGGTGGCTGCACGTCGACATGGCGGGCCCGGCGACGAATAAGGACGGACGGGGGACCGGGTACGGCGTTGCCCTCCTCGTGCACCTGATCAGCGGGGAACTTTACGCCGACGGCAAGTGAAGGGTTTAGGGTGAAGGGGGGTAAGTGTTTGCGCAAACGAGAGTATGAGTATTCGCAAAACGCGAGCATCATCTGTTTGTTTACTCGATTCATTCGTTTACTCGTCTAATTCCGTTTCTTGGCGTCAGCCTTCTCCTTCTCCCTCGCGCGCTCCGAGTTTACCTTGTCCAGCAGCCTCGACGGCGACAGCTTCACCGCCAGCAGCCCGCCCCACTGCGCCAGGACGTACAGGGACGCCTTCGACCCGTACCAGACCACCCACCCGCGCTCGCCCGCCTTCACGGCGCCCGCCCCCCTCGCCCTCGCCCCTCCCAGCGGATCCGCCCAAGGCGACTCGTTCCCAAACCTCGGCAGGGACATCAGCACCAGCATCACGCACCAGCACGACGCCAGGCACAGCTCCTGCGGGCTCCCGGTGGTTTTGCGAGTGGTCGCGTTCGCGACAGCCGCGCCCTCTCGCTCGGAGCTTCCCTGCACCAGCAACAATCCCGCGGCTGCCCTGGCGAACGCCACGAAGAGGTTGACGGTGGCGTCCGTGACGTCCAGCACCTCCACGCTGCCGTCCTTCTTGGGCGCCCCCGAGATGGTCTCCCTCTCGCCGTGGGCGAACTCGTGCGCGACGTTGAGGAGGACGACTCCAATCGCGAACGTGCCGAAGAGCCGGACGGCGCCCCAGGTTGTGACGAGGCGACGCATTCGCAGGGAGAGGAGGAACACCGCCTGCTGCGGCAGGTTGACGAGGAGCGCGTGCAGTGGCTGGCACGGCGCGATCGTCGTGGGCTCGTCGTGCCATATCACCGCGTAGGTCATGCTCGCGATGGTCCACGCCACGCCGACGCCGATTATGCCCGACCTGGGCACCAGCACCCGCTTCAGGCCGAAGACCCTGAGCGTCGTGAAGGCCACCATGGTGAAGATGAAGAGCATGGACAGGGACCCGCACGCCACGCGCGCGGCGGCGTTCGCGAGCACCACCGGCTCGCTTGCCTCCCCGCGCATCGTGCCGCGCGCCCTCAACGGTGTGGGCTCCGGAATCTGCCCTCGCTTCAGATTTGCGCGCCACTGCAACAAGTGCGGGCCCGAGAAGAGAACGAACTTTATCTCGACCCCCGCCGCACTCGAGCACGCGCGCTCGACACAGAGTGGACGTTTCGTCGCGACGCAAACGCCGCAGAGCGCGTTCATGGCATCATCCGCAGCGCCGTTCGCGGCGCCGTTCGCCGTTCGCGGGACCCCCGCGACGAACCCCGGGAGGCGGCCCTCCCGCGCCGGGGCACACCGCCGATCCCGAGGATCGCGAGCGCCCCGAGCCGCCGTCGCGGCGCCCGCGGTGTCCTGGCCCGACGGCACCGGCCGCGCCGAGTTGGGCGGCATCGTCGCCGAGGCGTCGGTGGTTAACCTCGGCAAGAGGGGCGAGATCGCCACCGGCCTGCCCTTCCTGGACCACATGATCGACCAGCTCACCTCCCACTGCCAGCTCGGCGTCTCCGTGGTTGTCGCGAAAGACGGCGTCCCGTGCGTTCCGTGCGTCGACGCCTCGGGCGACGACGACGAGACCGTCGCCGTCGCCGCGGGCTTCGCCCTCGGCCGCGCTCTCGCGCAGATGCTCGCCCCGGGCGTCGACGTCGTCGCCGCCGGCGCCGTCCCATCCGCGGCGGCGACGGCGGAATTCGCCTCGCCCCTCGACGAGGCCTACTCCACCTGCGTCATCTCCCTCACCTCCCCCGGCCAGGGCGCCCTCGCGTTCGACCTCGCGCCCTACGGCCCTGGAGAAGGGAGGGCGCGCATCGGCAAGTACCGAACCGCCCTCACCGAGCCCTTCTGGCGCGGCGTCGTCGAGGCATCCGGGCTGAGCGTCTCGCTGACGAAACGGCGCGGCGACAACGCGCACCACATCGTGGAGGCGACGTTCAAGTCGTTCGCGCGGTGCCTTCGCAAGTGCATGGACCAGGTGGAGGGGATCGACGTGACGGCGATGAACGAGCGGCTGGACGGGGTCACGAGGGCCGCGGGCAAGGCGAGGAGCACGAAGGAGACGACCATCGACGTGAGGCTCGACCTGGACGGGTCCGCCGCCGCGTCCGCCGTCTCCACCGGGATCAAAACCCTGGACGCGCTCCTCGGGTCCATCGCGAACGAGGGCGGCGTGCAGCTGAACGTCGACGCCACCGGGGACCTCTGGATCGACGACCACCACACCACCGAGGACGTGGCCATCACGGTCGGTCAGGTTCTGAACGAATCCTTGGGCGATAAAGCCGGGTGCAACCGCATGGGAAGCGCGGCGGCGGCCGTCCTCGACGGCGAGGACAGCGCGGACGCGAACGCGGCGTTGGTGGAGGTGGTGATGGACCTGAGCAACAGGCCGTTCCTCTCCAACGGGCTGGAGTTCAGGGACGAGTTCATCGGTGACTTGAGCGCCGAGATGATCGACCACTTGTTCATGTCCATCGCGGCCAACGGCCAGATGACGGTGCACGTGGTGGAGCACAGCAAGGGGAGGAGCGACGCGGACCTCGCGGAGGCGTCCGCGAGAGCCTTCGGTCGGTGCCTGAGGCAGTGCATCGCGGTGGACCCGAGGCGCGCCGGGCAGGTCGCGAGCAGCAAGGGGACTCTCTCCGTGTGACGTCTGAGTTGACAGATTCGATATCCCGCTATGGTAACATAATTTTGTGTACCCGACCGTTATTCGCTACGTGTTTCCCCGAACATGTCTCATCACGCCTGCTGCTGCTTGCCCTGCAGCTTGGCCATCATGGCCGCCACGTTCGCCTGCAGGTTCTGGAGCACCCCGAGCGCCTTATCCGCGCCCTCCTTGTCGGGATCCGCGTCGAGAGCGCCGAGGTCAATCTCCGAACCGTCATCCGTCTGAATCACCAAACCGGCGAAACCGTCCTCCCCGCCGCCGACGCCTTCACCTCCTCCTCCCGTTCCTCCCGTTCCTCCCGTTCCTCCTCGCGCCGGGTCCTCCTCCCTCGCGCGCTTCCGGACGCTCATCGTGATCTTCACCGCCGACGGCGGCGGCGCGGCGCCGACCACGGGGGACTCCTCATCCGACGCTCCCCCGTCCACGGCTCCGAGCGGCGACCCGTTCGCGGAGTAGAGCATCTCGCCCCGCTTGACCCGTCGCTTCGTCCCCGGGGTCTGCGCGACGGCAACCTTCGCCCCGGCGACGCCCGCGCCGAGCGACGCGGGGTTTCCGTGTGCCGCACCCTTGGGAGTGCTCGGCACGGCGAAGGATCCGCCCACGTCGTCGGAGAAGCCGCCTCCGCCGGTTTTGGCCCGCTTCCCCGCGGGAGTCGCCTCAATCGCCGCGTCACCGGCCGCCTTCTCGGCGTTGAACACGGGGGGCGGGGGCGGCATCGACGCGGCGGGCGGCTTCGGCGCCGAGTCGGCGGGTGGACCGGCGGCCTTCGGCGGCGGCGGCGGCGGGGGCATCGAGCTCGGATTCGTCTCGCCGTCGCCAACCGGCTTCGCGGGCGAGGCGGGCGGCGCCGCGAGGGTCCTCGCCGCATCCGGCGGGAGGAGCCCGAGGCGGACCTTGACGTCCGTGAGCATCTCCTCGCCGAGGTCGTCTCCGTACTTTTCGAAGAATTCCTTGAGGGACATGCTTCGGATCTGTTCGCGAAGGGGGGGGGGGGGGGGAAGGATGCTGTGAGTCCCAGCGGGCGACGGGCGGACCGACGTCGGTCTCGGGATGGCGGAATTGTAACGTTCGGTGGAATCTGTCGTCGCGGGGTTCGGTCGTTCGGGGCGCACCTTCTTGGGAATCTTGACGATCTCCTTCTTGAGCTGCTTGCGGATCATCACCGCGAAGTCCTCGGCGTTCTTCATCATCTCCCCGCATCGCTTGTCCACTGCAGAGCGCGTAGGGGGTACGGAGGGGTTGGGGGAATCTTCCGTCAGTAGCTGTTGGTGCGGTCCGAGCGCGAGATTTCCGGGGGCGGGTTGACGCGCGAGAAGCGCCACGCGCGCGCGGGTGTTGGCCCTGTAACACGGATTGGGCGATGGCGATGGAGAACTCACATTCTTCGTCAATCTCCCGGAACTCTCTCTCCATGGACCACTCCTCATCGACAGCCTCAGCCGCGTTCGTCGCTGCCGCCGCGACCGCCTTGGCCGCCCCAACGGCTTTCGCATCGGGCGCCGGGGAGACCACGTTTGTCTCGCCGTCGGTCTTCTCGCGCAGGGCGCCCTTCGCCGCACGCGCGCGCGTCGCTCGCGGCATATCTCCTATTTACAGATCCCCCACACCCGAGAATCGATACGGATCGATCGACGTCGCCGCCGACGTGAACGTTCGCGCCCCACTCGCTTTGGGGGATCTTTCGTTCACGTAAGGGGTACCGTGAAGTTCGTAACGCCAAAAAATGTCTTTCCCAAATAAGAGTTTTTACGGGCAGCAAGCGGATTCTGACTGTGTTTTACACATGGTCAACAAAATGTTTAGGTTTAGCAGAATCACAGCGAGTGAGTCACAAAAATGGCCCTTCCGAGCCGAGCGAAATCGGCTGTTCCTCGGAGCCCGCGAAAACCGCGAAGGTCACCCGGTGGGTTTCTGATCTGGAACGTTCTGATCTCTCTTCGCGTCCCCTCCTTGCCGCTCAGAAGCGCCCGCCCCGCCCGGAGTGGTCGCACGTGGACCCGTGGTCCACGTGGTGATGGTCCATAACCAGGCGTCGACTCAGCACGTCCGGCAGGCGACCTTTCCCGGCGCGCCCTCGGGCAACCGCGGAGGAAATTCTGGCACCCCAACCGGCGGAGGAGGCGGCCGGACCCTCGAGCCGTGGCAGCGCCCCTACGGCTTAGCGCCCGGAATATCTCCAAGGAACTCGTCGGGCATGCACGACAGATCCTCCCCGAGGCAGGAGGCCATCGCCGGCAACGGCTTCAGGCCGCGATGCATGGTGGAAATCCTTCGGAAAAACTTGAAGGCGCGCGGCATGCTCGGCGACGGGTTCGTCCCGGAGTCGCACCTCCCCAAATCCGACAAGCCCCACCGCTGCTGCAAGGTCGACTCGCAGCAAAGAATCACCCCCGCGCATCCCGACGTGCACGACGAGATCGCCGACGACGGCGTGGAAGCCGTGGTG
>Ga0181573_10001767_pt1 | contig 20745 bp, 10 predicted proteins | sample 101ome_25_FD_148643 | JGI IMG/M metagenome (GOLD analysis project Ga0181573, IMG submission 148643) | Coastal salt marsh microbial communities from the Groves Creek Marsh, Skidaway Island, Georgia - 101409BT metaG (spades assembly) | ecosystem: Environmental > Aquatic > Marine > Intertidal zone... | reverse complement strand
TCTGTTCGACACCCCGACGCACCGCCTGCCCCACCGACGCGAGATGTGCGGCGATCCGTCGCGGACGCCCCTGGGACCGGGCGCGAAGTTTGACGACTCTGGACGCTCCTCCGGATCCCCTCCGGGCGCCGTTGATCCTCCCGCGAAACTGCCCACGTTCTGGGTGGCGCCCCTGGAGTGCGGCGGGTGCCCGCTCCTGTCCCCTCCCAACTGGATACACTGCGTGCTCACCGTGAGGGACTGCGTCATGGTCGAGGAGCGGCGGCTGTCGCTGGCGTTTCTGGACGAGGTTGCGTACTTTCAGCGCAGAGCCGCGCGATGGTGCGAGCCTCCGGTGCAGTACAGGTTCATCAGGGAGGACCTCAACGACGTCGTCAGGTGCAGGGCGCACGTGGTTTCGCCCCTGCTGAAGATGCTGACGGACGAGCACGGATCCGTCGCCACCAGGTGTCGCGCGAGGAGTTCGCTCCGAACGCTCGTCGACGCGTCGGGCGCCGGGCTCGACGCGTCCGGGCTGGACGAACGCGCGCGTCGGGAGATCGAAGCCGCGTTGGACGCGTTCGAGGCGTTTCTTAAAACGGACGCCGGCGAGGCGTGCGCGGATTTCATACGCCACAGGGACGCGCGGGAGAACGGCGTCGGGTTGGGGCGGTTGGTGCGCGCCATGTCGAGGGAAGGGGACGGAAACGTGCACGCGCTCGGCGCCCTTCGCCCTTCGGGTGGCGCAGTCGACGACGGCCCGTTCGCCGCCGTGGTTCACGAGAGGGGTGCACCGAGGTGGGGTCCGGTGCGGGGGACCCGGGAGGAGGCCGCGGACGATAGGAAGACGATGCGACGCGCGGTGAAGGAGGGTTCGCTCGACGATTTGCTCCGGGGATGGCGCGGGCACCTCGGCGGCGACGAAGGCGCCGTCGTAAAATAATCGTAAAATAATCCGGCGCGTTGGTCATCGTACACTCGCGTCCGGCGACCGTCTTCACTCCTTGATCGGCGAGATCGCGGGCGACAGGGGATCCGTCACGACGTCCCTACCCCCCGCGGTCTTCACCGGCGACTCCGGCGGGGACACGTTCATGCCCGTCGCGTCGTAGAGCCGGCGCCTGTTGAAAGCGACGCTCTCGCGCTTTTCGTGCAAAAAAGCCTCGAGCGCCTCCGTCACCGCCTCCCGCTCGCCGATCATCCCCGCGTGACACGCCTCGGGGAGGTGCACGAAACTCGCGCGCGGCGCGGCGAAATGCATCTCCCTGAACACGCTTTTACCGGCGCTGAAGTCCTTACCGCCGGTGACGATCAGCGTCGGCACCTCCCGCCGGTCCAGCCTCTCCAGCACGTCCATCGCGGTGTGCCTCTGGCCCGTGACCAGCATGCGGTTATACGCACCGCCGTGCAGCCGCTTGAGGTGCCTGTAGAAGGGCGCGAACGCGTTCCACGGGACGTTAATGACGCCTAGCGCGCGGGCCAGCGCGTGTGACACGTAGCTCGTCGCGAAAGTCCACGCGAAGCTCACCTCCCACGCGAGCGCCAGCGGGGTTTGAAACGAGTCCAAAAACGTCGCCACCAGGTCCGCCGCCGCCTTGCTCCCGAACATCACCGTGCGCAGCGAGTACTGCGGGGTGCCGAGGATCAGCGCGACGCCCTCGAGCCGCCCGCCCGCGTGCTGCCTGCACCACTCCAGCGCCACTTGGCAGCCCATGCTGTATCCGACCACGGTCACGTGCGCCACGGATGCGAGTCCGCGATTGTCGACGTCGTCGAGCACGAGCTGCATGTCCTCCGCCAACGATTCGATGGACACCCGACAGGTCTCGCGCGGGTTCTCGCTGCATCCGTGACCGCGGTAGTCCCACGACAGCACCGCGTGCTCCTTTTTCAGGGTCGGGACGAGACCTTCCCACTGGAACCCGTCGTTGCTGAGGCCGTTGACGGTGACGAGCAGAGGGGCTTTGGGATGGCCCGGTCGGGGCACCGGGCGGGTCAGCGCGTAGGCGACCCACGTGCCGTCGGCAGCCTGCACCCTGCCGCCGACGGCTTCGTATCGGGTGCTACCGCCCGGCGTGAACGGCTCCTTGAGCTTGGGAAGGTTCGCGCCGTCGTCGCCGTTGGTCCTGCTGCGCACGCGCAGCCTGCTGCCGCCTGTTGTTGTTTTGTGCAACGAATCGGGCGGGGTGCTCGGCGCGGCTCGCAGCGGCGACAAGTTGGTGGGCGAGCTGGCCTGGCCCTGCGCCGGAGGCCTGGGCGCGGGTGGAGGCTTGTGCTGCGGCGGACTCGAGGGCGTCACGTCCGCGGCATTGGGACCGGGCTTCTTACGAGGCCTGCTCCGCGCCATCGGCGCGCGCGGTTCGAGTTTGAGACGTCCAACTGGCAGAGGACCGCGCGCTCCCGCGCGAATCGAGAGGCGGACATTGAAAACCGACCGGCCAAGCGTCGCATGCGTGACCTCCCTTCGCGCGCCGCTCCGGGGTCCATAAACATACGAGCGCCGGGAGTGCGGACGCGACGGAGCCGGAGCCGGGGCTTTGGGAGACGCGCGATCTCGCCGGATCCGCCCGAGACCGCGGCGGGCGCACCGCGCGGGTCACCGATCCCGGGCCGGGCGTCCGCCGCTTTTCGGACCTTTTCAGCCGGTCGTTCACGGTACGAGCAACCTTTGGACCCCATGCCGCTCTCGAGCGAAAGGAGGGGTCTCTTCCCGGGGGTATCGCCGAAGAAATCGTCTCCGGCATCCCCCGCGACGCGGATACCGTCCACCCCGGGCGAGATGAGGACGAACACGACGGGCATGCGCGCCGCCGCGTCGCCCGTCGGTCGATCTCCCGTCGCATCATCCGCGTCGAGGAGGAGCCCGATCGCGACCGCGACCAAGGCCAAGGCCAAGGCGACGTCGCCGTCCATCGAGACGAAGACGAGGCCAAAGTCCGCGTCGCCGCTCAAGAAGAAGACGGCGGTGAAGAAGAAGAAGAAGGTCGTCGCGGATGCGGAACCCGAAGACGGGGATCCAATCGGGGATCCGATCCGGGAAGAGCGCGGAGACGCCGCCGTCGACATCCCCGGCGTCGACACGGCTTCAGGATCGATCGCGTCCCCCGTCGCCGCCACCCTCACGTCACTTCGTCGCTCGCTGGAACGATCCGACGCCGAACTGACCTCCGCGGTGACGGCTCGCGAGCTCGCGGCGTCGGAGCTTGAACGGGTCGCGACACAGCTGGCGGATGCAAACGCGCTCGCGGACGCGCTTCGCGAGAGGCTCGACGCGACGGACGTCCGACGGGAATCCGAAGCGGCGCGGTTAAACGAGTCGAACGACGCCTGGCGCGCGCGCGCGGACGACTCCGAGCGACGCCTCGCGGAGGCGACGGTTCGTATCGCCTCGCTCGAGCGCGAGTTACGCGAGTCGAACGAATTAAACGACGCGAGGAGAAGAGCCGACGCGGAGGCGACCGCGGCGCTGACCGAGGCGAACGAGCGGCGAGCTTCGGCGCTGGCCGAGGCGAACGAGCGACGAGAACTCGCCGAACGCGACGCCGACGCGACGCGATCGCTCTTAGCCGCGACGCGCGACGCCGCGTCGACCCTCGAGCGAAGCCTCGCGTCGGAACGGGACGAATCGCGGGAGCTCGCGACTCGTTTAACCGAGGCGAGGGCTGAGACCGCGGCGCTTCGCGAGCGCGCGCGTCTCGACGAGGACAGGGTTCGCGATGCGGAGTCCATCGCGAGGGCCGCGGAGGTGCGCGGCCCCGCGGCGCGACAGGTGGCCGACGCGAGGCGCGAGGCGGGGGAGTTAAAGGCGGCGCTGGACGCGGAGCGGAAACGGAGCGAGGACGCGATCCGTCGCGCCGACGACGCGTCGGACGCGCTTCGCGTCGCGCGGGAGGAAGCCGCGGACGAGACGCGCGCGCGCAAGGAGATGGAGGCGGACGTCAGCGGTTGGTCCGCGGCGGTGGCGGGACGGGAGGAGCAGATCGCGGAGCTGATGGCGGACGCGGAAGAGACGAGGTGCCGACTCGCGGAGACGAGGGCGGAGCTCGCGGCGTCGGAGGCGCGGGTTCGCGCGTCGCGGGCGCAGAACGACGCGCTGATCGCCGAACGGGTCCGCGTTCGTAGCGGCCTGGGCGGGCACCGCGGGTACAACCGCGACAGCGTCACGTCCCTGCCGGGGTTGGGCGTCGATCGCGATTACATGCGCGGGTCGCCGGCTCGATCGGACTCCGGTCGGACCACGCCCGTAAGGGAGAAAGGGGACGATGTGGACGGGTCCGCGTTCGTCGAGAGTGGGTGGCGGTGGGACGGAATCGAACGAGGAGGCGTCGGGGGGGGGTCGCCACGCGGGGCTTGGGGCTCGCCGAGGGCGGCGCCCAGGACGGGCTGGGAGTAAACAACTGCCTCATGCAGTGGTGATTTTTGGGCACCCCTGATTCACTCTGATTCCAATCGGAGTCGAAGGGACGCGGCAGCCGCGCTGGTTTTTTGGTTAGATTTCATCCTAATTGCCGTAAGATTATGCTGGGCGCTGATTGGTCGAAGCAAAATCAAGAGAAAGAGATCCTATCGTCCCAGCAAAGATAGAGGACGGGTGCCCTCGATTCGCGGGCCACTCGAGCGAAGCACGGCACCGTCGTCGCGCGTCTAACTCGCATCATGGCTCATTCTCTGGCTACCGCCGGCGCCACCTACGCGGGCGCGGCCCTCACCGGCCGCCGCGCGCCCGCCGGCCGCGTCGCCGTCAGGGGATCCTCGCTGAAGGTTCGCGCCGCTGACGCCACCGCGGAGTTCGACCCGCGCACGTTCAGGCGAGAGCTCTCCAAGTCTGGGAAGTACAACCGCAAGTTCCTCAAGGACGAGGAGTCCGCGAAGAAGATGGAGGACGACGGAATCGGCTACTCCAAGAGTGAGTCGTCCCCGCCCCGCTCCCCCCGGCGTGACCCCCGATCGATCGTCGACGCGAAATTTCCACTTCCCGCCCTCCAAACGAAGCGCCGTCTCGACCGAGATCTGACCGTCCGCGCCCCGCGCACCCTCCGCGACACCTCCCATCATCCACAGGCGGTCTCGTCGCCAAGATGCGCGAGAGCGGCAACGTCCACGTCGACGGCGACGTCACCTTCCAGCTCGCGGAGGCGTACGGCTTCTGCTGGGGCGTCGAGCGCGCGGTGCAGATGGCGTACGAGGCGAAGAAGCAGTTCCCCGACGCCAACCTCTGGATCACCAACGAGATCATCCACAACCCCACCGTCAACGACCGCCTCGGCGAGATGGGCGTCCAGTTCATCGAGGAGACCGCGGACGGCAAGGACTTCAGCGGGTGCAAGGAGGGCGAGGTGGTGATCCTGCCCGCGTTCGGCGCCAGCGTGCACGAGATGAAGCTCCTCAACGACAAGGGCGTGAACATCGTGGACACGACGTGCCCGTGGGTGAGCAAGGTTTGGAACGCGGTGGACGCTCACACCCGCAAGGAGTTCACCTCAATCATCCACGGCAAGTGGGCGCACGAGGAGACCATCGCCACCGCGTCCTTCGCCAAGACCTACCTCGTCGTCAAGGACATGAAGGAGGCGCAGTACGTGTGCGACTACGTCCTCGACGGCGGCGATCGCGACGAGTTCTTGGCCAAGTTTAAGAACGCCTACTCGGAAGGATTCGACCCGGATACCGACCTCGGCGCGTTGGGCATCGCGAACCAGACCACCATGCTCAAGGGCGAGACGGAGGCGATCGGCAAGCTCCTCGAGAAGACGATGATGCAGAAGCACGGGGTGGACAAGCTCAACGACCACTACATGGTCATGGACACCATCTGCGACGCGACGCAGGAGCGCCAGGACGCCATGTACAAGCTCGTCGACGACAAGCCTGACGTGATGCTCGTCGTCGGCGGGTTCAACTCGTCGAACACGAGCCACCTCCAGGAGATCAGCGAGGACGCGTCCATTCCCTCGTTCTGGGTGGACACGCACGACAGGCTCGACGCCGACACCAACACCATCACGCACAGGCTGGCGCACGGCGAGCTCGTGGAGACCAAGGACTGGCTCCCGGCTGGTAAGGTGACCATCGGCGTCACGTCCGGCGCGTCCACCCCGGACAAGGTTGTCGAGGACGTCATCGACGTCATCATGGCCACCAAGAAGAAGATGTCAGGGGCGCCCGCGCGCTGACTTGACGAGGGAGCTTTATTTCGGTGATGGTGTGAAGGGATGGGGAGGCGGAGTCGACGCGCGCGACGAAAGCGGGAGCTGGCGCGGTCGAGGTTTCTTTTTCGTTCGCTCGTATTAACAAAAAAGCTGCAGTGTAAGAGTTACGACGGGTCTCGTCGCGACTGGGCGCTCGTCTCGCGAACACCCTCGAGTGAAAAGCTCCGTCGTTTCCCCGCCGGTCTCCCGTTCCACACCGTCGCACGTGCCGACGTTTCATCTCGACCACGGAATCTCAGGCGATCTCCGTCCTCGTCAGATCCCAGCATGCGAAGTTTGGAAGTTTGCGGTTACACGGTTCATTTGGGGTTCATTTGCCAATTTCCTGACCGTGTCTCCAGTCGCTGCCGGCCGCGGCTCTGCGAGAAATTGGATTTCCCGTGCCGCGAAACGGCGGTGCGTTTTCTGCGACCCGGCGCGTCCCGAAGGGTCCAGTTCGCCCGCGCACGTCAGCGGGCGAGTCTTGAGCGTCAGTCGGCGTATCGCCAGGTGTCCGCGTGAACCTGTTCCCGATACACGCCGCGAACATGGCATCGGGCGCTACCGCGGCGGCGCCGCGCGTCGAGGTGTCCGCGCACTCGCGGCGAACAAACAAGATCTCTCGACAGCCAGGTCACGCCCGAACCGTTCCGCCGTGGGTATTCCGTGCGGGTGTCCACCGTATCGAGTCGCGAGCTACGCGCGCGCGATGCTCGGCCACGTTCGAGCTCGACCGATACGGCCGATCGTGCGGGGTATCGGCGGCGAATGGGCGCCTCGCCGCGCGTTTTTCCCTCGCGTCGGAGATGACTTCGGCACGCGCTGCAAACCCGTTCCAGTGGAGGCCGCGGACGCGTCGGCGGTGCTCGACGCCTCACGCGGTGATGGACCCTGCGGCCTATCCGGACGGCAGATGGTCGACCGGGTCTCACTCGACGTCGGGAGCCCGTCCGGTGACCCAAAGGTGCGATTCCCCATCCGTCGCGCCGTCTTCCTCACTCTTCACCCGCCGCCCACGCGGCAGTACAGTCAGCATGCCGGCGCGCTTTTTCGTGCGCGGTGGCAACGCTCCCCGCGAGGAGGTCGCCCCGGCCGTCGCACGTCGACCTGACCGCGCCGCCCATCCCACCAACATCGCAGGAACACATTCGACGACAGGCTCAACGTGTTCGGCGTCATACTCACGGTGCGCAGCCCCGGTCCACGCCCCGTCACCGGTCAAGGAGCAACGTTCGCACGTCCCTCCGTTCCCAGCTCCCGAAAACTTTTCTCCTCGCCAAACCAACCCCTCAACCGACCCTTCCTCGATCATCCCACGAGCAGACGCTGGCGCTCGCGCTCACGTCCGCGCTCGTCACCGCGTGGTCCCTGCGCGCGCACTCCGTCGCCGTCTTCCTCGGCAACGCGTGCGTGCACGTCAACCTGCTGCTGCTGGCAGAGACGGCGGTGCGGTCGGTCGCAAAGCCGTCCGTCGCGTACGCGAACAGAGCGTCGGATCGCCACCCGAGGGACGCGCCCGCGTTCCTGGTGCTCGACACCGTCGCGTTGGCGCTGTGCACGTTGCACAGCCTACAGGTGTGCGGTTTCGTGAGGTTCGCGAACCCCGAGGTCGCCGCGGCGTTGGTCGCGGCGTGGCCCGCGACGATTGCGAATTGGACGTCGCGACTGGCGATGGAGACGACGGCTTTTGACGCCCTGTCGCGAGCGGTGGCCGCCAAGGAGGTGGCCGCGATGCGCCTCGCGACGCAGGTGAGGCGACTCGGCGGTGCCAGGTGCCTTCCGCCCGACGCCAACGCGTTCGCGCGGTTTTGGCGTTGGTGCGCGTGCATGTGGGACAGCGCCAAGCTGATGGCGGAGTCCGGCAGCGGGCGGACGTTTCGAAGGGCCATGCTGGCGTGTTCGCTCGCGGACTGGGCGCTGTTACTGGGCGCGTGGACCGCGCTGGGGATCCAGGGCGCCGCCACCCACGGAACAACCTGGGTCCAGTCCCACTCCGCGGTGGTCCCGCTAGCCGCGTTCCTGTGCCTCGACGCCGCGAGGCTCGGGTGCCAGCTCGCGCATTCGAGGCTGCTGCGAAGGCTGAGAACTCGACGGCTGGGCGAACGGCCGGCTAACGGCGCGTCGTCGTTCGTTCGGACCCCGGCGGGGATGACCACCGGATTGACGCGCTGGGTGTTCTTCGGCAACATCGCGTGTTTTTTAGCGGTCGCCGCGCTCGGTTTCGGCGGCGGCGGCGGCTGGCGCGTGCCGGTGCCGCCGGGCACCACCGCGATTTCTCTTCTCCTCCTCGCCAGGTTTCACCGGCTGATGATCGAGGGGGCGTACCTGTCCGCGACGTTACTCGCGAAGGTTGTCGACCGCTCGAGCGAGCTCCCGGTGTTTGAGCTCCCAGGCGCCGACGCTGGCGGCGGGGGGTACGCGTCGTCCATATCTCCGAGGTATCTCGCGCCTCAGCGAAACGAGCTTCGGGGCGCGCGGCGAACGGAGGAGGTGAAAGGTCCGTTGGGCGCGGTACGAGCCGGTTTGCTGACAAAGATCGAGTCCGCCGGCCGGAAGTTGGACGCGTTTTTGACCGGGTTTGGACGCGCGCGCGTGGATCAGTTCGGCCCGCCCGGGTCCATCGCGGAGGCGGCGACGACGGATCCCAACGCCGGTCTCTCGCTGGGCGAGTTCACCGAGGCCATCTCCACCGGCCTGCGAGGTCACCTCGCGGGTAAAGGAGCCGAGGACGCGGCTAAGACGCTCTTCGACGAGATGACCTCCGGATTGGGAAAGGACGGACGGTCCGTCGGCCTGAACGAGATCAAGGAGTGGCTCAAGGATCAGCCCCCCTTGGACGCGGCCGACCCGGGTTTAGCGTTTGGATCCGTGGACGAGGGCGAACGCGACTCGGACGAGGGCGACAGGTGGCGCGCTTCCGTGCAGAGGGTCCTGCTTCAGTTCGTCGAGAGCGGGGATCGCGTGACGAGCGCCGTGACCAAGACGTTCGAGGACATCCAGGGCCACGTGCTCCCGATGATGCCGGCGCCTCACCCGCCCAAGCATTCGCGCCGCGGGCTCCGACTCCTCTCCCTCGAGGGCGGCGGGATAAAGGGCCTGACGCTGATCTGGCAGCTGCGAGCGCTGGAACGCGCGGCGGGCAAGCCCATCCACGAACTGTTCGATCTCATCGGCGGCGTCTCCACCGGCGGGATAATCGCGCTCGCGATCGCGCGGGGCACGTCTCTCGACGATCTCGAGCGGATGTACTGGGACATAGCGCGGCTGGTCTTCGGCAAGCAGAGCGCCGTGCGACAGCTGATCAAGGGCCACGCGGGCGAGAACGACGAGATCCGGCGGTTGCTCGTCGAGGGCCTCGGAGACTTACCCATGATCACCGACGACCCGGCGCAGCGGGTGAAGTGCTTCGTGGTGTCCACGCAGCAGACGGACAGGCTGGAGGTGCGTTTGATCCGAACGTACAGGAACCCGAACAAGGGAAGGGACCAGAACGAGCACTGGGCGCAGTGGGAGGCCGGAATGGCCACCTCGTCCGCGCCCACCGTCTTCCCACCGTTCATCCGGACCGACGCACGCACCGGCGCGAAATCCACCTTCATCGACGGCGCACTCAGCGGCTACAACAACCCGTCGTCGCTGGTGCTCAACGAGGGCCTGGACATCGCCGAACCCGGGCAGCGCATCGACGTCTTACTGTCGCTCGGATGCGGCGAGGCCAAGGGCGCGATGGGAGACAACCCCTTCTGGATCGTCGGGCAGGTGATCAACCTCGCGTTCGACACCGAGCTGCAGGAGGCGCACGTCGCGTCCATGATCGCGCGATTCTCGCCGCAGACCTCCCACGTCCGCCTCAACCCCCCCACGGCGCACTACTCCCTCACCGAACACAGAGTCGACGTGCTGACGCGCATGGAGGACGACACGCGCCGGTACCTCGCCGCGACGCAACCCGCCTTCGAGAAGCTCGCGGCCAGGCTCGCGCCGCCGCCGGGTGTCGATGAGGCTCGGGACGACAAGGGGGCGGCGAGCGCGTCCAACAACATGGTCGCGGCGATGGGAAACCTCGCCGCGATGGGTTTTTCGCCGAGGCTCCCGAGCGGCTCGGACCTGTCCAGGGTTCCCGCGGCGGCGGCGAGCTACGTGGACGAGGGCATGGCGTCCATGCGGTCGTGGATCGACGAGAGCTTCCAGCCCGGGAAGGCGCGGTGAGGGGAGGAGGAGTGTATCAACAGCGGTGTATGATAGACTACCAAGATTCTTTTGTATTGCATTCTTTTTCGTCACGGCTGATCGTCCGGGTGCGCCGTCGGCGGCGGCGGGGGCTGGTTAATCCTCGCCGCGAGCACCCGCGCGGTCACCGCCCCGACCGGCTCCGGCCGGCGCCACTGCCTCCTCCCCGTCGACGTCTCCCAGTAGTACGCCCGCCCGCCCCGATCGTTGTCCCTGAGCTCCATCCACCCCGGCGGCAGCGACGGGCGCGCCATCGGGCTCCCCCGCACCAGCCGCAGGCCGGCGCCGCGCAGCTCCTCCGGCACCCCCCACCGCGTCTCGCCGCTGTCCTTGTTCCAGTAGTACTTGCTCCCGTCCCTCGCGAGCGCCGCGCCCCACTTGGCGTCCGCCGCGAGGAGCCTCTCGCGCTCCTCGGCGTGGTCCACGTCTCCAACCTGCTCGTGCGCCTGCGCCGCGATGGCCCGGGCGCGTTCGGCCAAGGCGGCGAAGTCGGCCATGACCTCCTCGTGCGACGCGGCGTCCGGGGGTTCGGCCGGCATCATCGAATGCCCCCGCTGCTCCGCGAGGAAACGATCCTTGGCGCCGCCGAAGCGGGCGTCCTCCGCGAACCTCGACGCCCAGTCCACCGTGCCGCTCGCTCTTTCCTCGTGCTTGCGTCGGATGGCGTCCGCGTTGGGGTTGGCGGGTTTGCCGCCGTTGTCCCACTGGGGGTTGTGATGCTTGCGCGTGCCCTCCGTGAGGTTCTCCCCGATGATACCCATGGCGTCGCGTCGGGAGGCAAACGCGCGTCGTCGCCCGGGTTTGTGCGCTCCGACGAGGGGATCCCGTCGTGGTTTCGACCCAACGGACCCGACAGGACCTGACTTCAGTTTCACCGCTCCAACAGGCTGTAGTCATCACACTCGGTGTAAAACCTCCGATCGACCGCGTCGCGCCTCGGCCACTGCTGGACGCGCGCGGATCCGGATCGCGTCGGCTCGACGACACGCGCACCGCGGCCTCGCATCGCGTCCGATCTTTAACGCCGGCGGCATCGAGGGGGATCGGCGGCGGCGATGAGCGCGTTGACCCGGCTGGTCGCGAGCGCGGCTGCCAGGCTGGGCGGCGCCGGACACCTGCGCCGATGCGCCCGGCCGTTCGACGCGCGATGGCGCAGGTCGTTCTCCGCGACCGACGGCGGCGACGGCGAGGACGATGACGCCGACGAAACGAAGGGCGCCCTCCCGGGCGAGGGGGAGGATCAGGCGGAGGACGCGTCCGTGGAGGCGTCCCACGAGGGCGCCGGTGGCGCGGGCGATGATGGCGACGGAGCGACGAGCGAGGAGGTCGCCTTCAGGACCGAGGACGTCAAGGGCACCGCGGAGGACGGCGAGGAGATAGAACTCATCGCCGTCGTTCCCGACGATCCGAACTCGTACGACGAACAGGAGAAGAAGGGATGGCTCTACGACCTCACCGAGCAGGGGCACACGCTACGATGGAACCCTAACATTCGCAACGCGCACCTCAGCGATCGCGCCAAGACGCAGATGTACGTCATGCACCGGAAGGATCCCAAGACCTGGGACGTGCCCGCGCTGGCGGAGCGGTACAAGATCCGGCAGCAGCGGGTGATGGCCATACTGGCGCTGAAGCAGATTCAGCACGACACGGTCAAGGCGGGGAAGCCCACGTATCCCCATCTCGAGGCGGCGTTTGAGCAGATTCACGGCTCGGAGCACGTCGGGTCGGGGGAGCGGCACGTGCGCGTGGTGCCGACGCTGCCCAACTTCGCGGTCGTACCCGCGGGCACCCCCGAGCACGAGCTGCGCGAGATCCTCCCCAAGTACCTGACCGACGACGAGCGCGCGGTGAACGAGGAGAAGGTGCTGGTGAATCAGTTCAGGGCTAACCTGGAGTACAACACGGGCGCGGCGGGGCCCGGGCTGAACCGCAAGGGGCGGTACAAGCACCCCACCGGGAGGCCGAAGGGGGGCTACGGCCTGCTTGTGGTGCCCCTCGTCAACGATAACGGCAAAAAAGCGCACGCGAAGGCGAAGAGGGAGGGGCGGAGCTTAAAGCCGCCCAAGCCGTACGTCGCCTACGCGGATGGGACCAAGCGGGACCTCAACGAGGACGAGGAGGTGATGATGCGGCGACGAAAGGTGATGCCCTTCAGGCGGCTGCAGTGACGCGGCTGTAGTGGGTGTCGTTTAATAGACTACGAATCAGTAGACGGACGCCTTGCGCGATGATGATTGATATTCACAAAGACTCGCGTGGTGAGTCGCGCGGGTGCTCTTGCTCGTGTCGTGCGCACAGCTGTGTTTTCTCGACAGCTGTGTTTTCGTGTCGTGGATCGGGCGCCTCTCCCCTACGCCGGGAGCGACGAAGGGGAGACGAAGTAGGCGTCGGTGTCGATGTCTTCGGCGGCCGGGCCGGGAGTGCCGTTGCGGCCGGACCTCCTCCCGCCGTCGGAGATGGGAGGAGCCGGCTTCCTGACCACGCCGTAGGGGTCCGAGCCGAGGGAGCCCATCTTCTTGGGCTTGGCCGCCTTGGCCTTTTTGGGGAGCGGCTTGGACTCGGTGACGATCTTCTTGGGGCGACCGCGCTTCTTGGGCTCGGACTTGTCGTCGGCGGAAGCCTTGGCTGCCTTCTTGGCGGCGGGCTTCTTGGCCTTCTCGGCGGCGGGCTTCTTGGCCTTCGGCGCCGCGGCGGCGACCTTCTCCAGGGACTGCGGCACAAAGCCGTCGAGGTCGAAGTGCTGGGCATCGAACGCGGCCTTGACCTGAGCCATGTTGCCTTCGGCGGCGGCGCAGAGCCAGGCCTCGCGGATGCCGGGCTCCTCGAAGCCGGGCATGTCGGCGAGGTCGGAGTACGTCTCAGCGATGTTGGACCTCTGAAAGACGTGGAAGGAGCGTGTCACGAAGGCGCGTGCCACGAGAGGTTTGTGGAAAGAAAGAGACGGAGCGGTTGACGGAGGAGAGGTTGGGAGCGCGCACCACTTTCTCGGTCATGCAGGCGAGGTGCCTCCAGTACGTGGTGGAGTGACCATCGGAGGGATCGGAGATCGCGGCGACTCGGACGTGGCCCTGCGGGAGGGTGGGACGCGTTCGTCAGTATTTTTAAAAGCTCGGGGGAAAGCAACGACGCGGAAGGAGGGCGGACGCACGTCCTCGATGTTTCCTTTGCAGGATCCTCTGCACTTGCAGTCGCGGTTGGAGTTCTTGAGCTCGATCTTGTAGGAAGCCATCAGGGGAGAGGGGGGGGCGAAAGTTGTCGGGTCGGCAGACGCGGCGCGCGAGAAAGTGAGGCTCCCTTCGGCTATATTCATCGCCTTTGAATTCAAACTCACGACGCGTTTTCACGACGCCGCGACGGGCCGCGTTCTAAAGTCGACTCCTCCCCCCCTCGTCACCTGCCCATCATGTGCACGGGGTACTGCGCGTGAAGAAACTCGTACAGAGTTCGCCCCTGCCTCGGGTCCCCGAGTATCTCCTGCATGCGCTCCATGGTGAGCTCGGCGAGGTCCGCCAGGCACACGACGTCCGGCGCGTCGAGCACCCTCCGGTAGTTGCTATCCGTGATGCCCGGTAGCCTGCGCAGCATGTCGATGGCGGGCTGGTTCACGCTGTTCCGCTCGCCCGCCTCCGCGCCCTGGGGCACGCCAACCTTGGACGCCGCCTCCACCGTGGGTTCTTCCTCGGCGTACTTCCAGTCGGCGAACATGCGGGCCGTCATGTGCAAAGAGCGCGACCACATGAGGCGCATCTTGGGGAAACGCCATATGAGCATGGCCAGTCGCCCCTGCGTCGTGTTGAAGTTGAGGTCTTTGGGCACGTCGGCGGGGTTTTGGATCCCAAACGCCTTGTCCCGCTCGAACTCTATGAGCAGGATGGGTATCTTGTAGTGCCTGCACATGTTCTGCATCTGCGTCACCAGACGGCCGTTTCGCAGCGACTCGATCAAATCCGGAAGGCTCTTGCGCTCCACGCACATCGACGGCGACAGCACGTAGTCTCCAACCTCAAGCGTGCACGGCATCACCTTGAACCCGCTCTGGTGCAGGATGCTGGGCAGCGACGACATGAACTCGCGCGTGTCGACGACGACGTGCAGCTTCGTGGGGTTGGACAGCTGCCCGCCGCGGATGCGGGTGTTCCTCGCGGCAGCCAGCGCCTTTGGGTCGACCAGCGACTGCAGTTGCGGCAGCGGCAGCACGGGCGCCGCGGACGCGCCCGACGTCCCGGCGATCGCCAGAGGGGTCTCGTTGTACACTCGTCCCTCCTGCTCGAACGGCATGGCGGCGTGCGCCTTGCCGCGAATGAGGTTAGCGAACGAATCCGACTCGTAATTAATCTGCGAGAGGTACCTCTGTTCCTCGACGGATGTGTCGTGGACCATGAAGTACACCCGCATCCTCGCGCCCGGTCTGTGCGCGGCGTGCACCTCGATCTCGCGGATGAACGCCGCGTCCGGGTCGTGCACGATTATAAACGACGGGCGGACCGTGGCGAGCACCGCGGCTCGGTCCGTCAACGCGTGCACGTAGACGTTCCTCTCCGCGAGTAAATCCGCCGCGAAAGCCGCGCCCTCGGGGGTGTCCACGTCGAGGTCGTCGAGGTTGCCCGAAAACGCCGGCGTCGTCTCCTCGCGTTCCTCCTCGATCGTCGAACCACCGGGCGCCGTCTCGCCCTTGCCCTTGCCCTTGCCCTTGCGCTGTTGCTTGGCGGGCGGCGGGCCCGCGGGGTCCAGGTCCCCCGTCGCCTGCTTGTGCCCGGCTCTCGCCCTCTCTCGCGCCGCGGGCGCGTTCGCCGCGCGAGTTTTCCTGAGCGTCTCCTTGTGCAGCCTGTCCGCCTCCACCGCGATGGCCTCGCGCTCCGCGGGGGTCCCGATGACGGCGACGTTCATGTTCCTCCCGCCGCCGCGCCCGCCGCGCCCGCCGCGACCGGCGCCCGGTCCCCCCGTTCCGTCGTCAGCCCTGGCGCCGCGGCCGGCTGGCCCCGGGGGGCCCGCGGGAACGGACTCCCCCATCATCGCCGCTCGCATCCTGTCCATCTTGCTCATGGGCCGCGGACCCCGGCCGCCTCCTCTGCCGCCCGCTCCTCCGCGCCCGCCGGCCGAGGCGGACGTCGGCTTCTCCTTCCCCTTCGCCGAGTCTCCCGCCGCCTTCCTCTGCCGCAGGTACTTCTCCCAAATCAGCCGCATCAAACCGTCGGAGCCTCGGAGGAGCATCCCGGTGAGCTGACTCGCGGCGGCTTCGTCCTTCGCGACGATGAGCGTCGGTCCCTGGCCGTACCGCTCGGCGAGGCTGGGTCCGCCCTCGCCTTCCGCCCTCCTGATGTCCTTGGAGGACTTCAGGAAAGGCGCGATTGACTTGTCGTCGTCCGTGAGTTCGTCCACGAGCGTCTCGTCGTCCGCCCCGTACTTTTCCATCTTACGAAGGAGTTTCTCCTTGTCGTCGTCAATCTCTTTCACGATCTCCTCGATCAGGCGCCACTTGGGCATCGGTTCGAGGACCATGTGAAGCGCGGGCGCGGTGGATTCGGGCGGCGGCGCGCGTTTCGCGCCGACGCCGGAGCCCTCGCCGAGTCCCTCGGGGCCCGACACCGGCGGCTTGCGAAGCACGTAGACGCGCCTTCGCGCTTGCTCGAATATCGTATGCGCGTGTTGCGTGAACATCCACATGCTCATCGATCCCTCCGTCAGACGCAGCGTCTCGAGGTACCGCAGGAAAGTCACGGCATCGTACCTCAGGAGAAAGTTCGCCAGGTTTCGCAGCGTCCGAAGGTCCCACACCACCTGCTTGACGCGCCTCGACACCACGTTCCACACCGGGTCCAGCTGTCGCTGGATGATGCGATCAAACGACTTGAACAAACCGGCCTCCACGGTGAGCTCGCTGGTGTCCACGTGCTTGCTCTTCTTCAGCTCGGTCATGCACTCCTCCATGACTTGCACGATAGCTTCCTGGATCTTTTTGACGCGGTTCGAGAGGGGCTGGCGCAGTTCGACCACCTCGGGCGCGTGAGCGTCGAGGCAAGCCCTCACGACCAGCTGAAACCGCGGCCACAGGTTCAGCTGGCAGGTCATGAGGCACTTCATCACCTGGTCAACCTTGCTGAATCCGCGCGTGAGATCGCCCGGTCGGTCGGTGAGCGCGCGGAGGAACCCGCGACGGTTACCGGAGCGGAACAGGCGGACGACGAACGCTTCCTGGGACATGTCGGTGACGCGGTGCCCGTTTGCAACGATGACGCCTTGGATGTTCGACGGAGGCAACGCCTCCCTGAGGATGTCCACGGCTGCGATGCGGGTGGTGACGAACATCGGCCCGCCGTTGCGGTAAATCTCTTCTCGCCGATTCCCCGTGACTTCCGCGGTGATCACGGGTGGATACGGCATGCCGTGCATCTTGCAGTGGACCTTCAGCGCGGTCCTGTTGAACTCGTTGAGCCCGAGGATGAGAACCGCGCCGGCGCCGACTCGGTACTCCAGCTCGGGCGGTGCCCCGTCGCCGTCCTCGCCGTCGACCGCGGCATCCTCCGCTCCACCCGCGGGTAGCCGCGGTATCTCACGCGCCAGATGACCGGCTTGCGTGCCCCCCGGCACGGTGTGCTCCTTCAGCAGCAGCGCGAGGATCTCGACGAGCCCGAGCCCCTCCGCGATGCACGTCAGCCCGTCGCGCTCGAGGAGCTCGTCGACGATGTCCTGCTGGAACTGAAGGACGGCGCCGCCGCCGCCAGCCGCCCGCACGTGAGCGAGCGCGGCCTCGGGTACATAATTCAGGACGTCCTCCTCCCCCGAATCCTCTCCGGTGAGATCGACGAGCTCTCCCGCGGCTCCCCCGCCCATCGCGTCGCGGCCCCGAAATCTGACATCCGAGAGAAACCTTCTCTCGCCTCGAGACGCAGAAAAGCGCGAGAAAAGCGGTCGACGGATAAGAGGCACTTCCGACAGCGCAGAGCGATGATGGCCGCACGCTGCTCGCTCAATGTCGCGCGTCCCGCGCGGGTCTCTCTTCCGGCGTCGTCGAGACGCCGCGCCGACGGCGTCAGATCCAGGACTCGTCGCGTTCCTCGCGCGGCGGAGGCGGACGCGAAGGCTGCGGAGGCGAACGTCGCCGTCGAAGATGAGGACGACGACGAGTTGGCCGAGCGTAAGGCGGTGTCGGAGCTCGTCGGTTGGTGCGTGTCCAAGGGCGCGCAGGGCAGCGGGCTCTCCGTGCTCCTCCCGGACGGCAGCGGACGCGGCCGAGGGCTCGAGGCCAGCCGAGACATCGAGGTGCGCGGCCCCGTCGGGTTTTAGGGTTGAACGAACGGAATCCCGCTCCGAAACGACGTCGCTCGCGACGGACGACGACGAATGACCCGCGAACGACTGACCCATCCCCCGCCTCTCCCGACCGATCCAGAACGGCGAACCGGTGCTGAGGCTCCCGCTGGAGATGGGCATATGCGACTACCAGGACGGCCATCCCGCGGAGGCGTGGGAGGTCATGTCCAACGCGCCGTGGGGCGTTCGGCTCGCGTGTCGACTCCTCCAGGAACGAGCCAAGGGCGAAGACTCCGACTACGCCCCGTACATCGCGCTCATCCCGGAATCCGTCCCGGGATCGCCGTTGATGTGGACCGACGACGAGGTGGCGTCGCTGCAGTACCCGCCCGCGGTCGCGGAGGCGCGCGAGATGCGAGACGCCGTGGATACCTGGTTCGGTAAGCTCTCGACGGCCGCTCCCGTCGCGCTGGCGGGGGCCAATCTCGACGCGTTCAAGTCCGCGGTGTCCGTCGTGCACTCGCGCACGTACGGCGTCGCGTCCTCCGGTACCGGCGAGGGATACTTCCGCGCGTTGCTGCCCCTGGCGGACTTGCTCAACCACGGCGGGGACGAGTACCCGGAGTCGGCTTCGTCCCCAGCGAACCGGGGCGGTAAGGCGAACGAATCGCCCGAATCGCCCAAGTGGCCCCCCGCGGGATGCTCGGACAACATCGCGTGGTCGGAGCTCAGCGACGAGGGGGTGATCGAGTTCGCCGCGACGCGCGCCATCGAACCGCACGAGGAGGCGGCGATGTCCTACGGTGAACGGAGCAACGATCACTTTCTCGTGTACTACGGATTCGTCCCCCCCCGGAATCCCCACGACGACGTCGTCGTCTTCGCCGACGTCGATCACGCGCTCTCGTGGCACATGGTGTTCCACCCCGAGCTGTGGGACGTGGACGAGGCGGAGACGCGCGTGAGGGAGGCGGCGGCGAGGGCGGCGGTGCGAGAGGTGGAGAGGGCGCTCGACGAGACCACGGATGGCGCGTTGGTCAAGTCGGAACCCCGGCTGAAGGTTTTGCCCGGCGGTCGATGCGACGCGCGGCTCGTGTCCGCGTTCGCCGCGGCCTACGCCGGGACGGAGGTGGAGCGCGGGGCGCCGGTGGCGGCGGTTGACGTCGAGAGCGCGCACGCGGACATCGCGAGGCGGTGCGCCGAGCTTCTTCGCGCGATGCCGACGACGCTGGCAGAGGACGTCGGGACCCCGGCGGCGGGCGGGGAGAGTTTCCCGCCCGTGAGCGAGGGCGCGAGGGTGGCGGCCGCGTACAGGGCGCACAAGAAGGAGGTGCTGATCGACGCGGTGCTGGCGCTGGGCGGCGAGGCGGTGAAGCTCCCCGACGACGCGTGAAGGTATCGGCGAATGTCGGGTGGCGGGCGACGTGTACTCATACTCATAAGTGATGAGAAAAGTTTGACATCCATCCGCGAGAAAGATGTCGAGATCGGGAAAAAATTTCAGGGTTTTAGGGCTTCCCCCAACCTCTCTGCCGGGCACACTCGACGCCGGCGCGCGCTCGACTCGTCAATCATGCCGTCCAAGGGTCAGTCTCGCTCCAAGGGGGGCGAGGAGGCTAAGGTGCCCCTCCAGGCGGTGGTCCTGGCGGACTCGTTCAATCATCGCTTCCGCCCGATCACGCTGGAGAGGCCCAAGACCCTGCTTCCGCTCGCGAACGTGCCGATGATCGAGTACACCCTCGAGTTCCTCGCCAGCAACGGCGTGGAGGAGGTGTTCATCTTCTGCTGCGCGCACGCGGATCAGCTCACGCAGTACATCGAGAACAGCGCGTGGAGCAGCACCGCCGGCTTCGTCGTCCACACCATCGTGAGCACCAACTGCATCAGCGCCGGCGAGGCGCTCCGACTGATCGACCACAAGCACGTCATCCGGTCCGACTTCATCCTCATCAGCGGCGACACCGTGGCAAACATGGACCTCCGCAGGGCCCTCGAGGCGCACAGGGAGCGACGCAAGACGGAGAGGCTGGCGATCATGACCTGTTGCTTCAAGACCATCACGCGGCGCCAGAGGGAGGAGCACCTCGGCGAATCCAACCTCGTGGTGGCGATGGACCCGGCCACCGGTCGCGTCCTGCACTACGACGAGCAGGCCTCTCCCTCCCTCCCCGACGCCAACGCCTCGCCGAAGAGGACCAAGGCGAAGCTGAGCCCGCTTTCCCTGGACGCGAGCCTCTTCAGCGAGCACCCCTCGGTCAGGGTGCGCACCGACCTGCAGGATTGCCACGTCGACATCTGCGCGCCCGAGGTGCTCATGCTCTTCACCGACAACTTCGACTACCAGCACCTCCGCCGGGACTTCGTGTGCGGCACCCTGAACGAGCGCGAACTCGGAAACAACATCTACGCCCACGAGCTGAACGCGCGCGAGTACGCCACGCGAATCACCAACCTCCGAACCTACGACGCCGTGAGCCGCGACGTCGTCGGCCGATGGGTCTACCCCGTGTGCCCCGACGTCAACTGCCTGCCTCGCGGCGATCCCACCGCGTTCAACCACCGATGGCCGCAGACGTACCTGGAGAAGGGCGCCGACGTGGATCCGAGCGCTGTGATTGGCGCAGGGTGCGTCGTCGGCGCCGGGTGCGTCGTGGGACCTGGCGCGAAAGTCTCTCGATCGGTTCTCGGCCGCGGCGTCGTGATTGGTCCGAACGCGTCAATCACCGGGTCGCACGTCATGCGAAACGCGAGGATCGGCGCGTGCGCGTCCGTGACGAGCGCGCTCGTGTGCGAGGGCGCGGTGATTCACGAGTCCGCGACGGTGGGTAAAGGTGCGATTATCGCGTACGACGTCGTGGTCGGAGCCGGACACGTCGTCGCCGACTACTCGCGCATCTCGCTCGCGCCCCAGCCCGCGCACGACGACGACGTGGACTCCGACGATGAGCTCGAGATTGGATCCTTCGGCGGCGGCGGCGGCGGCGGCGCGCGTCTCAGCGACCCGTCGGGCAGGCAGATGGCGAGGTCGGACAGCAGGGGGAGCTTCGGCGGCGGGGGCGGGTTCGACGAGGACGACGACGAGGGACCCGGCGGC
>Ga0181573_10001761_pt1 | contig 20776 bp, 14 predicted proteins | sample 101ome_25_FD_148643 | JGI IMG/M metagenome (GOLD analysis project Ga0181573, IMG submission 148643) | Coastal salt marsh microbial communities from the Groves Creek Marsh, Skidaway Island, Georgia - 101409BT metaG (spades assembly) | ecosystem: Environmental > Aquatic > Marine > Intertidal zone... | reverse complement strand
CTGTGACGTAGTTTGCCTTCCCTTTCCGCGCCCCTCCACCCAGTGTTTTCATGCTCCGTTATCTGACCGCCGGCGAATCCCACGGTGAAGCCCTGATCGGCATCGTAGAAGGTATGCCGGCTGGCGTACCCATTACGCGTGCAGCCATCGATGAACATCTGGCCCGGCGTTGGCTGGGCTTCGGGCGGGGAGGACGTGCCAAGTTCGAGACCGATCAGGTACACATCTATTCGGGGGTGCGCTTTTCAAAGGCCATGGGTGGTCCCATTGCCATTCGGCTGGACAACGCAGCCTACATGAAAGACAAGTCGGGCTGGCCCGAGGTCATGGCCATTGAAGGCGATGGCAGCGGCGTAGAAAAGATTACGCTGCCAAGGCCGGGACACGCCGACCTTACGGGCGCGCAGAAGTACGGACTGGACGACATCCGCCCGGTCATTGACCGCTCGAGTGCCCGCGAAACAGCCATGCGCGTGGCGTGCTGCACCCTTGCGCGTCTCTTTTTGAAAGAATTGGGGATCGAAATCGGCAGCCACGTAACCCGTATTGGGGAAGTGGGCTACGACACGCCGGCGGACTATGCGCGGTTACTTGCGGACATCGAGTCGAAAGGAGCGGAGTCCATCAATCATGCCGCCGATCTGAGTGAAGTGCGCATGCTGGACGCCGATCTGACCGCTGCCTGCAAAGCGCACATTTCTTCGGTCAAGAAGGAAGGCGACAGCCTGGGTGGTGCCTACGAAGTGGTCGTAACAGGTGTACCTGTTGGCCTCGGATCCTTCGTGCAGTGGGACCGCAAGCTGGATGCGCGGCTGGGTCAGGCCATTCTGTCCATTCAGGCGCAGAAGGGCGTAGAGATCGGGGACGGTATTGCTGCCGCCGCCGATCGGGGCTCCAAGGTCCATGATCCGATTGAGGCCGCCGGCGGGGCTTTTCCCCGTACGCAGAACCGTGCCGGCGGCATTGAAGGGGGTATGTCCAACGGCATGCCCATCATCGTGCGCGGGTACATGAAACCCATTCCGACACTGATCAAGCCCCTGGGCACGGCCGACATGGCCACGGGCGAGACCCAGCCGACGCGCTATGAGCGCTCGGACGTGACGAGCGTCCCGGCGGCTTCGACGGTGGCTGAGGCTGTTGTGGCCATGGAAATTGCCAACGCCGTGCTCGAAAAATTCGGCGGAGACAGCCTGGACGAGATCCGCAAGCGGCTGCCCAAATAATCTGCTGCAGCCCTTACGGAAGCGGCTTAACCTCCAAACGAACGTCCTTGCCCAGGAGGTAGAGCAGCCGGATCATCTGGCCGATGGATTTTGAGTAGTTGGTCGTCTCGAGCAGCCTGTAGATCTGCGCCGGCGACGTATCCATCATTCTGGCCAGCTGCCGAATGCCCATGCCGCTTTCTTCGATGCTCTCAAGGGCTTCGGCGGTCAAGTCGAAAAGGAAAAGATCCACCATGGACTCTGGGTCCCGGTTGAGGGCCTTCACGTTGTCCAGGTGGATGGAGTCTGTTTCTCCTGACGCCAGGAAGTACGTAAAGCACTCGTTTCCCAGCTCCGGATCGGGGAAGGCCTCAATAATCGGGTTGTCCGGCTCAGGCTTCAGCCGCAGCTTGGCGTACGGAAACAGCCAGACCTTGCTGGCTTCGTGTATGCGTAATTCCGCGCGACGGTTGTCGATTTCCACAGCGTCAATCTTTACAGGCGCCCTTCTGCCTGCAATTCCTTGATCAGACGCTGAATTCGACGAGAGGCGATTCCATACATGGAGTATTTTTCCTTGAGAGCCCATTTTGTGATCAGCTTTCCATCCTTGTAAACGTGTACGTGAGGTGGATCGTGATCTCCAATCCACGTAATGAAGAGATACCCACCACGCTTGATTACTCCCATTAGATGTAACCGCCAAAGATAACACTTGATTCAAGGAACGGGTTCCCTGGAGCGGGCCTATCGGAACACCACCACCGATCGGGTTATACTTTTGGCCTCGCTCTGCAGGCGGATGAAGTACGTGCCGGGTGTACGCAAGACATCTGCAGGGATGGATCGGCTGGGTTCGGAAGCATGCCACACGCGCCTTCCGAGCGTATCGAACAGCTTGATACCCGTTATTGCAGCAACGGGGAGATCAAGGTTCAGGCGCGCTCCGAGGGGTAAAGGATTGGGGTAGACCCCGAACGAGTCGAGTTCAGGCTGCGGAAGCGCAGGCAGGGCATCGGAGATTTCGAGGGCCAAGGGAATCTTTGCGCCGTAGGCGTCGACCGCCATGCCATGCATGAGGGAGACGAGGCCGAGAGAGGCTGCCTGGCGCGCAGCCGGCGGCAAGGCCGCCTCCGTGGCTACGGGCTCCTGGTTCAGAACCGCTACCAGCTGGTACCCGGGCTCAAACTCCGCGCCCGCACCTGCGAGGCTGATCAGGCGATGCAGGCCGGTAGCCGGTTCGGACCAGGTGCTGGCCGAGCCGCCTTTGGCGGCGAAGGCCAGGTCATCGCCGGCCATCAGCTCAATCTGTACGCCGCGCAGGGCCACAGGAGAAACCACCCAAAGACTGTCACCCGCCAGGACCAGCGGGAGGGAGGCGCCTTTGCCTGCGGTGCCGCCGGGCGGTACGGGCAGTGATGATCCATCGGGCCACTGCGCCCGCAGGATGGCCTGTATGGCCACGGTGATGTCGCGAATGTCAAGCGTGCCATCGCCAGCGGGAAAGGGGAAGACGTCGTGCCGAGGGAGCTCGGCGTCGGGCACGAGCGAGGCATCCACCGTGCCGTCCAGGGAGGCGACCACGTCGGCTACATCGAAGGCACCATCGCCATCAGCATCTCCTCGTCCACCAGTGACTACAGCAACCCAGGACAGGTCGGTCGATGCAGTGGTGGTGTTATGCTGAATGGTGATGGTGCCGCTCTGCTGGCCGCCGTCCACCAAACGCGGCTTCAGCCAGAGGTCTATCACGCCGTCCGAGCCAACAGGAATGCCGGCGGGCAGCGTCGGAATGGGATTCAATGGACTCGGGTCCGGCGCCGCATAGGAAAGCGTCAAGGGTGCACTGCCCGTCGGATTGGAAACCGTAATCTGCACGAGAGCGCTGTCTCCGGCCGCCACCGAGCCAAAGTCCATGGTCGTCGACGAGAAGTCCACCGAAGCCACGGAGGGTTGCAGGGTCAAGGCCAGCGACCGGTGCCCATCGGGAAGCGCCAAGGCGTCGGCGGTAGGAGAGTTGGTAGTGGCCAGTAGCCCGGAGAGCGTCACGGTTGTTGTGACAAGAGAGGTCGGCGCAGGAGAAGTAGCACTCACATGCAGCTGCAGAACACCGGAGTAGGGGCCGGGGGGCAGCGCACTCAGGTGCGCCAGCGCCACGGTGCCCGATCCAGCCGCGAAACTCGCAGAAAGGAGCCAGTCCGACGAAGCTCCCGCGCTTCCACCCAGGCTTACCGAGTTCACCGACACCACAGTATCGTCCCACGCCAGGTCGAACTGCAACCCTTGCAAGGAGTCCGGCCCGGGCCACTCCAGATCAAGCGGCACATCCAAGTCCACACTACCCAGGTCCCATGTCTGGGCACCACCCGAAAATCCGAACCCCGTCGACAGGGCTGTAGGATCCACGGTGCCTTCAATCAGGATGTCGTCAATGCGCATGTTCGAGCCGCTCGACGTACCGCCGCGGCCCTCGAATTCCAGGAAAACCGCGCCTGCGCCCAGCAGCGAGGCTGGAACCGGCACAGAAACCTCCTCCCACGACGACGAAGCCGCAGGCAAGCCGCCGCCAAACAGCAGCACATCAAAGGTCGAGCCATCCGTTCCGGCGCGCACATATAAAGAGTCGGCGGAGTAGGACGAGGTTCGCCGCGCCCAATAAGAAAACGTTCCGTCAAGCGCGGCGCCCAGGTCAATGGGTCCCAAGATCATGGGTCCGGGCGATGACCCGGTGTGCACGGCGTTGTTGGCCCCGGAGCCGGGAGAGGACGAGGCGCCCGACGTGGCCCAGCTGGCGTCCGCGGTCAACGCGGTCCCTGGCAAGGCCGGCTCCGTCACCGCGTCAAAAGTCTCCGAAAAGAATGTGATCTGTGCCGCGGTCGGTAGTGTGACGATCAGGCATAATCCGACCAGTAGAAGAATTCGCTGCATGCTTCCCTCCAAGTTCGTGTCTTCGTGCGAGCGTGTGATGCATAGACACAGAGGAAGGCCGGGCGTGACTTGTTGATTTGTCGGCGGGCTGGATTGGGTATGTGAAGACGAAGGGGGAGGGGGCTTCAGAAAGTGATATCACACGATTGCGATGTGGTTTATGACAAACGTGCAATACGAGGTTCAACGAAGGGTGACCCTGACCTCGGCGGCATATCGCGCCATGTACGTGAATGTCGCTAAGAGCCCATTCGACCATCAGGTTTCGCAATAACAACGTCCACTAACGACGCGCATTACCAATGCGCACTAACAACGCGCAACAACAATGCGTAATAACAAGGCTATGTGTCTCATGCTCGCCATAGCATCGAAATCGGTACAGCGTGCAGATTCTGACCAAACGGGACAACAGCATCCCCATCGTAGAGGAGGATACCCCGCACGAAATGACCGGGAATCGCATTCTGCAGCTTTCTGAGGCCACTGAAATCAGAAGATGTGACGGTTGCGGCTGCTTTGACCTCCACGCCTGCAATTTTGCCAGCCGACTCTATGACAAAATCCACGTCAACCTTGTCTTTGTCCCGAAAGTGGAAGATTGCATGTCGCTTTGGAAGCCAACTGGCTTCCCGGCGCAGCTCTTGAAGGACGAACGTCTCGAGCATAGCGCCGAAACGGATTCGATCCTTCCATAACTCCTCAGGTCCCAGCCCAAGCAGCGCACACGCGAGGCCAGTGTCCCCCATGTGCAGTTTTGGCGATTTAATCAACCTTTTCAAACGGTTGTTGTGCCACGGCGGCAATTCTTCGAGCAGGAAAATCCGAGAAAGCAGAGTAACATACTCTTGCACTGTAGGCCTGGTTATCCGGAACGGACCAGACATTTCAGCCATGTTGACCAACTGTGCCGTTCTGTCTGCTGCCGCGGATAGCAAGCGAGGCAGTATGTCCAAGGATTGAATGCGAGCCAGATCCTTCACGTCCCGTTGAATCAAGGTGTCCGCGTAGTCGCGGTACCATGCCGCTACCCTTTCTGCGGAAGCACGCGCCAGAGCTGCTGGGTAGCCACCGCGCGTCACAATCTCCGCCAACTTCCGCCCCAGCCGAGGATCTTTGGGGCCGGCTGAGAATCCTTCTCCGAACAAGCATGAGAGAATACCCTCCGGTGATTGTCTCTTGATTTCCCGTTGGGAAAGAGGGTGCAATCGAAGGATTTCCATTCGTCCAGCCAGCGAATCGGTCAGCTTGGGTACAAGAAGCACGTTTGCCGAACCCGTCAATATGAATCGGCCGGGCGTGCGATCAGCATCGATGGTGGCCTTGAGTGAGGTGAACAGTGCAGGAACACGCTGCACCTCGTCCAGAATGACTTTCTCAGGAAGCGCATCCAAAAACCCGATGGGATCTATTTCCGCAGCTTCCTTCTGGGTGGTGTCATCAAAGGTGATGTAGTCGTACCCCTGGGCTTTTCCAACATGACGAGCCAATGTGGTTTTTCCGCACTGGCGCGGTCCATGTACCAGCACAACCGGAGAATCGGTCAATGCTTCGAGGACGCGTTCCTCGAGGTGCCTGGGGTAGTACGGTGCCTCGGAGCTGGCGTCCATGGCGAGTGATTGGAGATCATTTCAGGGGTAGGTATTCGTCCAAATGCAAATAAGTCATCGTCCAAATGAAAATAAACGATCGTCCAATTGTAAATATGCGCCCGTCCAAGTGAACAAACTGGAGGCGCTCAGATCAACGTCCGATCAGTAGTGCTATCTGGCCGGGAGGGGATTCGGGTGATGGCGATGGTGCCTGAAGACATAGCCTCATGAGCTGCCCAATGTCGAGAAACGACGAAAAGACTTGGAAATGTCGCGCAAACGCCAGGGATGTCGCGCAAACCACCCTGATGTCGCGAAAGTGTGCCCGATCTGCTGTTGGAGGAGCTCTTGAATCTGCTCGGGGGAAACATCCTGCTACATCGTATCCGGCCTTCAGAGTTCGAAGTCTGGAAGCGAAATAGGTCAAGGATTTCTCATTCTGGGTGATGGTGGCGCGCCCATACGTGAGTGTGGTACCCCTTGGGCCAAACGAGTACGGGGGCGGGCCGCAAGGCCCGCCCCCGTACTCTGAACCGGTCTGAAAGCTAGATCAGCCTACCCCGCCCGCCGCAGGATCCGGTTCACGGGTGGGCGCCCATCTCAAGAGGCATCAGCCGTTAACGACACCACCACCGGGGCCGCCGAAGCCAGGACCACCTGCGCCTGGACCACCGCGGCGTCCGCCGGGACGCTGCTGGCCATTTTTACGATGCGCCTGCATGCGCTGGGAGATGGCCTGGTGGATGAGGGTGATTTCGTACTGCGTGTCATCGAGGATGGAGGCCATGGCTTCCCGGTGGGCTTCGCGCTGGGCGTTGGCCTGCGCCTTGACCTCGTCACGGTCTGTACCGGACTCGATCAGCGCGCGGATGGCTTCGCGATGGGTCTCGGCTTCGGCGCGCAGGTCTTCAAGCGCGTTCACCTGATCGTCGGTCAGGCCAAGCACTTCGATCATGACCAGCTTCGCTGCTTCGCGCGCTTCTGCCTGCCGCGCCTCACGTTCCGCCCGGTTCTCCGCCATACGCGCTTCGGCTTCCGCCTTCAGTTCTTCGAGCTGCGCCTTCTGCTCGTCCGTCAGGACGCCTTCCACTTCGCTTTTGATCTGCTCATGCAGCGCATCGAGCTGCTCCTTGATTTCAGCGCGGGTCAGCGTTTCGCGCCGCGCCAGGATGGCTTCGATCTGCGGCTTGTAGGATTCCCGAATGTCGGCGATGGCTGCTTTCTGCTCATCGCTCAGACCAAGCTGCTCAAGCGCATTGCCTCGCGGACCATTCTGGCCTCCCATGCCGGGGCCACCCTGTCCACCAGCGCCCGGACGACGCTGCTGCATGCCCTGTCCTCCGCGCCGCTGTTCGCCTGCTCTCTCTAACCGCTCAAACAAACGCGCTTTCTGCTCATCAGTCAACGTGGCTTGCATTTCGGCGGCTACGCGCCACAAGAAGCCCGGCTCGTGCATGGCCGCGGCATCATCGCCATCACCAAACTTGGCAAACGATGCGGACAGCGCTGCTGTCTCGTCAGCCGAGAAGCCCAGATCCATGGCAATGCTGGCAACCGTGGCATCCAGCGACCCGTCGCCGTCAATACCACCCACGGCGCTGGAGGAATCGCATGCCGCCAACGTGGTCAGCATGAGGGCAGCAGCCAGAACGCGGCCGGCCCATGTGGTAAAGAAGTTTTTTCCCTTGGTAATCATAACGTCAACTCCGTCTGGTAGACTTTTAAGATGGTGAACGTGGGTGTTCGGCTTTGAAGTCGGGCCTGTCGTATGTTGCGGCTCCTGAAACGAGGCGCACGGAACGGGCCGATCTCCCTGCCATCTGCTTCCAAATAACGGAGGCCTCTTTCCGCAGTTGTCACAGAAGTGTGACGAGAGGGTTGAGAGAGTGTGGGGCGAATGGAATGTGCACTGCTGGCCGCCCCTGTTCATTTTGGTCTGCCCACAGAACCCGTTGCGCCGCACGTTATTCAGAATGAATATGGGCGAAATGGACTGACCAAGTCTCCGCTACACAACTTAATGGCAACCCCCAAGAACTTCGGACTGATCGGCGCTGCCGGCTATGTGGCCCCCCGCCACATGAAGGCCATCGTGGATACGGGCAACAAGCTCGTGGCCGCCATGGACCCGAATGACTCGGTGGGGGTGATTGACTCGTATGCGCCGGATGCGAGTTTTTTTACCGAGTTCGAGCGCTTCGACCGGCACGCGGAAAAGCTGCGGCGCGCAGGGGAGGAGCACCGGCTGCACTACGTGAGTATCTGCTCGCCCAACTACCTTCACGATGCGCACTGCCGCTTTGCGCTGCGCATCGGCGCGGATGCCATCTGCGAAAAGCCGCTGGTGCTCAATCCATGGAACGTGGATGCACTGCAGGAGATCGAAGAAGAGACCGGTCAGCGCATCTGGAATGTGCTGCAGCTGCGCCTTCACCCAGCCGTAATTGACCTCAAGAAGCGCATCAATGCCGAGCCTGATGGCAAACGGCATCAAGTTGACCTGAAATACATCACGCCCCGCGGCAAGTGGTACGATGTCTCCTGGAAAGGCGACCCGGCCAAATCAGGCGGCGTGGCCACCAACATCGGCATCCATTTCTTTGACATGCTGATGTGGGTATTCGGGGGCGTGCAGCACTCCAACGTCACGCGCAGCGAGCCCCGCAGTATTGCAGGCGAGCTGGTGCTCGAAAAAGCGGATGTCAATTGGCACCTGTCCGTAGAAGCCACTGATTTGCCTCAGGGACATCAGGCAGCATTCCGGTCGTTGACCTTCAATGAAGAGCCGTTCGATTTTTCAGGCGGGTTTACTGATCTTCATACACAGGTTTACCAATATGCACTCGAAGGACGAGGTTTCACATTAGATGATGTCAGGCCGTCGGTTGCACTTGCGCAGGCTTTGCGATAGCGAGATGTTACGGTCTCCCGATCGATACGTAGTCGAAGCCCAGCTCACGCATGCGTTCTGGTTTGTACAAGTTCCGACCGTCGAACACGATAGGTGCGGTCAATAGCCGCTTGACCTCCTCGAAGTCCGGGCGACGGAATTCGTGCCACTCGGTCGCGATAGCGAGGGCGTCGGCGCCCTTCAGTACTTCGTAGGGCTCTGTGCCGTAGTGGATCGCATCCGCGAATACGGCACGAGTGGTGTCCATGGCTTCCGGATCGAATGCCTGTATCCGAGCGCCTGCATCTAGCAGGTCCCGGATGATATAATGAGCTGGTGACTCGCGCACGTCGTCCGTACGAGCTTTGAACGCTAGGCCCCACACTGCGATGGTATTTCCCTTGAGGGAGCCCCCAAAGCGCTCTATGATGGTCTTGGAGAGACGGTGCCGCTGCTTGTCGTTGACCTCTAGGACGGCATCCAAAATGCGGAAGTCGTAGCTGTTTTCCTGCGAGGTCTTGAGTAGCGCCTGAACGTCCTTTGGAAAACAACTGCCGCCGAAGCCTACGCCGGGATACAGGAAGAGGTTGCCGATGCGGGAATCCGTACCGATGCCGTGGCGCACGTGATCCACATTTGCGCCGACTTTCTCGCACAGGTTCGCGATTTCGTTGATGAACGAAATTTTGGTCGCCAGGAAGGAGTTGGCAGCGTATTTGGTCATCTCGGAGGATCGTTCATCCATGATCAGGATGGGGTTGCCTTGGCGCACGAAGGGTTCGTAGAGGGAGCGCATAACATCTTCCGCCGGTTTCGACGATGTGCCGACTACAATGCGCTCGGGCTTCATGAAGTCGCTGATCGCGACGCCCTCGCGTAGAAATTCAGGATTCGACACCACATCGAACAGCTCACCGGCTTTGTGGCCTTCAGCTGCAATGATCTCTCGAACGCGGTCGGCGGTACCGACCGGCACGGTGGATTTGTTCACGACAACGCAGTAGTCGGAGCGTTTCGTTTCGCGCCAGATCCGTGCAAGTTCCTTTGCAGCGTCGTCGACGAATGACAAGTCAGCCTCGCCGTTGCCGCCCGGAGGCGTTGGAAGCGCAAAGAACAGGACCCCGCAAGCGGTCGCTGCATCCTTCAGATTGGTCGTGAACGTAAGCCGCTTTTCCTTGATGTTCCTTTTAAGGAGCATCTCAAGGCCGGTTTCGAAAATGGTGGGGGTTCCTGCGGAGAGCATCTCCACTTTTTTTGGGTTGATGTCTACGCACTGGACTTCATAGCCCATCTCCGCGAAACACGTTCCTGTGACCAGTCCTACATACCCCGTTCCGACGATTCCTATTTTCATTTTCTGGCTTCGTTGAGGTCCGATGCGACCATTTCCTGAATCATGGCATCGAGCGTGTACTCGGGCGTCCAGCCCAGTTCCGTGTTGGCCTTGGTGGCATCGCCAATGAGAAGCTCCACCTCCGCTGGCCGGAAGTATCGGGGGTCTACGGCAACGCGTTCAATGCCGGTGGCGGAATCCACTCCGACTTCATTTATACCGGAGCCGCTCCACTCGAGCATGATGCCCGCTGCCTTGAAAGCGCTCGTGCAGAAATCGCGCACGGTGTGCATTTCGCCGGTGGCGAGTACAAAATCCTGGGGTTTGTCCTGTTGCAACATGAGCCACATCCCGCGCACGTAGTCCTTGGCATGCCCCCAGTCCCTTTTGGCGTCCATGTTGCCCAGGTACATCTTTTCTTGCTGCCCGAGGCTGATTTGCGCCGCTGCCCGCGTGATTTTACGCGTCACGAACGTTTCACCGCGCATAGGGCTTTCGTGGTTGAAGAGGATGCCATTACAGGCGTACATGCCGTATGCCTCGCGGTAGTTCACCGTGATCCAATAGCCGTAGAGTTTGGCGACGCCGTATGGGCTGCGCGGGTAAAACGGCGTCGTCTCCTTCTGTGGCACTTCCTGAACGAGTCCGAATAGTTCGGATGTGGAGGCTTGATAGAACTTGGTTTTCTTTTCAAGTTTGAGGATCCGGATGGCCTCCAGCAGGCGTAGAACCCCCAGCGCATCCGAGTTAGCGGTGTATTCCGGCGTATCGAAGCTCACCCGAACGTGGCTTTGCGCCCCCAGGTTGTAGATTTCGTCCGGCTGTACCTCCTGGATGATCCGGATGAGGTTCGTGGAGTCCGTCAGGTCACCGTAATGCAGGATGAACCGCTGGTCCTCAACGTGCGGATCCTGGTATAAGTGGTCAATCCGGCCCGTGTTGAAGGAACTGGACCGGCGTTTGACGCCGTGTACTTCGTAGCCTTTTTCGATCAGGAGTTCGGCAAGGTACGCGCCATCCTGGCCTGTGACGCCGGTGATGAGAGCTTTTTTCATTCTCTTGAATCTTGTTTAGCCCGCAAACTTACGAAGATCGTACCCAATGAATCGACAATTTCTAGACTAAAGGCGAGTGCATGGACCGGTTTCCATTGTTAGTATATCTTGGGGCATTAAATTGATTTGGTGGACACTTCTAAAAGAACCGATCATGGTCTCGGAGGTGATTCATTCAAAAGAGAAGAAAGTATTCAACCGAGTTCAAGCAGGAGGCCGTTCAGTTGGCCTCGGCTCCTGGCGTGAGCCGATCACAGGTGGCCAGAGATCCTGGCATCAATGCTGGGATGTTGGCTCGCTGGTGTCGGGAGTTTAAAAGCGATGGAAAAGCAACATTAAAAGGCCATGGGAAGGTTCGTTACGAAGAAATGGCTGCCCTCAAACGGGAGCTGGCACGCGTGCGCAAGGAGCGCGACTGGCGATTGCCGATCGCCTAAAAAGACGCGGCGGCCGTCTTCGCCAAGGAGTTGAAGTAAGATTTGAGGCCGTTGAGGAGTTGAGGGGTGTATACCCCGTTCGTCTGATGTGTCGGCGTCTCAGGATGTCTTCAGGTGGGTTTTATGCCTCGAGGAAGCGTCCGAAAAGTCACCGATCGAAGGATAATCGTCGATTGCTCTCCCGGATCGAGGAGCTTCACGAGGAAAGCGACGGCGTCTTGGGTAGTCGCAGGATCTTCGATGAACTGCGGCATGAAGGCGAGACATGTTGAAAGAACCGAGTTGCTCGTTTGATGCTGCAGCGTGGCCTTCGAGGCATCCCTCAGAAGCGCAAATAGCAGAAGAAGGGGCCAGGACAGCGTCCTGACAGCCTCGAGAACCACCTTCAGCGTCAGTTCGATGCCGAAGAGCCCAATACCAAGTGGGTAACGGACATCACGTACATCAGAACCGGCGAAGGCTGGCTATACCTCGTGGTGGTTATCGATCTGCACACACGCCAGGTCGTGGGCTGGCCAATGAGCCACAAGCAGGACAGGCAGATGGTTCTTCAAGTGACCTCCTCCTGACCTCCTCCCAATAAACTGGGCCATTCAAAAGTAGAGTTTCCGGGCGATTACGTAGTATCAGACACACACGTGATTGCCATGAAGAAGTCGAAGTTTACCGAGGATCAGATCATCTTCGCCCTGCGCCAGGCAGAGAGCGGGACCAAGGTTGCCGAAGTGTGCCGCAAGATGGGTATCAGCGAAGCGAAGTAGGCGATGTCCTATCGCCATACAATTGGAAGAAGAAGTGCGGAGGCCCTGGGACCTCTGAGCTTCGTCGTCTCCGCCAGCTTGAAGCCGAGAACCACCAATTGAAGAAGCTGGTCGCTGACTTGTCGCTCGACAAGCAGATGCTCCAAGATGTGATAGGCGAGAGTCTCTCGCCCTAAAAAGCTATAGGGCCAGCACGGCGCAGAGTATTGGCTCGGCACCTGATCGACGAGTACCGGGTTTCGGAATGCCCGGCGTGCTCGGTAGTCGTGCTGGCCCGATCAACGTATTGCTACTAGCCGGTTGAGGACAAGAACGTAGCGCTGAGGGCGGGTATCCGGGAGATTGCCGAGACACGGGTTCGATGAGGGTAGGCGATGTGACATCGCCCAGGCGGGTTTACGTCCTCCTCAGGCGCGAAGGCTGGATGGTCAATCACAAGCGCGTGTATCGCCTTTTCAAGGAAGAGGGGCTTAATCTACGGAGCAAGCGGCCGCGCCGAAGCAGGGTCGCTGCTCACCGCCTTCCCAGAGTAGAGGTTACGCAACTGAACGAGAGCTGGAGCATGGATCTCGTCTCTGATGCTTTGTTCGATGGCCGCCGATTCCGGGCGTTTGGCGATGGACCATCGCCTATGTAGTCGATAACTTTAGCCGTCGCTGCCTTGCTATCCACGCTGATCAGTCGATCAAAGGCAGCGATGTCCGCGAGATTGTTTCACGCATCATTGCTCGCGCCGGACAGACTCCTGAGCGTATTCAGGTCGACAATGGGAGCGAGTTGTACCGGCGATTTTAACTCGCCGAGAAAGGCGCTCGACCACGAGGCCGACGACAACAATATGACGCTGGATTTTTCCAGACCGGGCAAACCAACAGACAATCCAAGCGATTTCCAATCGCCAATTTGAATCATTCAACGGCAGCTTCCGGGACGAGTGTTTGAACCTGAATTGGTTCCTCTCGCTTGAAGACGCTCAGGAGAAGTTTGACGCTTGGCGAAGGGACTACAACTCGTTCCGTCCGCACTCCTCTCTGGGCGACCTGACCCCGGATCAGTTCGCCGAAGAATACCTCCAAAACACGCCCGATTCTCTACTTCTGACTGGGTGAATTAACGGGAGGAGTTCAAAGGTCATTTCTTGTCAGTCACTTAGATCAGGTTGAACTCTCGATCCATTTCTCAAATTGCTGATTTGTTCAGAAACAATACATGGTCCCTCACATCCGATATCCGTAAAATCAGTATGAAGGTCAAAGAAGCTATGGGCCTTCTCACTGTCCAGATCTGCATTAAAATGGCCATTGCAACCATGAGCATTAAGATTTCAAATCGACGACGGATGGCGGTAATCGGCATGGGTTATGTCGGGCTGCCATTAGGTGTCACGTTTGCAGAATCGGGAATCAGCGTTGTAGGCATCGACGTGAACGCGTCCAAGATGGCTCGATTGAATGTGGGGGATTCGTATATTGAGGACATAGAAAGCTCACGGTTGATTCCATTGGTTGAGCAAGGTCTCCTCGCAGGGTCAACTGATTTCGATTTGCTTCCGAGTGTCGAGGCGATTTCGATCTGTGTTCCTACGCCCCTGAGCAAGACGCGCGATCCCGATATGTCTTACGTCGTATCGGCAACCGAGCAGATCGTACCGAGATTGAGCAAGGGCCAGGTCATTGTTTTGGAGAGTACTACCTACCCCGGGACTACAAGGGATGTAATCCTGCCTGCGTTGGAGAAGAGCGGTCTGAAAGTGGGAAAGGACTTTTATCTGGCGTATAGTCCCGAACGGGTAGATCCTGGTCGGGAAGATTTTACTACGAAGAACACGCCCAAGGTTCTAGGTGGCGTTACGCCGGCGTGTGTGGAGAAAGCGAAGACGTTCTACGAGAAGGCAATTGATACCGTCGTACCGGTATCCAGTCCAGAGACTGCCGAGATGGTAAAGCTGCTTGAAAACACGTTCCGAGCCGTCAATATCGGTTTGGTGAATGAAGTGCTTCTGATGTGCGAAAAGCTGGGTGTTGATGCGTGGGAAGTCATTGATGCGGCGGCAACCAAGCCGTTTGGATTCATGAAGTTCACCCCGGGTCCGGGCTTGGGAGGGCACTGTATCCCTATCGACCCGCATTATCTTTCCTGGAAGCTCAAGACTTTGAATTACACTGCACGTTTTATTGAGCTCGCCAGTGAAGTCAATACCAGCATGCCAGAGCACTGGGTGAAGAAAGTTCAAGATGAACTGAACGAGTACAGCAAAGCTCTCAAGGGAAGTAAAATTCTGGTTCTTGGCGCTGCCTACAAGAAGGATATCTCGGACGTTCGTGAGAGTCCTGCCCTGGATATCATGAGCCTCCTTTTGGAAAAAGGGTCTCTAGTGGAGTATCACGACCCCCATGTGCCCTCGTTCAAGGAGCACGGTATGGAAATGGAGTCTGTAAACGATCTAGACAAAGCGCTTGGCGAGGCTGACTGTGTCGTTGTAGTCACAGACCACTCGTTTTACGATTGGGATGAGATTTCCAGTCGGTCAAAGTTGCTGGTTGATACGCGTCACGTGACTTGGCGAGTTTGACTGCAAGCTCCTGTGGGCTTTCGCGATAGAGGACAGGAGTATTAACACTTTGGAAGAGGTTGACTTGAAAGACTTGGTTCGAGACTTTTACCGGGGTGCCTAGTACGGCTTATCGGCCCGCGTCCAGGGGCCGTCTTCTTCGGGCGGTACCCAGTACGTTTTGGCGCTGGGATCGAAGCGTTTGCCGAGGAGGTCCTTTCGCAGCAGCTTGAAGATGAGCCCGATGGGCGTCACGGCCAGGAAGAAGACGAGCGTGAGGAGGACGCGCGTCATGACGTAGTTGAGGACCATGGCCAGCTTCATCCAGGCCCATTCGATGGGCGTGAGGGCTTTGGGCCACACGATCGAAAAGGCCAGGAACAGCGCTGCTATGAGTCCGAAGCCTTCGACCCATGGGGTCTGCACCCAGCCCGAGCGCCAGAAGATGATCGCTGCAACGATGGCAAACGCACCCGCCATGACGCGGCCGAACTTTTGGAGTTCGGCTTTGCCGGGTCGGTCCGTGATGATGGGTATGTCCGTTTGCGGCGCCATCAGTCGGTGAACTCCGTTTGCCAGTCCGCTGTGTCTTCGAACACGGGTTGCTCCTCTTTCAGGAAAAGCATGTTGCCCAGCACGAGCGCATCCATCTCCGTGCGCATGAAGCACGTGTAGGCTTCTTCCGGGGAAGCCACGATGGGTTCGCCGCGGACGTTGAACGACGTGTTGACCAGGACGCCATAGCCCGTTTTCTCCTTGAACCGGTCCAGCAGCGCCTTGAATCGCGGGTTGTACGCGCCGTCGATGGTCTGCACGCGCGCCGAATAGTCCACGTGCGTGATGGCGGGTATGTCCGAGCGCGGGACCTTGAGCTTTTCAATGCCGAACAAGGACTTGTCTGGCATCGGAAGACGGCGTTCTTGTTGTACAGGCGCCACGAGCAGCATGTACGGGCTGGGGCGGTCCAGTTCGAAGAGGTCGCTGACGTCTTCCACGCGGCACGCCGGCGCAAAGGGGCGGAACGACTCCCGGAATTTGATCTTCAGGTTCAGCGTGGTCTGCATGTCCGTGTTGCGCGCATCGCCGAGGATCGTGCGACCGCCAAGGGCGCGGGGACCGAACTCCATCCGGCCCTGGAACCATCCGACCACGTTGCCTGCGTCCAGAAGATCAGCGGCAGCGTCAAGGACCGATTCGTCGTCCAACATCGTGCCAACGGCCCCTTTTGTGCGCGCCCACGCTTCGATGTCGTCGTTTGAGAAGGCAGGGCCCAGGTACGAACCACGTTGAGCGTCTTCCGCCGCCACCTCACGCGGCTTGTCCATCACCTGGTGCCACGCAAAGAGCGCGGCGCCCAGGGAGCCGCCGGCATCGCCGGCGGCGGGCTGAATCCAGATGTCGTCGAAGATCCCTTCGCGCAGCAGCTTCCCATTCGCCACACAGTTCAATGCCACCCCGCCGGCCAAGCACAAGTACTTTTCGCCAGAAACAGAACGAATATGCCGCGCCATCTTCAATACGACCTCTTCGACCACATCCTGCACGGACCGTGCCAGGTCTATCTCGCGCTGGGTCAGCTCGGACTCGGGCTGCCGGGGCGGGCCGCCGAACACATCGTGGAACTTGGACGAGGTCATCGTCAGCCCCTGGCAATAGTTGAAATACCGCATGTCCATCCTGAATGACCCGTCCTCGCGCAGGTCCATCAGCTCGTTCAGGATCAGGTCCTTGTATTTCGGTTCGCCGTAGGGCGCCAGGCCCATCACCTTGTATTCGCCCGAGTTTACCCGGAATCCGGTATAGTAGGTAAAAGCCGAGTACAACAACCCGATGGAGTGCGGAAAGCGGATCTCGCCGCGGGGCTCGATCCGATTGCCGTGCCCGATGCCCCACGACGTGGTCGCCCATTCACCCACGCCATCGAGTGTCAGCACGGCCGATCGCTCGAACGGCGACGGGAAGAATGCCGACGCCGCGTGGGACTGGTGATGCTCAGGGAAAAGGACATCGCCCTCATACCCGACGGCTGTCTTGATGGCGTCCTCCATCCACAGCTTTTCCTTGAGCCAGAGCGGCATCGCCTTCAAAAACGACGGCAGGCCGGAAGGGGCGAAGGCTACGTACGTCTCGAGCAGCCTTTCGAATTTGAGCCACGGCTTGTCGTAGAAGGCCACGTGGTCCAGGTCTGCCGCGGTGATGCCGGCTTCGCGCAGGCAGTACTCGACGGCACGCGAAGGAAACCGATGGTCGTGCTTGATGCGCGAGAAGCGCTCCTCCTGGGCGGCGGCCACGATCTCACCGTCGCGCACGATGCACGCGGCGGAGTCATGGTAGTAGGCCGATATGCCGAGGATGTGGGTGGGCACGGGGTGGGAGGCGTTCGATCAGCGTTCTACGACGATAAAGCAGGCAAGTGCCGAGCTGGAGGTTATTCCTTGCCCACCCGGGGGTCAATCAGGCAGGAGAAGGGATCAGCCGGGGCCAAAGGTCGTAACCGGGGAGGACCAACCCGCAAAACCATGACGACGGCCGCCCAAAAAATAGCCCAGAAAGCGCTCCAATTACCGGAAGAAGACCGTCACTACGTGATCGAGGTGCTGAGCAACAGCTTTTCACGCCGTGTTGATCCGGAAATCGAGAAGGCGTGGGAAGAGGAGATTGAGCGGAGGGTCAAGGATATTGACGAGGGTAAGGTTGAGCTGCTCCCGATGGAAGACGTCCTTCAGGACATGAAGCGGTGGATCGATGAGGCAGCTGACCGTAAGAATACAGGCGAAGGCACGGGCGGATCTTGAACTCTACACGCTCTGGTATTTAGAGCGAAGTACGTCAGCGGCACGAAAACTGAGACAGGAGATGAATGCGGCTGTCAGTCAGATTCGCAACTTCCCACGTTCAGCGCCTAAAATGTACAGAGATGTCCGGCGCATTCGACTGAACTCGTTCCCTGTGGGAATTGCTTATCGGGTCGAGAAGGATTCTCTGATCATTGTTGCCATTACCCATGAGCGACAAAAACCAGGATCGTTGAATCAAGACTGACCGAAGTTTCCATGGCCATTTTCTGACTCTCGTGTTTCAGTCCGCGTCGTAGCGCATCCCGGCGAATTTACCCCGCGTCGTAGCCCATCCAGCCGACGGTGTAGGTGCACTCTTCGTCGGGAATGGGGCGAGTGTCTTCGGGGACCTGGTATTCTTCGCGCAGTTCGTTCAGGCGGACTTCGAGGCCGGCCTGGATATCCGCGTAATCGGATGAACCATAGATGTTGTTGAGTTCATCGGGGTCTTCTTGCAGGTCGAACATCTCCCACTCGTCGATGCCGTAGAAGTAGATCAGCTTGTAGCGATCGGTGCGCACGCCGTAGTGGCGCCGCACGCAGTGGGCGCCCGGATACTCGTAGTACTGGTAGTAGAAGGCGTCGCGGAAGTCCGGATCGGTACCGTTTTTCAGCGTGCTAAGGATGGATTTTCCCTGCATGTCGGCTGGAATCTCGGCGCCAGCCATATCCAGAAAGGTCGGGGCGAAGTCCACGTTTGAAACCAGGCTTTCGTTGATCTGTCCGGCATCGACCTGGTAGGGCCAGCGCACGATGAACGGGGTTTTGAGCGACGGCTCGTACATCCATCGCTTGTCATACCAGCCATGCTCGCCGAGGTACCAGCCCTGGTCGGAGGCGTACACAACCACCGTGTTTTCGGCCAAACCGGTGGCGTCCAGATAGTCCAGCAAGCGACCGATGTTGTCATCGACCGATTGCACGGAGCGCAGGTAGTCCTTCAGGTAGCGGTTGAATTTCCACTCGTCGAGTTCATCTCCGGTCCAGCCCATTTCGCGGAGCGCGTCGTTCTTGGGGCCGTATGCGGCCATCCAGGTCTCGAGTTGGTCCTCGGTCAGATTGCCGGGCGGCGTGATCTTGAGGTCGTTGGCATTCAGGTGGTCGTCGACGCGCATGATGGCCTGCGGCGCGGCAGCCGAGCGCGTGCCATAGTCATCGTAGAAGGTGGGCGGGAGGGCGAACGTGGTGTCATCGAACATGGTCAGATGATCCGGCCCGGGCTGCCAGTTGCGGTGCGGCGCCTTGTGCTGGTACATCAGGAGGAAAGGTTTCTCGCCGCTGCGGCCCTCTTCGAGCCAGTCCAGGGCGAGATCCGTGATAATGTCCGTCGTATACCCCTCGATGATAGTCGTGTCCGTGGCCGTGCGGATGGGTGGATTGTAGTAGGGCCCCTGGCCGATCAGCACCTGAAAGTGGTCGAACCCGGTGGGCTCGCTGCGCAGGTGCCACTTTCCGATCATGGCCGTCTCGTAGCCCGCCTGCTGAAGGAGCTTAGGCATGGTCTGCTGACTGCCGTCAAAGAGCTGTCCGTTGGTCAGTTGGCCATTGAGGTGGGAGTATTTTCCGGTGAGGACCGTGGCGCGCGAAGGCGCGCAGATGGAGTTGGTGACCAGGCAGTTCTGGAAAAGCGCGCCTTCGCGCGCCAACCGGTCGATATTCGGCGTTTGATGATAGGGCGACCCGTAGGCTGAAATGGCAGCCTGCGCGTGATCATCCGTGAAGATGAACACGATGTTGGGCGGCGCATCTTCGGCAGGGGCGCAAGCCGTCAGCGAAAGGACAAAGGCGAACAGGAGGGCGAAGGCGGGGAGGCGATTCATCAGTCGGCCTGGTTTTTTTGGGCAATGTCAGCAACGGTGTTCAATGCATCAGCAATGGTACGGAATCGCTCCGCCAGTCGCGCATGCTGCTGCTCGAAGGCATCCCACTCTTCCTGCTCGATGGCCTCGCGAATGCCGGGCAGTGTCTTGACGCCGTAGCCGGTGTAGAAGCCGGGCGCATAGATCTGGTGACGGAACCAGGGGCGCTTCGGAAGGCCGTCCACGTCTGTCATGGCCCGTTCTACGCGCTCGAGCGCTGCATTGAGGGCAGGGCTCGGCTCTGCGCCGGTCACAGCCGCATCGGCCCGCTGTGCGGCATCAGAGAGGGCCACGAAGGCGTTGCGGGCATGATCCAGGCTGATATACGGAATGTCCGGTTTGGCTTCGGGCGGCGCTATATCGCCTGTGGGGTCAAGGGCCAAGGCGAACGTGCCCTTCTCGACGTGCGTGTTGTAGCGCGTGCGCTCCTTACGCATGGAGGCCGCCATGTTCTCGATTTCGTCGAGGTACGAGGCCACGTGGCCCGCAAACGTGCTGAAGTGATATGGCAGAACATCTGCGTTGGCCAGTCTGAGCGTGGTCCGGCCCGCTACCTGTGCCAGTGCCACGCCGTAATGGAAGCCGGGGTCGCCGAAGCGCGTGTAGTGTTCGAACGTATCGTAGAGCGAGTGATAGGAGCCGCCCGGGTTCTCCCCACCGAAGCCGATGTTGAGCGACGAGATGCCCATGTGCTGCAGAAAGGGCGTGTAATCCGAGCCCGACCCAAGGGGCGAAATCGGAATATCGCCGCTGGTGGGAGTTGCGGCGGAGCCGTTTGCCAGGTCCCGCGCGCGACGACGCTCGAGCACCGTGACGCCCGTCTGAGGGTCAGTTACGTCCCGGGCCACCTGGTTGATGAAGGGCTGCAGGGTGTGCGAGCCGCCCATCCCGAAAAAGCCGCGACCATTGCTGTCCGTGTTGATGTAGACAGCCAGTTTTTCGTCCAGCTCATCGCGGTGGTATTCCACCCATTCAGTGGAGCCGAGGAGACCGGGTTCTTCGGCGTCCCAGGATCCATAGACGATGGTGCGGCGCGGCCGAACCCCCTGCTCAGCCAGCTTGCCGATGGCCTGCATTTCAGCCATCATGGCCACAGTACCACTCGTGGGGTCGGTCGCGCCGAACACCCACGCATCCCGGTGATTCCCGCGCATGATCCACTCATCCGGAAACTCGGACCCCTCCATTTTGGCGATGACATTGTAGGCCGGCTTGATATCCCAGTTGAACTGCAGCTTGACCCGCACCGTGGCCGGTCCTGGGCCGATGTGATACGTAATGGGCAGTGCGCCGCGCCACGAAGCCGGCGCCACGGGGCCGCCGATGGC
>Ga0181573_10001760_pt1 | contig 20785 bp, 13 predicted proteins | sample 101ome_25_FD_148643 | JGI IMG/M metagenome (GOLD analysis project Ga0181573, IMG submission 148643) | Coastal salt marsh microbial communities from the Groves Creek Marsh, Skidaway Island, Georgia - 101409BT metaG (spades assembly) | ecosystem: Environmental > Aquatic > Marine > Intertidal zone... | reverse complement strand
TCGCCGCGGATTGCAAAAAGTATCCGTACGACGCGCTCTTCGCGTACGCCCCCGCGAGTGCCACGTCGGACAGACCGGAAGCCTCCACGTCGGAGAGTATCCGGTCGATGTGGCGCTCGATGAGCTCGTCCGCCCCGGTTGGGAGGCACTCGCGGACCAGGCGGGAAACCTTGCGATCGTGCGCTCCGGTTCTTCGCCTCGCGCTGGGCGCGTTCGGATACGCGGACCCCCTCCCCCCGTTGGAGCTCCTTCGAAAGGCTTCCACCTCGGGAACGAGCGGGACGCCGAGGGAGCAGTGTCGCGCCACTACGGATAGGTACATGGCGTCCCTGAGCTCGTTCGCGCGGTGAACTTTCGCCCCAAACGCGACGGCGTCGGCGAGCTCGGACAAGATCATCCGCTCATCCTTGTCCGCGTTTGGCCGCGAGCTGGGGTTGCTGTCAGCCTCGCACGCGCTCGGGTGCCCGTTCTTGGCTCCCTTGGACGACTTGTCCGTGGACATCGATACGTCGGCACCCCCCTCGGCACCCCCCTCGGCACCCTTGGACGAGATGACGCCCTCGAGTTGGAGGTATTCCGTCGACGGGAAGCCGTCGCCCGCGCCAGGCTTTTCCCTCAAGTCGCAGCTGTGCCCCGCAAAGGCGGAGGACGACGACAGCTGTGCCCCGAACGAGCCGCCGGGGAGCCGCTCGCGGAGGGACCCCGAGCGTCCGCCGGGGAACGACGGGTGGAACACGTCGGACGCCATCGCGCGAAGCTACGGACGAGGGAACACGATGGGTGGGGGGATAGATTCGGTAAGCGTTTGGGTGAAACGTTCGTGACTCGACGCGTTGTTTGCCCGGGCGGAAAAGCGAGGAAAAAAAGTGGTCGTTGCGCTTTTTCTTCGCGACGGGATGCCGGGGGGGAACGCGCGAGCGGTGACTCGGCGCGGGGCCCGCCGCCCGCGGCTTCGCTCGACGCGCCGAGTCACCCGCACTCGCCATCCTCCCCGGCGCGTTCCGGCCGCGTGCGCGCATCCCACCGCCCGCGCCGGCGGGCGGCGGCTGGCCAAAATCCGAGGCGGGTCGGCCAAAAAATAAAAAAGCGTAAACTCCGAGAGTAGGGATTGCGGCAGGAGGGAGGGGGCGGCCGGGGAGGGGGGGGTTGGGGGGGGGGGGGGGGGGGCGGCGGGGGGGGGGGGGGGCACCGACCTGGTCCGAGAGCGCGCGCTCGAAGGCGACCGGGTCGGTCTTGAGTATGCGCTCGAGCTCGGAGCCCACGGCGGTGGACGCCTCGAGGGGCGCGACCCTCGCGGCGGCTGCGGCGGCGTCGCGTTCGTCGTCCGCGCGGGCGCGGTTGACGAGGCGAGCGCCTCTGCTGCGGCTTCTTCTTTCGCCGGATGCGCCGGGCGGGCCGGCAGGACGGGGGGCGCGTCGCGGGCGACCGATCGAATCGCCTCGAAGCGCGCCCCGCGCGTTCACCGGCCCGCGCCACGCCGCGCGACCGGGTTCGAGACAAGTCGCCATCTCCGCCGCGCGTCTGTGGCCCAGGGCAGTGTCTGCGCGCTGACTCACGCCACCTCTCCTTTATTCCTCGAGGAAACAACACCCGCCAAAATAAATGACCGAGGAGCAGTCCGAAGCGACGGGACGACGAACCTCCGCGACGAGCGGGGCGTGACGGGGGCGAATTTCTCCCGGGAAAAGCGACTCGCGGCTCGACGAGACCCTGGATCTCGGATCGCGCGGGCGTTCGCGGCGTCGAATCGCGCTCGACTCGCTCGACGCCGCCTCCAAGCCGCGCCAACCCCACGACATCTCGAGGAAACACTCGCCGCGAAAACCGGCGAAATCCCCGTGCAGATTTCACCTCCGTTCATTGCTCGACAACTCAGCACCGCGCAACTGCATTTTCATTATTTTTTCACCGGCCCTGACTGAATTGCCTGTGGCGCCTTGGCGATTATCCACGGATGAGCGGGGCTGTTGAGATCCAAAAATGATCCAATTTCGAACCAATTTCCCGAGGCGATCGCGCGAGTTGTCGCACGCGGCCCACCGGTTCGTGGTGACTGGCGCCCGGGCCCAGGAGGGCCTCATCGTCATCCACCCGTCATCGGCTCGGGGTGGAAGAGAGCGGAAAATGATGAGCATCGTCGCCGCATCCACGTTCGCGCCCTTCTCCGCGCGCGTCCGCTCGGCGATCCCGGCGAGGTCCCGCCGCGCGTCGCCCTCTTCGACCCGCCGCCCCGTCGCGACCGCGCGCGCCGAGGCCGAGGCCGGCGCCGGGGGCGAAGGGTCGACTTCGTCGACGACGTCGCGGACGGCGGGGCGACGCGCGGGGCTGGCCGCGGGCGCGGGGCTGGCTCTCGCCGCGGCGGCGTTTCCCGCGCGCGCGATCGGCGGCGCGGCGGTGGGTCTGCCCGACGTCGTCGAGCTGACCCCGGACAACTTCGCGAAGCAGGTGCGACGATCCGCTCGAACGATACGGACGCCCCTCTCAATCGAGCCATCTAGACGACGTTCGATCGATCCACGCTAGACGACTCAGCCTCGCCCGCCCCCTCGCGCTCAAACCCGTACGTGACAGGTCGAGGTCCCCGGGACGACGTTCGTGGAGTTCTACGCGCCGTGGTGCCCCTTCTGCCAGAGGCTGGAGCCCATCTGGAACGAACTGCCGAACCGCCTGAAGGAAAAGGGCGTGGACACGAAGATCGCCCGGATGAACGTCGACACCTACGTCGACTACGGCGAGCGCTTCGGGGTGACCGGCTTTCCGACCCTGATGCTGTTCAAGGACGGGCGTCCGGTGGGGCAGAAGACGGGCTTGACGGACATGAACACGCTCATGAAGTACGCGGGGTACAGGGAGTCCGGGCCCCTCGCGGGGCTCGCGGGTGCGGGCTCGGAGATGAACCTGGTGCTCAGCGGCGAGCAGGCGCAGTCCGCGGCGGACGAGCTGAACGAGCTGCGGAGGATGATAAACGGCGAGGTGGACGGGGATAAGGCGTCGGCGCTGGCGCACATCGACGCGGTCGAGCGGCTGTTCGCCAAGCGCGCGCTGTGACAGTCGTCGGTTGGTTAAGCGTCGACTCCAGAGCAAGATGAGTGTGTGTCGACTCCAGAGCTAAGCGTCGACTCTTCTATGTCCTGATCCTGGAGACGGCCCCGTTCCCGTCGCGCGGAACGTTCGCGATCGACTCCAGCGCCGATTCCATCAGCGGATCCTTCCCGGCGCCCGTTTTGCCGTTTGTCCCCGCCCCGCGTCGACCGCTAAACCTCTCATTGTTCCCCTACGTAGTTTTTGCGCGGCGACGAAACGGAGGAGCGCGATGGCCGCCGACGGGGTCACCCCGCTGATCCTCTGCGCCGCCGCGAGCGTCGCCGGTCGAAACTCCTTCAGCTTCTCCCTGTCCTCCGCGCTCAGCCCACCCACGGCGTCGTAGTCCAGATCCATCGGCAGCTCCATCGCCTCCTCCTTACGCATCGTCTCGATGTCCCGCCGCTGACGCGCCAGGTAAGGCGCGTAGTAGCACTCCACCGTCGCCTCCTCCGCGGCGGTGGGGTCAGCCTCCGCGACGGCCGCGAGGATCGTCGCCGCCCTCGCCAGCTCCCCGGGCGAGCTCGCCGCGCGGTGGAAGTCGTTGCTCGCGTCCACCGAGTCGTCGCTCGCGTCGATTCCTCCCGACGCCGTCGACTCCCCCGCCGCGGCTAGCGCCCGAGCGACGCGCGCGTATCCCACGCCGGGAATCGCGAGAAGCTCGGCGGCGCTGACGGTCCTCCCGCTCTTACCCGCCGGCGCGTTGTCCACCCCGGCGACGGCCCACGCCGCCGCGCCCATCCTCGCGTCCTCCAGCGCCGCGATGGCTCGATCGGTCCGGTCGCCCCGTCGGCGAGCGATTAAAGCCCTCGCCGAGTCCACCAGTCCCGCGAGCTCGCCGGCGGCGGTCAGCCTCTGGTCCGCGTTATCCGGCCTGACGCTCAGCCTGTGCTCCACCCTGGACGAGAACATGCGGTAGGGCTCGGAGGTTCCCCGGCGCGTGAGGTCGTCCACGAGCACGCCGAGGTAGCTCGCCCCCCGGCCGACGATGGACGGGGGAAGCGGGGCCATCCCGAGGCGGGAGAGCGCCGTCGCCGCGGCGTTGGCTCCCGCCACCAGCCCCTGCGCCGCGGCCTCCTCGTACCCGGTGGTGCCGTTGATCTGCCCGGCGAAGAATAGTCCGCCGACGCGCTTCGTCTCGAGCGTCCATCGGAGCTCGCGCGGGTCGACGTAGTCGTACTCCACGCCGTAGCCCGGCCTGAGCATCTTGACGTTTTCCAGGCCCGGGATGGTCTTGAGCATCGCGATCTGGTCCGGCTCGTCCAGGGTGTTCGAGAGCCCGTTCGGGTACACGACGTCGGTGTCCAAACCCTCGGGTTCGAGCCACACGATGTGCGAACGATCGGGAAAGCGCTTGACCTTCATCTCGAGCGACGGGCAGTACCGAGGGCCGACGCCCTCGCCGTTTTCGCCCCCTTCGAAATTTAAGAAACCCCGCGCCTCCTTCATCACCCTCTCCGTCTCCGCGTTCGTGCGCGTCGCCCAGCAGCTCACCTGCTTCATGGGCGGAACCCACGATTTGCCGTGGAGGAACCCGAACGGTCGCGGCGGTTCATCTCCCGGCTGCTCCTCGAGCCCCGCGTAGTCAATCGACGCGCCGTCGAGTCGCGGCGGCGTTCCCGTCTTGAGCCTGCCCATCCGAAACCCCAATCCGTACAGCCTATCCGCCAGCGCGTGCGCCCCTCGCGCCGCGGTGGCGTCGGGATTCTGCGTGATCGCGGTGGGCATGCGCCCCGCGGGTATGCGTTTCCCCCCGACGTGTAACACGCCCCTCAGAAACGTACCCGTGGCGACCACCACGGCGCTCGCGCGAATCTTTCGCCCATCCGCCGTCTCCACCCCCGCGACGACGCACGTCCGCACGCCCCCCGGGGGCCCGAACCGCGCCGGGTTTTGGTCATCGACGCCGGTGACGTCGATGTCGTGTTGGGTAAGAGCGGGGGAAGAGGGACCGGGAGGTCCCGGGTTCGAATCCGGGTTCTCGCGGACGATGAGGTCGTACGCCGCGGCGTCGACAACCTCGACGCCCGGGGTGCCGAAGAGCATCGTTTGGACGCTTCGTTTGTACGTCGTCCTGTCCATCTGCGCGCGCGGGCCGCGGACGGCGGGGCCCTTGGACGCGTTGAGGACCCGGAACTGGATCCCCGACGCGTCCGCGGCGGCGCCCATGATCCCGCCCAGCGCGTCGATCTCTCGGACCAACGCTCCCTTGGCGAGCCCGCCGATCGAGGGGTTGCAGGACATCTCGCCGACGGAGCCGAGCGGGGACGGGGTGACGAGGGCGACGCGCGCGCCCCGGCGCGCGGCGGCGGCGGCGGCCTCGGTTCCCGCGTGGCCTCCCCCGATGACGACCACGTCAAAGTCGGTGGGTCGGTGCGCGGAGGCGGACGCGAATCCCCGCCGCGCGACGTCGGCGGTTAGGACGATGGCATGACGCGCCGCCTCGTCGCGCGACGCTCGCGGCGGGAGACGCCATGCGCCGAGGGAGGAGGACGCGGACGCAGCGGCACCCGATGCGCGGCGAGCGACCGCCGAGAGCATGGCTCGATGGATGACGGAGCGCTGCGCCCAGAGGAGCGGAGGGCGATGCGACCCGAAGCCCCTCGAGTACTTAACATGTCGGATCTTACTGTTTGCCCGTGTACATTTATAAAAAGGCAATTGTAATACTAAACACGACGTGTGTTGTCATATGCTTCACAGTTGGGAAAAGATCCCGCGAAGTCACACCTCCGATCCCTGAAGAAGTTCGCCAGATCAGCTCCTATCAGCTCAACCCGTGCCACTTGTTGGAGATAAAGTTTGAGGAGGTCGATCGGATAGCTCAGAAGCTCACGCGCCGAACGAAACCCCGCGCGCGATGTCCCTCGTGTTCGCCTCGGCGCTCGCGCGTCCCGCCCCGGCGCCGGTCGCCGGCTCCCGGCGCATCGCACCGGGCGCGGCGGGTAAACCCCCCGGCCCCTCCGCCTCCCCCGTCGTCGCCTTCGCCAAGAAGAAAGGCAAGGGTGGATCGCGCGACGGGTACGACGATTGGGACGACGGCTTCGGCAGCGGCAGCGGCAACTACGACGCCAACTTCAACTCCATCGACGACGACTTCTACACCGGCGCGGGCGGCGACTACGACTCCTCCGGTTCACCCGGCAAGTCCGGCGCCACCGGCGCGGGCGGCAAGAAGAAGGGCGCCGCGAAGCGCGCCAAAAAGGCAAAGGGCGTCGGCGACGACGGATACGCCCCGGTCGCCGGCGACGTCTCCCGGCTCATCCGCTCCAAGGCGCCCGCGAAGCCCGAGAGCGGCGCCATCGGCTCGTCCCTGGACTCCGGCGACGGACCCAACTTCGTGAGGCCGCTCGACGGCTGGAAGAAAAAGGGCGAAGCGTCCGACTTCGGCGACGTGTTTGAAAACTCGGCGGCGTTTTCGATGGACGACGGCGACTTGGACTTTGGCGCCGAGCCGCCGCTCGCGGCGGAGCCCGACGCGCCGAGGGTCGTGACGGTCGCCAAGGTGGTGCCCAAGAAGGAGAAGAGGGAGGAGGCCAAGGCGGTGGATCCCGCGGACCCGGGTAAGGGGGAGAAGAAGGCTTCGCAGACTCTGAAAAAGTGGGGCTTTGCGCAGTCAGACGTCGACGACGCGCTGGGAGCGACGGAGGAGGCGGCGGCGACGGCCGTGAGCGAGGGGCAGACGGCGTACAACAAGAGGCGGCAGGTGCTGGCGCTGGACTGGTTGCTGCTCAACGCGCCGGAGGATGCCATCCCGATGGACTATCGCAACGACGCCATCAAGGCGAGGTCGTGAACGAGGGCGAGTATTAAAAAGGTTTGTAAAAGACGAAAACACGGCGGACGCGACGCGTCCTCGCTTCACTCGTTCTCTTCTTCGTGTTGAAACAAAAACGTGCTACACCCCCGCGCCAGGGGGAAGGCTATCCGTGTGTAGTGTTATAAAGAATCCAAGCACGCGCGCCCATCCGAGGCAGCGCCCCAATCACTCACAAACTCTCGCGCCGCTCTCGGCGTAAACGCAAAGAAATTTACTTGGGAGCCTTGGACGCCTTGATGCCCGCGATGGCCTTGGCGTAGTCGTCGGAGTTGAAGACGGCGGAGCCCGCGACGAGCGCGTTGGCGCCGGCATCGATCACCTTGTAGGCGTTGGCGGGGGAGACGCCGCCGTCGACCTCGATCCAGGGGTTGACGCCCTTCGCGTCGCACATGGCCTTGATCTTCTTGATCTTGTCAACCTGCGACTCGATGAAGGACTGGCCGCCGAAGCCGGGGTTGACGGACATGACGAGGATGAGGTCGACGCAGTCGAGGATGTACTCGAGGCAGTCGGGGTGGGTGCCGGGGTTGAGCACGACGCCCGCCTTGCATCCGAGGTCCTTGATCTGGTTGATGGTGCGGTGGAGGTGGATGGTGGACGCGCCCTCCGCGTGCACGGAGATGATGTCAGAGCCAGCCTTGGCAAAGTCCGCGACGCGGAGCTCCGGCTCGACGATCATGAGGTGGGTGTCGAGAACCTTGTCGGTGACGGGGCGGAGCGCGTCGACGACGAGGGGGCCGATGGTGATGTTGGGGACGAAGCGGCCGTCCATGACGTCGATGTGGATCCACTCCGCGCCGGCCTCATCGACAGCCTTGACCTGTTGTCGCGCGAGGAGGGGCGGGGGGTCAGCGAGACGCCAGCTGTGAGGAACAATTCTATCCGGATCGGCTATTTTCCGAGAGGGGGCGCCTTGATCGCACGCCGCCGGGGTTCATCGACCCTCGGATGCGCCCCGTCGCACGCGCGTGTTGGGGTTTCGAACTCGATATTCATCCGGGCCGGGTCGCACGGGTGGGATTCGAAGACGCGAACGGGGTTCACCGGGGGACACGCACCTCGGCGCCGAGGGTGGCGAAGTTGGCGGAGAGGATGGAGGGGGAGACGATGACGGAGTTCTTGTCGCACGCGTCGACCTTGGCGTTGGCGGAGACGTTGAACGCGGCGCGGGCCTTGGTGGCGACGCGCTTGTTCGCGATAGCCTTGCCGGCGAGGGACTTGCGGGCGAAGACGGCGGTGTTGGCGACGGCGGACATCGTACTCGTTTGGTGCGGTGTGGAAAGTGGCGCGTGGAGCGGGCGGCCCAACCGCCTCCGTGCAACCGGCTTTCGTGGTGACAAATGGATGGCGATAAGGACCGCCGCGAACCGGGAATTAAACCCCCGATTCGCCCCATAGAGTCGACCGAAATTGCAACCGACCGAGACCGAGCTTCTTTTTGGGGTTTGGGGGTTTAGGCTGTGCTGTTTCGGCCAGGATGCCGGGTGCGACCGCGTGGGGAATCACTCCGGTGCACGTTCGTCAGGACCGCACTCGTCTCTTTTAGATCAGACAAGATGGCCGCTTTCACCGTCTCCATGTCCGCCCTCGTCGGCGCGCCCGTCAAGGTTCGTCGCATCGCACGCGCTCGCGCGCAATCCGGTCCATCGTCGGTGGTCGGGAACGTCGCCAGCACCGCAGGGTTTTTTACGGGAGGTCGGGCGAAAAAGTGAGCGGCGAGCGCCGCGCCGGAAACGACGCGCCGCGAGAATCGCGAGCGGTCGACGCGAGCGCATCACGCGACCGGCGCGCGCGCTCGTTCATCGCTCGCGATTCTCGCGGCGCGTGAATCTGGGGAGGCGGCGCGTCGATCGCAGACCGCGCGCGCCGCTCGCGACGTCATCGTCGTTCCAGCCTCCCTTATCCGAGGGTGGCTGGGCCTTTTTCCCACGTTCGCCGACGCGCGCGAGTGACCCGCGGCTCCCGGCGCGCGTGCCCCGCCGCGCCGCGCGACTCCCGCGTCGTCCGAGCTTTATCACACGCGCGCTCATCGCATCCGCCGCCCCGCTCCGCGCCCCCGCGCGCGTTCCCCCCGCCGCACCTCCCGCTGACCTTCGCCCCCGACCCCATCCTCCTCGATTCTTCCATCAGGCTCGCGCCGTCGTCGCCCGCAAGGCTGTCCAGCAGCGCGGCGCCCGCCTCATCGTCCGCGCCGAGGGCGAGGAGGCCAAGGCGGACTCCTTCGCGGGGCTCAAGCCCACCAAGGCTGCCGACTTCAAGTCCATGTCCAACGACGAGCTCAACGCGCAGATCGTCGAGGCGAAGAAGATGCTCTTCGAGCTTCGCATGAAGCAGTCCACGCGCAAGGAGTACAAGGGCCACCACTTCGGGATCCTCAAGACGAAGATCGCGCAGATTCGCACCGTGAAGCGCGAGCGCGAGGTTACCGAGGGTGTCAACAAGCGCGATAGCCGCAAGATTAAGCGCGAGGAGCGCGCGGCCAACATCTACCTGTAAAGGATCGCGCCGAGAGAGGTTGCACGAGAGTGACGTTTTTTGTTCGGTGCGAAGCAAGCGGGGCGACCCTCGCGGGCGCGGGGGTCGCGGTTCTCTCTTGGGGGTGGGCGACGGGGCAGCGGCGTTGGCATAGCTTAATTCTTTTAGCGATTATCATGTAAAGCGATTACAACCGTATGCGCAAACGTCGTCGAGCGACTCGGGAGTCGAGCGACTCACGAGGAAACCGTCAGTGCTGGCCCAGGGACCCCACCAGGTTCAGCGTATCCCGCAGGATGAGGAACATCCCCGACCCGAGCAGCAGCAACACCCCGCTCGCGGTGATGCTCTGTTCCACCTCCGCCGGCAGCTTCTTCCCGCCCCGCAGCGCCTCGACGGCGATGAGGAGCAGGAAACCCCCGTCCAGCGCCGGCAGCGGTAGGATGTTGACGACGGCGAGGTTGATGTTGATGACCGACGCGAACTGGTACAGACCGCTCAGGTCGGACCCCCGCATGACCTCCGCGCCCACGCCCACGATCGCGATCGGCCCGCTCACGTTGTCCTTCGCCTGGCTGAAGTTGGACACGAGCGAGAACAGCGACTTGCACACGAGCCCGGTGAGTCGCCCAAACTCCTTCGTCGCCAGGAACAGCCCCTCCGCCGGGTTACCCGCGACGCGCTTCCTCACCTCCGCGTTCGCCTCGAGCTGCACCCCGATCCGCCCCTCGCCGTTCACCCCCGTCTTGGGCACCACCTCTATCGCCACGGGCGGCGCGTCCATCGATCCCCCGCGCTTAATCTCGAGACGCACCGGATTCGAACCCGCGGCTTTAACTTTGGCCACGACGTCATTCACCGACCGTCCCGCCGCGGGTAACGCCTCGCCGTCGATCGCGGTGATGACGTCGCCCACCTTAACGCCGTACTCCCTCGCCGCGGACGTGCTCAGCAGCTGCGCCACCTTGACCCCCGGCCTGTACGCCTGCTCCACAAGGCCCACGGTGTTCACCTGGAAGTTTAAGATCGCGAGCGCGAAGGCGACGTTGGCGAGAACGCCCGCGGAGATGACGATGGCCCTGTCCCTGATGGGTCGGTTCCTGAGCAAGTCCGGGTCGTCCTGGGGGTACGGGCAGTCCGGGTCGTCGTCGGGAAAGGCGACGAATCCCCCGAGCGGGACCCATCGGAGCGAGTACTCCACCTCCGGTCCCTTGTAGGACAGGAGGTTGGGGCCGAAACCGACGGAGAACTTGGAGACGTGGATGTTCTGGAGCCTGGCGGCGAAGAAGTGTCCGCACTCGTGCACGAAGATGATGGTGGCGAGGACCGCGATGGCCTCGATGGTGCTCGCGGGTCCGTCCAGCTCGAAGCCGGTGTTCAGGAGACCCGCGCCGAGGCCCGCGAGTCCGAGCTTGGGGGCGGAGGCGGCGAACGGCGGGAACCACTCGTCCACGTCGTCCTCGCGCGGCGTCGCCTCGTCGACCTCGACGACTGGCGTCGCGATGAGCGCCTCGTCGTCCCTCGCATCGGGGAGTCCCTTTCGCACGATGGAGGACGCGCGGAGCGGCGCCATCGACGGCGACGTTCCGAGCCGCGTCCCCGCAACCGTCATCTTGGCGACCCGTCGCGGCGCCACCGTGGCGCCGCGACGCGCGGAGATCTTCCCGCGCCCGGCGACGAGCGCCGCCGTCGTCGATCCCGCCGTCCACGTCATGGCTCCTCCGGTCATCATCTCCGCGTGAGAGATCCTCTCTCCACGTCACACCCTCGGCGCCTCTCCGCGACGATCTCCGGGACGATCTTGAATGACTAGAGCCCGCGAGCGTGGCACGGCACGGCACCGTGGTTTGTCTGGTTTCGAATCGGCTCGAAAAAATTTTTTTGCCCGTCACACATCTTCAGGACTCTTCAAGCGACGTGGTATCACGGAATTCGCGGATTTATTTCGAGGATTGGGCTATCCATCGGCCGTGCCTTTTTGGTGTCGAGGGTTCAAAAACCGAGAAATGGATCGCAAAAAATCTCCCAGCGGTGTCGACAGAAGGTCGAGGTCCGTCGGCGAGTTTGGCGCGATTTGACGTCGAGGCGTGTACGGGTCGCCAGTCTCCAAAAAGTTACGAAATGTTCCAATTTCTCAGGAATCTCGTCAAACGTGTGATTCGAACATCCCCTGGCGCGCCCCTGTAGCCAACAACGGATACGACACGCTTCCATTTCCAGCGGACGCCCGACACGACCTGACCTTTTGACGACCACGCGCACGAGACAGACCTTATACGAGTGACTGAGTAGCACGTGCGGTCGCCCTCGCGTCGCGCGCTCGGTCGCCAGGTCGCCTCGCGCGCGGGTCCAAGGTCCGGCGCCTCGCATTCCGCGTCGCGTCAGCGTGTGAAATTTTCCCGGGAACGTTCCAAGAGGCTGTCTCTTTTGAACCCAGGGGCGCGCCGTCGATGGAGGTCGACCCGCCGCCCGCCGCGCCCGCTCCCGCCGAGCCGGGTTCGGCGCCCGCCGTCGCGCCCGCGCCCGTCGCCCCGCGCCGGATCGGGCACTGGCAGGTGGACAAGCAGATCGGCCGCGGGTCCTTCGCGGTCGTGTGGCGCGCGAGGCACGCCGAGACTGGCCAGCGCGTCGCGGTCAAGGAGATCCGCCTGGACAAGCTCAACCGCAAGCTGCGCGAGTCCTTGGAGTCCGAGATCCAAGTCCTGCAGCGCAGCAGGCACGGGAACATCATCCGACTCCACGACATCATCAAGGAGGAGAAGAGGATCTTCCTCGTCCTGGAGTACTGCGCGGGGGGGGACGTGTCCGAGTTCATCAAGAAACACGGCAGGGTCCGCGAGGATGTCGCGAGGCACTTCATGCGGCAGATGGCGTCCGGTCTCCGCGCCATGCGCACGCAGAACCTCATACACAGGGATCTCAAGCCCCAGAACCTGTTGCTGACCAAGGCGTCCCACGACGCGGAGCTCAAGATCGCGGACTTTGGCTTTGCGCGGTACATGCACCCGACGGGAATGGCGGAGACGCTGTGCGGGTCTCCGCTGTACATGGCGCCCGAGATTTTGGGCTACCAGAAATACGACGCCAAGGCTGACCTGTGGTCGGTCGGGACGATCCTGTACGAGCTCCTGGTGGGGCGGCCGCCGTTCACCGGCATGAACCCCATGCAACTGCTGCGGAACATCGAACGATCCGACGCGAAGATTCCTTCCAAAGTCGCAAACGCGCTCAGCCGAGAGTGCGTCTCCATACTGAGGGGTTTGCTCAGACGGAACCCCGTGGAGCGCATGAGCTTCGACGAGTTCTTCGACCACCCGTTCCTGACCGGCCAGGCGCTCGTTCGCGAGCCGCGCACGGCTGGCGAGCCCGAGACCCGGCGCGAGGGCGGCGGCACGGCCGGCGGCGGCGGCACGGCGTCTGGGGCGGATTCGGGGATGAGCGGCGGCGATAACTCCAGCGGATCGGGCGACTCCTCGCAGATGCCCTTCCCGATGGAGGACGACTCCGCGTCCACCGGCACGCACGCCACGGACGCCACGACGACGACGACGACGACGACGACGACGACGAATACGACGCAGCAGCAGCGGCAGCAGCAGGCGTCGGTTGGGGCTAACCCTCGGCCGCCGCCGACGGCGCCGACCCCGACGCATCTCCAACACCGTCACCACTCGCCGCACCACCACGCGTCCATACCCTCAAGCGTGGAGAAGGCGGCGCGGGGCGTGGGAAACGTCGCCGCCGCCGCCGCGATGGGCGTCAGGGACGTCGCCGCCGCCGCCGCCGCCGCGGGGACGAACTGGCTGAGCACGTCGCCGCTGAGCCGCCGCCCCGGCTTTTTCGGCGGAACCTCGCCCGGGGGTCGACCCCTGGGCGGCTCCGGCTCGCACCAGAAACCTCCACTGTCGTCTTCCCCGTCCGTCGCCGCCGCCCGCGCCGCCTCCTTCGGCGGGTTCACCCCCGGCGGCGACGGCGTCTCCGTCGAGATCCAGCCGGTTCCGTTTTCCCTGCAGGGGAGCAAGGCGCGAAGCGGCAGCGACCGGTCGCTGAACTCGATGGACGCGGAGTACGTCCTCGTGGACGAAGACAAGTCCGGCGACAAGTCCGGCGACAAGTCCGGCGACAAGTCCGGTCTCGTGTCCATGGAGTCGTCCCCATCCAGCGGGTCCCTCCCGAGCGGCGGCGGCGGTGGCGGGCTCACGCAGATGGCGGCGGGGTTGACTCGGAGGCTCTCGTCGAACCTCGGAGCCGCGATTCGGGCCTCGTCGTCGCCGCCGAGCGGCGGGCACCACCACGTCCACCACCACCACCAGTCGTCGTCGTCGCCCGGGCGGGAGCTGTATCGCATGAGCTCCTCGCCCGGCGGCCTCGGCCTGGGCTCCGGGAGCCCCGGGTCGTTTCCGCCCCGGCCGGGTTCCTCCCGTCACGCCGGTCCGACGCTGGTCCGACACTCGCCCCCCGGCGGCGACTCGGGGTTTAGGGGTTTAGGGCCGGGATCATCCGGCGCCCCGGGCTCCGCGCGTGCATCCCCGTCTAACCCGTCGTCCAGGGTCTCCAGCGCGCGATCCGGGGCTGGCGGTTCCGGGCGGTTCGACGCGCTGCCCCTCCCGTCGCAGTCGCCGTCGGAGAAGGAGGCGGCGGCGGCTATGGCGCTCGCTCGCGTCGCCGCCGCCGCCGCGGCGGCGGCGCCCGGGGAAAAGCGCTTCGCCACCCCCGCGCAGCGCGTCTCCGTGCTCGAACGCGCCGCGACGGTCCTGAGAGACGTCGCCATGGAGCGTTGGGACAGCGGCAAGCGGCTCGACGCGCTCTCCGTGTCGCTCGTGTCGTTGACGGCGCTCAGGGAGGGGTACAAGCTCGCGCAGGCCGTCGCGAAAGAGGCGGCGGAGGCGGAGGCGGCGTACGCGTGTAACCCAGGGGGCGGCGGCGGGGACTCGCGAAACGTCCGGCTGTCCGACATGTCCGACTCGTCGCGATCGTCCGGCGGCGGCGGCGGCGGCGACTGCGCGTCGCGGCCCGCGAGCGCGTCGTCGGGAAGCTCGTCGGGGTCGCCGCCGTGGATACCCAGTCGGTCCTCCTCCTCGTCGCAATCCGGCGGCGGCTCGACGATGACGGAGCCAGAACCCCTCGGCTCGCAAAAAAAGAATTCGTCGAAGACACCGGAACGCCTTCGCAAGGATCGCGAGCGCGCGGTCAAGACGGCGGAGCGGATCAAGAACGCCTTCAACGCCGCGCTGACGCGCGCCGATCGCGCCGCCGCCGCGGTCAAGGGCGTCGGCGTCGAGGGTTCCGCGAAACTGCCGGACGCGATGGATCTCGCGTACGACGCCGCGCTGGCGCTCGGGCGATCGGGCGCGGTCGAGGAGCTCATGGGCAACACTCGGACCGCGCTCGAGGCGTACTCGAGGGCGCAGACGCTCTTGGTGTTCGTGCTGAGCGAGGGGCCGCGGTTCGTCAAAGATGCGAGCGGCGACGAGCGGCGAGAGACGGACGTCGCGACGGACGCCGAGCGAGAGACGGCGGCGGCGCTCGCCACCCCCGAGGGGCGCTCCGCCCTCGGCGACGCGTCTCGCCCCCAGGCGGGCGATCGATCGCGTCCCACCCCGTCCACCAACCCCCGCGAGTTTTCCGCGAGGGGAAGGATCGCGAGGTTCGTCGGCGCGATCGGCGCGAGGCAGCAGGCGTGCGCGGCGACGGCGATGCGCTCCAGCTCGGGCGCGACTCGAAGGCCGTGACGTTTTTGACACGCGCGACCGGGGAAAAAAAAAAAAACTCAAACCGCCGCGAAAGCGACGACAAAAGATGTACCATGTACCCGACCGCCCGCACGATTGCGGGGAAACGAAAACGCGCGGGCCCGGGCGATTCGCCCACGGCCGCGACGCGCGAAAAGTGTACCAAAAGGACGAGCCTCGTCCACAAAAAAAAACACCATTCTTGAAACACCGATTCTTTCAACATTCGAACGCCCCGCTACGCCTCGGTGACCACCTCCTCCAACTCGTTCGGGTCCTTCACGGATCCCGACCGCGACGTGCGGTGCCCCCGGGTCTGCCTGTACCTCAGCGCCAGCCTCTCCTTTATGGTCAGGACCTGGTCGAAGAACGGCTCGCGCATCTCGTCCCTCTCCGCGATCTCTCGTCCCAGGGTCTGCTTCTCCATCGTCTCCAACAGCGGCGTCGTCTTATGATTCGGCAACGGCGCTCGCGCGGTGACCTCCATCCCGGGCACGGGCGCCGGCGGCGGCGGCGGGGGAAGTATCGCCGTGAGCTCGTACCCCGCCAGCGCGTGCGATGCCGCGGAACGCAGCGACCTGTGCATCACGGAACCCTCGGGGCCCAGATCCGCGCCCGTCACCGCGGACCGCACCTCCTCGCAGCGAAGAATGTCGTACGCGGTCGCGCCACCAGTGCCCGTTTCGCGCTCTGTTTGCGCCTCCCTCGCGTGTTTCCTCGCGGCTTTCACGGCGGCGAGTGCGCCGCCCTGGCCGCCCCGCACGTGCCCCTGCGCCTCGCGTAGGTCCTTGGCCGAGTTCGGCCCGGTCGCGTTGGGACCTTCGTGCTTGGCCCACGACATGATCCCGAGCAAAATTCGCAGCGCGGGCTCCGCGCAGTGCGGCATGTTGCACCTGACCACCGCCGCGAGTCGTTTGCAGTGCGCGCCGTCGTCCTCGAGGAGCTCGGCTCTGCACCGCGGGTGCCTCGCCGCGTGTTCCAGGCATCGAAGCGCCGCGGAACACGCGAGAAAGTCGTCGCACGGCGCGTCGCCCTCGATCAGCACCGGTCGGTAATCCTCCAACATGTCGTCGTGTTCACCCTCAGCCTTGGCCACGGGCTCGGGCTCGGCCTGGGGCTCGGGCTCGGGCTCGGCCTCGGGCTCAGGCTCGGGCTCCTCGCCGGTTTCCTCGGTTTCCTCAGTTTCCGGCTTTTCCTCGACCATCTCGTACACCGGCTCGCCCTCCTCGTCTACGACTGGGTTACCCTCCTCGTCCACCGCCTGCACCGGGTTGCCCTCCTCGTCCAGCTTACGCACCATCACCGGCGGCGGCGGAGGCGGCGGGGGCGGCGCGTACGTCGCGGCGGGAGCGCACTGATGCGTGATCGTCGTCGTCCACGTCGGCCGGTGCTTCCCGCTCGGGAGTAATCCGCGTTTGTTCGCGTCGCCGCCGACGCGACCGATGAACTGATCCGCCACAAACGAATGGCACAGGAGCGCCCCGAGGAGCTCCATGACCTCGGCGACGACCCGCGGGGTGTTAGCCTTTGCAACGAACGGCGGCGGGGGCGGCGGGGGTTTGCCCATGTTCGGAACAGCCGGACCGTCGTAGACCACCCCGGCTTCCTCGTCATCGTCCTTCTTTGAAGATTTTCTCACGCCGGAGAGCAGCGCCTCTAGGTCAACCTTCTTAGCGCGCGCCTCGTCGCCGGCGCCCACGCCGAAGGCGTCCGCCAGGATGTTGTCCTTCTCCATCGCCAGTGGCGTCGTGGGCGGGGTGCGGTACCTGTCGCAGGTGGGCAGCATCGCGCGAACGTCGTCCATGACCCCGCGCCACACCATCTCCCTCGCCGCTCTCTCGCTGAATCTCGCAAACTTCCGCAAGCCGACGGCGCCGCACGCCCTAGAGTCCGCGTCTCGCCTTCGCAACAGCGCGTGAAACGTCTCCACGACGCCGTGCTCCTCCACCAGCTCCAGCGCGGTCTGCGTCGACGAGCACGCCAGCTTCACGAGCAAATCGCCGCAGACCATGGCGTGCTCCAAAACCGGATCCCTCGGCCCAGCCCCGTCGCCCTCTTCGCCCTCGGCACCCGCGTCGGCACCCGCGTCGGCACCCGCGTCGGCACCCGCGTCGGCACCCGCGTCCTCGTACTTGGCAACGGGCGCGAGCGCCGCGAGGAGCGATGGAACCAGCCCGCCCCTTCGCAGCAGACACTCGCGGCCTATCCTGGTTCGCATGCAGACGCGTATGAGCCGAGTCGCCTTCGCGCGGATGAGGTCAACCTTCCCAACCTCGCTGTCGGGCTTCAAGATGTCGCAGAGCGGCGTGAGGTCCCTGGCGAGCTCCACGACGCCCTCGGGCGCGCCCACGACCAAGTGCGTGGATTCCCAGTCGCTCGACGCCATCGTCGCGAGACATCGCAGCGCGTGAAACACGATCCGGTTGGACGGCGACACGACGCGCTTGGTCGCCTCGGGCTTCGGCGCGCCCGCCTCCTCCGCCGCGGCGACCTCCTCCTCGGTCGGCTCGACGACCCTCTCGAACGGCTGCAGCTGGCGCCACACCGCGTCGACGCAGCCGCGGCATCCCACGCGGTGCCGGAGGATCTCGCCCTGCCTCGTCGCCATGGCGTGGATCGCGCGGAGGCCGGCGAGACGCGCGGCGTCCTCGGCGTCGGCGTCGAGGAGCTTCACGAGGTTATCCACGACGTCCGTCTCGGCGAGTACGTCCGCATCGTTCCTGGAGAAACGGGGGGGGGCATCGCGTCCGGGTCGCGGGGTCAGGATGGCGTTTGGACGGGTCGACGCGGGCGGCGCGAGGGATGACCGAATCGGGATCTGAAAGCCGACTCGGGATGCGCGCGATTGCTTCCAGCGGCGCGGACGTACGTACCCGGGATCCGTCGCGAGTTCCCTCAGCTTCGAGGCGGCGTCCGCGCGTTGCGCGTGGTCGGTCGAGTTGCGAAGCTCCTCGGCGACCGGCGCGACGAGGTTGGGACGCGCCCCGTCCTCCGCGCCCTCCTGCGCCATCGCGCCTCGCGGGTCTGGGGCGCAGCACTCTAAGAGTTACGCCTTTCGATACAGTAGACTATCGTCCGGTCCGGTCCTCGTCACGCCTGAAGAAACCGAGATGCGAGGGACGCGCCGTCAGAGCCCGAGGCGCGATGGGTCGCGGCGGGCACTCCGACGACGAGGGCACCCCCTACGACCAGCGCCTCGAGGAGGTCGAGTTCATGCGCAGCGCCTGCGTCGCGGCGCAGCGCGGCGACGTCGACAAGCTCCGCGCCATGCTTCACCGGAGGCCGGACATTGTGACGAACGACGGCGTCGGCGGCGACAGCGGATACACGCCGCTGCACTACGCCGCGCGCGAGGGCCACGCGGAGTGCGTGCGCGTGCTCTTGGCGTCGGGCGCGAACGCGAACGCGCGCACGAGGGCGGGGGGCGCCACGCCGCTGCATCGCGCGGCGTTCACGGGGGAGGCGACGTGCGTCCGGCTGTTGCTGGACGGCGGGGCGGACCCGTGCGCGCGGGATGCCGACGGGGAGAGCGCGCTGCACAAGGCGAGCGCGAACGGTCACGCCGACGTGGTGAGGGCGCTGCTTCGCGCGGGGGAAGGGCGGGGGATAGCGGGGGAGCGGGATAGGAAGGGGATGACGCCGGTGGAGCGCGCGGCGGACGAGGCCACCAGGGCTGCGTTCGGCGATTGATGAGTCGGGGGCCTGACGCTGACCTGGAGGAAACAGTCTAATTAGGTTTAGCGCTATAGCATTGCAGCCGACGCGATAGGTGCGCTCACCGCACGATCGACCGCGATGCCGACGACGCCCGCGAGCTACGAGACGAAGGACCTGAAGAAGCTGAAGGTGGCGGACCTTCGCGCCATCCTCGAGTCGAAAGGTCTGGACGCCACCGGCAAGAAGGACGAGCTCATCGAGAAGGTGCAGGCGTCGACTAACGATGCGCCCGAGCCCGCCCCCGAGCCCGAACCCGAGCCCGAGCCCGAGCCCGAGCCCGAGAAATCGCCACCCGCGGAGGAGCCCGCCGCGAAGAAGCCCGCGGCGAAGGAGACGCCGGCGGCGGCGGAGGAGGAGGACGACGACGAGCCGAGGCGCGCGAACAATTTCTTCTTCTCCACCGCGGATGCAGACGACGACGACGACGACGACGACGAGAAGGACGAGGAACCCGCGCCGGAACCCGAGGCGCCCGTCGACGAGGACGACGACCGACCCGCCACCGATACCCGCGCCGCCGCCGCCGCCGACGACGACGACGACGAAAACGAGATCTACGTCGGGTTCCTGGGCGAAAACTGCAACCGCGAGTTTATCGCCGAACTCCTCCGGCCGTTCTTCGAGTGCGAGAGCGTGCGTCTCCCGATGCAGTCCGCCCCGGGCGGCGGGCCGAAGCGACCGAAGGGGTACGCCTTCGTGCGCGCGCCTCGAGGCACGCCCGACTCCGTCGTGGCGGCCGCCGTGGAGAAGCTCAACGGAAGCGCTTCCTACCCGGGCGCCAAGCACCCGCTCAAGGTGGCGCGGGCGACGAGAAAGACTTTTAACGACGACACGGCTGGCGCCGACGACGACGCGAGGGGGACCAAGCGCCGGCGCGACGACGGGAGACGCGAGGGAGGCGGCGATGGGTCCGGCGGCGGCGGCGGCGGCGTGCCCCGGGGTAAGTCCCCGAACCGCCTCTACGTCCTCGGCCTCCCGCGACACGTCACCGAGGTTCTGCTCAAGGAATTTTTCGGTAAATTTGGCGCCGTGACCGACGCGAGGGTGCTGGCGAGCAGGGACGGCGAGGACGACGGCGGCCCGCGGCGCGGCACCGTGACGTTCGCCTCCGCCGCCGACGCGGCGAGGGCGCGCGCGGAGACGGACGACACGCGAGCCTTCCACGGCGGCGGGGAGCTGAAGGTGGTTTTTTCCAACCTCCGCGACGGGGAGGGCGAGCGGCGCGGCGGCGGCGGCGGCGGCGGCGGCGGCGGCGAGGGGGGGGGAGGCGGAGGCGCGTCCGCGCAGCCGTGGAGCGTGTACCCGATGCAGCCGGGGATGCCGATGTACACGCCGATGGCGGCGGTCGCGTTGGACCCGGCCACCGGCCAGCCGATCGCGCCGACCGGTGTGGCGGCGGGGGCGGGGGCGGGGCCCGCCGATCATCCCGCGGGGGTTCCGCCCACCGGGCTGTCAGAGGCGGGGTACACGGGGGTGCACCTCGCGGGTCTGCCCCCGTCCGCGACGGTGGACGCCAAGTACGCGCACCTGTATGAGTGATGACACGAGCGATGCCGGAGCTGCGATTGGGGAGAGGCTGCCGCCGGCGACGGCAAACGGAGGTGGGGAGTAGAGGATGTTTGTCGTGAGAGGATGTTTGATTACAGCCGTTCGCCTCGACAGTCCTTGCACTTAGAGCGCTGACGACCGTGATTGCAGATGTGAGACCCGCCGCACTCCTTGCACGTAGAGCGCCGACGACCGTGCTCGCAGACTTGAGACCCACCGCACTCCTTGCACGTAGAGCGTATACGATCGTGCTCGCATATTGAGCCCCCACCGCACTCCTTGCAGTGAGAGCGCCGACGATCGTGCTCGCAGATTTCAGACCCGCCGCACTCCTTGCAGCCATAGCGCCGACGACCGTGCTCGCAGATCCCCCCCCCACCGCACTCCTTGCAGCCATAGCGCTGACGACCGT
>Ga0181573_10001754_pt1 | contig 20805 bp, 20 predicted proteins | sample 101ome_25_FD_148643 | JGI IMG/M metagenome (GOLD analysis project Ga0181573, IMG submission 148643) | Coastal salt marsh microbial communities from the Groves Creek Marsh, Skidaway Island, Georgia - 101409BT metaG (spades assembly) | ecosystem: Environmental > Aquatic > Marine > Intertidal zone... | reverse complement strand
AAGGATATCCTGTGGGCCCACGACCGAGCCGATCGCTACCGCGTCGAAATCCACAAGAAATATTCCATCGCCGTAGCCTGCCTGATCTTCATGATGATCGGAGCTCCCTTGGGCCTGTTTGCCCGACGACGCGGCCTTGCAACAGCGGCAGCCCTGGCCGTCGGCATCTTCCTGTTCCACTGGGTGTCCCTGGCAAACGGCGAGAAGCTCGCCGACCGCGGCTTGCTGGAGCCATGGCTGGGCATGTGGATCGCTGACATTGTTACCGGGCTGATGGCCATCTGGCTGACGATCGTCGTTTGGCGGGATATGACCGCCCTGCCGACGCCCTCACTTCCAGCCTTCCTGAGTCGTTCGTACGGCTCCATCCCGAAAGACCGTACCATCCTGCCATGATCATAGAACGCCCCGGCCGCCTGATTCTTGTAGCAACACCCATCGGCAACCTGTCCGATATGACCGAGCGTGCCATTGAGACCCTTCGCAGGGTGGATCTCATCGCCTGCGAAGACACCCGTACATCCGGTGTGCTCCTCTCGCACCATGGTATCGATACCCCCACCACCAGCTTCCACGCCCACAACGAGCATGGAAAAGCCTCCCGCCTGGTGGATTTGATGATCCGGGGGCAGGACATCGCCCTGATCTCCGATGCGGGGTCCCCGGGTATTTCGGACCCTGGCTATCTACTGGTCAGGGCGGCCCTCGATGCCCATTTGGAGATCAGCGCCCTGCCGGGCCCCTCTGCCCTGATTCCGGCCTTGGCGGCTAGCGGGTTACCGACCGATCGGTTCCTTTTCGAAGGCTTCCTCCCCCCCAAGAAAGGACGAAAGACCCGCATCGAACGCTTGGTGGCGGAGGACTGTACGGTGGTACTCTACGAGTCCCCCCATCGACTTAAAAAGTTGCTTCTACAGCTGGCAGACGCGGCCGGAGAAGAACGTCAGGTGGTCATCGCGCGGGAGATCTCCAAAAAATTCGAGGAGTTCGTCCGTGGAACCCTTGCCGAGGTACTTCAATGGGCCGAGTCCCAAACCAGGATCCGGGGAGAAATCGTTCTTGTACTGGGGTCAGCCAAAGTCTCCGATCGGCTCAACGAAGGCTGACCAGGAGTCGTGCCAACGGACATCTGCAGCTTCCGAAAAAGCGATCCTGAAGATGAACCAATCCAGATGGGACCGCGTTGTAGCGGCCATATTATCGCTTTGCAGCCCTTCCCCAGACCATCACCCGACTGCAGATGAACGCCAATCGCACTGACCGGATCGTAGCCGCCCTGGTCTTCATCTATTCGCTTGTGCTCTATCTGCTGACCGTGGCGCCCGCCACGTCGTTCTGGGATTCGGGTGAATTCATTGCCATCGCCAACCGTCTTCAGGTGTCCCATCCACCGGGAGCGCCCTTCTACATGCTCGTTGGCAGGCTTTTCTCCATGTTCGTCCCGAGCGAGTATGTGGCCATTGCGGTCAACCTGGTCTCCGTCGTGTCAAGTGCCCTGACCGTGCTTCTCCTGCACCTGATCATCGTGCGCTTGATCCGTGAATGGCAAGGAGCTCCTTCCACGTGGAATGCGCTGGATCGTCTTGTAGCGCTGAGTGGCGGCGTGATTGGTGCGTGCACCTTTGCAGTCACCGATTCCTTCTGGTTCAATGCCGTGGAGGCCGAGGTCTATGCCTTGTCCATGTTGTTCACCGCCCTCGTCGTTTGGCTCATCCTGAAGTGGCGCGAAGAGGCTTCGCTGGAGGATGAACGCCTCTCGGGGGGACAGCACCGGTTCGGGCTGGCCACCAACCGGTACCTCATCCTGATTGCCTACCTCTTTGGATTGGCCATCGGAGTACACCTGTTGAACCTGCTGGCCATTTTCTTTGTGGCCCTCATCGTTTTCTACATCGAGTTCGAAAATCCCGAGTGGGATACCCGCACGCGCTGGCTGGGCATCGTAGCCACCGGATTCATTTCGTCCGTCGCCTTCCTGATTGTCTACCCGGGGATCGTGCAATGGCTGCCCGGGGTTATTGGCGAGATGTCGGCGCCGGCTTTCGGAACCCTCGTTTTGTTCGGGCTACTGGCCTTTGGCGTCTGGTGGAGCCACTCGCGTGGCTTGCAGGCCATGAATATTGTCATGATGTGTGTGACGGTCGTCTTGATCGGATACTCATCCTACGCCTTGATTTTCATCCGGTCGGCCGCCAATCCGCCGATCGATGAGAACGATCCGGAAACGGTCGAGGCCATTGTCTCCTATCTGAAACGCGAACAGTACGGGGAGACGCCCCTGCTGAAGGGATACACCTACGACAACCAGACGGGCACCATCGATACACGCCGGGAGAAATGGTTTCCCCGTCGCCATTCCCAGGACCCGAATCACATGCGGGCCTACAGCCAGTACAATTCCGACGGGGAGTTTTTCTGGGGGTACCAGGTGGGGCACATGTACATGCGCTACTTCCTGTGGAACTTCGTCGGACGGGCAGCCGATGTGCAGGATGCCCCGGCAATTACCGGCTTCTCGGAGGCTGAAACGGTTCAATACTTGTACCAGACACCCTCTGAGCAGGCTTCACGGAACGCCTACTACGGATTGCCGCTCTTGCTGGGATTGATTGGTGCAGCGTTCCACTTCATGCGGGACTGGCGACGTGCTTTTGCTGTCCTGGTCCTCTTCTTCGTGACCGGACTGGGCATCATCCTCTACCTGAATCAGACGCCGTTCCAACCGAGGGAGCGCGATTATGCCTATGTGGCTTCCTTCTTCGCCTTCAGTATCTGGGTGGGTATCGGTGCCACGGGACTCATGCGGCTGGCTGCCGACCAACTGGCCCAGCGGCTCAAACCCCAAGGGCTGCGGCAAGCATTGACTGTAGTAGCAGGGGCACTGTTCACGGCCGTCCCCCTCCTCATGATGGTGGTCAATTACGACGACCACGACCGCAGCGGACGTTATGTTGCCGGGGACTACGCCTACAACATGCTGATCGGGCTTGAGGACAACGCTATCCTGTTCACCAATGGTGACAACGATACCTTCCCTCTCTGGTATCTGCAGGAGGTCGAGGGTGTTCGTCAGGACGTACGCGTCACGAACCTTTCGCTCCTCAACACGCCCTGGTATATCCGCCAGCTCAAGAATCAGGCATCACGGGACTCCGATCCCCTTCCGATCTCGCTGCCGGAAGAGGTCATCGACCAGCTGGAGATCATCCGCTGGGAGCCCCGGGAGCTTGAGGTACCCGTGAATCGCGAGGCCCTCTTCGGCCGCTCCGAGATGACGGGCTTCATCCCGGCACAAGATTCCACTCTGATCGAGAGCCCCATGCGGTGGTACCTGGAGGGACGCCCGTTCTCCCAGGACATCAATCTGCTCTACGGAGCAGACCAGGCAGCCTTGAACATCGTCCTGACCAATGCCCAGCAGAATTGGAAGCGACCGATATATTTTGCCGTGACCGTCGCGCCCAGCGGACAGCTGGGATTGAATGAACCCTCCGAGGGCGGAAGTTTCTTTCAGTTGGAGGGACAAGCCTACCGCGTCGTGCCCATCCGGCATCGCGAGCAACTCGGACGTGTCGTCCCCGAGATCACGGCCGAAAAACTGCGCCTTTTCCGCTTTACGGGCCTCAATGACCCCGATGTCTATTTCGACGAGAATATCCGTCGCATGGTAGACAATTACCGCAACATCTTCTCCCATACGGCCGAGTCCATGGCGCGCGCGGGACAGGCAGAGGATGGGCTGGCTCTCCTGGACTGGTTCATGGAGCAGGTGCCATTTGAAACCATCCCGGGCGACGAAACCTCATTTGCCTTCATGGCACAGGCCTACGCTGTGCTTGGGGAAAGCGAAAAAGCAGCCGGCCTTTGGAAACAGGCAGAGCCGCTGGTATTGCATCGTCTCAGACAGGCCCTCTCCTCCAACAGCAATAATCAAATGGCCCGGGTGGCCCGATTCATCGAGATCATCCAAGGGGCGTATCTCGAAACGCAGGACTTTGAAGCCTACGCAGCGTTTACGAACGAGATCGGTGAGACCATCGGAGATCCCTCCTATCGTCAAACGGCTGACGAAGTGGAGGCGCTTTACAATACGATGCGGGATGCCTCGGAGGAGGAAGCCGGCGGGCCGGCCAACTAGGAAGGCAGAACTTACCGCGTAACGGGTAGAAGTCCGGTTCGTGAGTGCCCATCCACGACAACGCGCCACAGGTAGGTGCCCGGGCTCAGCGAGCCGGTATCAATGCTCAACATGGTGGTTCCGGCGGGCGCCACGCGTTCTTCGAGCACCCGGGAGCGCCCGGTTGCGTCGTAGAGATGGAGGGTAACGGGCGCCGTGCGGTCCATTTCGAGGGCCAGGTTGACCCGCTCCGATGCGGGCAGTGGATAGACCGATGTCACATTGAAGGGAAGGACCTGCCATGATTCGGCGTGTACGCCGGCTCCCGAAGGCAGGGAGAGGGATGACGTGTAGATATAGTCTCCGGCCGATCCTTGGGCGCCGTTGGCGGCATTTCCGGCCGCGTAGAACGTGACCGGACCCACATCCTGCGCCGGGGGAATCCAGCGTAACTGCCAGGTATGGGTGTCATTTGTGTTGACAGCCGGCGCATGGGTCACATGAGTGGGATCGGCTCCGAACTCTGAAAAGGCCGTGTCCTGTCCCGGAATGAGCTCCCAGGCCCCTACCATGTTCTGATTCGCGTCCTGAACCGTGACGGAGAAACCGAACCGGGCCGCACCGGCGCGTTCCACGGTCAGCCGCACGTCCACCGGGATGCCGGGCTGCCATGATGATGGCGCCTCAAGGGTAAGCGAACCGCCGTCTGCGTTCAGTCCGAAGGATGCATGGCAGCCCGAGTCTGCGCAGGTCAGGGCTCCGGGAGCGCCGGTGCGGCCTGACGGTGCACCGCCCGAGTTGACGGCCGCGCCGGTTGAAACGAGCAGGAAGCCGGCCGTTACCAGCGAGCCGAAAAGTACAGGAAGCGTTCTGGACATGGATGCAGAGGACTGGGGATGACAACAGAAGGAACCCATCAGGCGATGGAGGTTGTCACACGCAGGGCATTCCTCCTCAGGAACCCGTGGGCGCAGCCACTTCGAACGCGTGCGACTCCTCGTTCAGACGCAGGGAATACGATCCCGTTACGAAACGGCCCTCCAGATCAAGATAGAACCGGTAGGGCCTCAGGACGCGCGCACACACAACGCCTTGAGGTCGACGCATGGTCAGCGTGACCAGGACCAGATTACCGGCCCGCTGCTGCGTGACCTCATGAAGTTCGGAGCAGGCATCTGGAAAAGCCCCTTTGACCAGAACCTCCACAGGAACCCCCTCCCGAGCCGTTGTGAGCGTGAGGACATCCGGTCGAATGGTCACCGTGTCGAATGTGGCATCAAAAAACCGGTAGGTCACATCCTCCTGAGGAGGCGTTACGCTGATGGTCGACCGACCCTCCCGGTCCTCCCCTTGCACGCGATGACCGTATGCCTCTTCTGCCGTGATGTCGGGTCGCAGTGCAGCACATCCCTGCATCAGGGTCAGCGCCACAATGAAGAGCGCGGCGCGCAGCATCGATGGTGCCCCCCCCGGGTGATGTGTGCTGAAAAAAGGCATGTCGCTATTCGCCCTCCAGAAAAAGAATCAGTCAGCCAGCAGCGCGATATCGGACGCCTGCTGATCGTCGCGCACTTCGGCACGCGGTGCATCGCCCCACAGACGCTCAAGCTCGTAGAAAGCCCGTTGTTCCGGCAGGAAGACGTGTACAACCAGGTCGACGTAGTCCATCAGGACCCAGTGATGATGATCGGTACCCTCCACGTGCCACGGGCGCTCCGAGGCCTCTTCCTTGATTTTCATGCGCACCGACTCAACGATGGCCCTGTTCTGCAAGTCGGAGTCTCCCGTAACGATGATGAAGATGTCAGCCACGCCGCTGACGCCCGTCACATCCAGGATCAGTATATCCTTTCCCTTCTTGTCCAGAATGGCATCGACGGCCAAACGGGCAATGTATCGGGTTGATGCGGCAGTCTGTCGTTTCTTGTCCTTTGACCGTTCAGGAGCACCCTTTTTCAGGGAGGCTTCCAGGTCCTCCCGGTTTGGGGTGGATGTTTTCTTTTCGCTCAGGGTCGATCTCCCCGGGATCCATTCCCGGCAGTAGGGTGAATTGAACGGACGAGCCACATTCAGCGAGCCCGGCATCAAGGAAATGGCAACTTGATGGATCCGTCTGTGTTGTGGATTACCTACTCGTCAACCGATGGCGGCGGTAAACGATCCACAAAAGGTTTCAGGCTGGCATAATCCTGGCCAATGATGACGGAGGCGTCCAGAAACCAAGTCGGCTTGAGCTCTTGCTGGATACGATCTTTCTCAAGCCCCAGCGCCAAGGCTATCTGCTGGGCTGCATCCGGGTTTCCAATCCGATCCATGACGACGGTGCGGGCCACGTCGGATTGCACGTAGTTGTCCACCGCGACGACATCGAACCCCACATCCCGCAAATAGTCGCTCATTTCGGCTGCCAGGCCGTCCACCCCGGCCCCATTCATGACTTCCAGTTGAATGAAGTCACCGATCAGGTTACCGGGGTTGTGCAGACGTTCCGGATCCGGTCTGGGGGATGCCAAGCGCTGACCAAATGCAAAGAGCAACACGGCCGCTGCGCCCAGAAAGAGCACGAGAACACTGTTCAGGAGGAGATTGCCGGATGGACGGGCCAAGGCGGGAGACGGGGGATGGGTGATGACCCTCAGTTCAACCGGTCATTCCAGAAGAGATCCCGACCGGACGGTCCAAAATCCGCTCGAAAGGAGGACGATTGTGCCCACCGGTCATTGGCATTTCCGTAGTAACCGTACGGGCTCATGTACGAACCATACGGACTGCGGCGCATGCTCAGGTGAAGTTGGATGTTTCCTGTCGGTCGGTACGCAATCTCGGCGTTGCGCACGAACACCTGACCTTGGCTCTGTCCCATGGCTTGAGCCAACCGTTGGTCACCGCCCATCTGGGAAGCAGCCGATACATCCAGCCGGGCAGCCAACTTGTTGTTGAACTGCCACTGCATGGTGTTGGTATACATGGCCATCGATGTACCGCCACCCCAGCTTGAAGAGCTCGCCTCGAACGAGTGGCTCATACGGAAGTGCTCCGGGGTGAAGAACCGATTCAACGAAAAACCCGGCGTTCCCTGGTCGTAGAGCCGGACACTGGACTCCACCACCGAACCACTGGGACGCAGCTGAGCGTGTGCCGGGTCGGAGGTCGCCACAGCCGTCATCAGGGCAAACACGAGGAGCAGAGCAAAAAGGGATGCGCGCATGGGCTTGGGGGTCAAAGGTCGGCGTATCAATGAAGGAGCCGGTTCGTATTATAGGGTGGTATACGACCTCTGTCAATAACGTTCCAGAGGCCGTTTTATTTTGCCCCGCCCCACATTCTACCTCCCACACCCCAACCCACTCCGTTGGTATTGCGCGCAGCATCCCTTCCCGTTTTCGCCTGAACGTGCCTTCTCCAGTCGCCATACGCCCGCCTGCAGCCATACTGGGTATCGAAACCTCGTGTGACGACACGGCTGCCGCCATCGTGGTCGACGGCAGGCTGCAATCCAGTGTCGTGTCGACCCAACTGGAGCATCAGGATTGGGGCGGCGTTGTTCCGGAGTTGGCGTCCAGGGCACACGAGCGGGCTATCGTGCCGGTTGTTGAGAAGGCTCTTGCCCAGGCAGGGATACGCCGGGAGGAGCTCGATGCCATCGCGGTTACCATCGGCCCGGGGCTAATCGGATCGCTCTTGGTGGGCGTCTCCTTTGCCAAGGCGGCTGCTCTGGCACTCGACATTCCCCTGGTTGGCGTCAACCATCTGGACGGCCATCTGGCCAGCCTCTACCTCTCGGCGGAAAAACCGAGGCATCCGCATCTGAACCTGATAGTGTCCGGTGGGCATACCCAGATCATGAAAGTGACCGCTGAGGGAGAGGCAACGCTCCTGGGCAAGACCCGGGATGATGCAGCCGGAGAAGCCTTCGACAAAGTGGGCAAGATGCTGGGCCTCCCCTACCCCGCTGGACCCGTCATCGATCGTCTGGCAAGCTCGGGAGACCCTGGATTCGTACGGTTTCCCAGAACGCGACTCGAAGGCTACGACATGTCCTTCTCGGGCATCAAGACGGCTGTATTGTATCACCTCAACGGTATTGAAGACGCCCGGCGCGAAGAGTACATGGCTACGGAACGGGTCAACCTGTGTGCTTCCTTTCAGGAGGCTGTCGTGGACATGCTGGTGGCTCCCGTCAAGAAAGCCATGAAAAACGAAACCATACGGGACCTTGGTCTCGTGGGCGGCGTGAGTGCAAACACAAGGCTTCGCAGCCGCCTCGAGGACGTGACCGGTGAACTGGGCGGCCGTCTCTTCGTACCGCCGTTGGCCTTCTGCATGGACAACGCCGCCATGATTGCCATGGCAGGCTACCATCGATTCCTCCAAGGCACGACTTCTCCCCTCACCATCACCGCAGACCCTTCCCTCGCCCTGGCATGAACAGCCTGACCACCATCACATCCTTGCTGAACGCGTTGGCGGAGCTTGATGAGCCGGATCCCGAGGAGGGTATCACTCCCTGGCGCGAGCGGATTGACCGGATTGACCGTATCGTCCTCGGGCTGCTCAACGAGCGCAGCAGAAGCGCCAATGCCATCGGACATCTGAAACAGCAGATGGGGATGCCGATCTACGTACCAGAGCGGGAGCAGCAGGTCCTTGATGGGGTATTGAAGGAGAATTCAGGACCACTGGAGGACAGCGCAGTACGGCGGTTGTTTGAACGCATCATAGACGAAACCCGCTCTCTGGAACGGCGCAAATACCAGCATCGTACCGAGGAAGACGACCCCGAATCCGATCGCACTACACCATGAAGACGCTGGATCCGGATTCGGAAGGCAACAGACAACCATACGCAAACACGTGAAAAGGGAAAGCAGGATCCTGGGCATCATCGCCCTACTCATCGTCGTGGCCGGCGCACTGGCCACCTACGATTTCCTGTATCGTTCCGCGACACCTGACTTTGAAGGAAAGCGGTCGGTCAGACTGCATCCAGACATCGGAATTGACGAGATAAGTGAGCGACTGGTGCAAGCCGGTATCCTGCTGAAACCAGGGGCTTTCTCCCTGTTGGCCCGAACAACAGGATGGGCCGAGCAGATCAAAGCCGGGCACTACGTTTTTGAGCGGGGCGCATCCAATTTGGACATCATTACGGTCCTGCGGCGTGGATTGCAGGAGCCGGTCAATGTTCGCATCCCGGCGGGTACGCGGAAGGAGCGTATGATCCGAGCCATGGCGTCTGAAATGGCGTTCTCCGAAGACGATCTACACGCCGTGTTTTCGGATACCGCGTTTGCTGCCGAACTGGCGACGGATACGACCCATCTCTGGGCCTTCATGGTCCCCGACACATACCACTTCTACTGGCTGACCCCTCCTGGGGACGTTGTCCGGCGTATCAAGCGACGCTACGATGGCATCATCCAGGCAGGACTCGACTCCTTGGGTACCTTGCCACGCAACCTGACTCCCGACGAAGTCATACGGCTGGCCGGGATCGTGGAGTGGGAAACGGCCCACGTGCCCGAGAAGCCTGCCGTGGCGGGGGTCTACATGAACCGGCTGAACAATGGTTGGCGACTTGACGCAGACCCTACGGTGCAGTACGCCATCATGAAAATCGAGGGCGACAAACGGCGTCTCTTCTTTCGCGACTACGATCTGAAGCACCCCTACAATACCTACCGGCGACGGGGCTTGCCCCCAGGTCCCATCACGAATCCCAGTCTGACCTCGATCCAAGCAGTCCTCTACCCTGAGGAGCATCGGTATTTCTTCTTCGTGGCCACAGGCGAAGGTACCCACATTTTCAGCCGCACGCTGGCTGAACATCGGCGAAACGCCCAGGCCTATTATCGGGTGATGCGCGAGCGCAGGGCTGCTGCTGCCGCCGCAGAAGCAGCAGCAGGAAATACGCCTGCAGCCACGGAATGAGGCAGGACTGATGAACCCGGACTCGGTGCTCCTTGGCAAGCGCCCAAGGGTGATCTCGAGGCGGCTCAGAAGAAACTGAAGACAATACGCCGTACGAGCATCCACCCGGCCGCCCCACTCAAGATTAGCACCGCCAAAAAGTGCCAACGCAGATGAGGAGGCGCTTTGTGACCCGCCAATCCGAGCACTACCAGTGCTGTGGACATTATCAGGATCGACCAGAGTTCGGTGAACGGGCTGTCCAGGTGCATGACGGTGGTAACAATCCACCCGGGCACGAGCACTCCAATAAGGTACAGGATGCCTGCCACCGCGACCGAGCGGGCCATCCGAATGCTGCGTGATGGAGACCATGATGGCATACCGGCACGCATCAATACGGCCATGACGGGGACCAAAAGGAGGCCGAACCAGGGCAGCATGGCGGCTGTTGAGCGGTCATAGCCTTGGCCAACCATGAACCACGCCATGATGCCCAGCTGAATGATCCAGAGTAAAACAGCAGCGGTCAGGACCCGCCGAAAAGGCTGGATGTGTGTCGGGGAACGGGAGACAGACATGAACGGCCTGAAGAATGAGTGACGAAGTGAACATACCGCATAGGCGGGTGGATTGACAGACGGTCGTCGCTCGGTTGTAGTCGCATCCCCCACGCCTTCTGCGTGTTTTCCACCACTCTGGTACTGTGATTTTTGCCATCGCACATGCGTTGGATAATCACGATTATTGTACCCGAACATCTCTCTCGACACCCGCCTTATGGTCGATCTTATGAGTACGGTATATCACCATCACGATAAACATGCCCACCACCGGATGCGCACCCTGTTTTTCGCGCTCCTTGTCATCGGCATAGCCATGCTGCTGGCAGCGGCACTGATTCCACCCTCCCATACGTCATCCACCACGTCCGACCAGGACGACGCAGTCCGGACGATTTCGCTCAGCTTGGTGGACGGTGAGGAAGTATTCAACAGGGTCTGTTCGACCTGCCATACAATCGATCGGCCGGCAGAAACGGAACAAGAGCCCCTGGCTCCGCCCATGCGCATGGTAGCTCGTCGATATGTGATGATGACAGAGTCTACCGAAACCGCCACAGCGCGTATCGTGGAATGGCTCGAAGGGCCGGATGCCGAAAAATCCCTTATGCCGCCCATGGCTATTGAGCATCATGGCTTGATGCCTCCCGTCGTCCTGACCGAGGAAGAGCGCAGCGCCGTGGCCACGTTCGTGGTATCGCTCAACGAAGCGCAGGAAGGTCAGATGATGCATGGCGAAGGTAATGGCCACATGAAGGGTTCCAAACACTGACCTTGCTCCCAAAAAACGGATAGTTGATTAAGCGTACTTTTGCATCAATCAAGAGGTACGCGATGAGCACAAGGAAGAAGTATTCAAAGGAGTTCAAGGAAGACGCTGTTCGGCTGGCAGAGATCAGTGGCAATGTCAGTCAAACGGCTCGAGAGCTGGGTATCAACGCCGGGATGTTGCGCCGCTGGCAGCAACGAATAAAGGAGGATGGCAAACGTGCGTTTCCTGGTCATGGCAATCCACGCGATGAGGAACTGGCCAAGCTGCGCCGTGAGAACAAGCGCCTTAAGGAAGAGAACATCGTTCTAAAAAAGGCCGCCGGTTGGCGATGGGACATCGCCTAATCAGCAGAGACCTTCGCTGAGGTACCGGGTTGTGGAAGAGGTTCGAGGGTCTGTCCCGGTGGCGAGAGCTTGCGCGTTGATGCAGCTCTCGCCGAGTGGGTATTACGACTGGCGCAGTAGAGGCATTAGCAAACGCGAGCAGGAGAACCAGCGAATCATCCAGCGAATCAAGGCGATCCACAGGGCCAGCCGAGGAACGTACGGGGCTCCGCGTGTGCACGCTGAGCTACGCGCACAAGGCATTGAAATTGGTCGTCGTCGCGTGGCACGCTTGATGCAGCAAGAGGGCATCAAAGCCCTCAGGCGGCGTAAACGGTGCCACCAGACACCAGCTGCGCCGCTCGAAGCGATCAAAGACAACGTGCTTGATCGTCAGTTTGCCCCGGAGCGGCCGGGAGCGGTCTGGACGGCGGACATCACCTACCTGCCAACGGCCGAGGGGTGGCTCTACCTGGCCGTCGTCATTGATCTCTACTCGCGTCGTGTCGTGGGCTGGTCGGCCAGACCATCGCTGGCCAAGGAACTCACAACGAGCGCCCTCAGCAATGCCATAGAACAGCACCGACCTGGCTCTGGCCTCATCCACCACTCAGATCGGGGTAGTCAATATACCAGCTACGAGTACCAACAGATGCTTCGGCGTGCCGGTATGACCATCTCAATGAGCCGAAGCGGATCCTGTCACGATAATGCGCCGACAGAGAGATTCTTCGGGACGCTCAAAACGGAGATGCACCTTCGCGGGGATCCCTTCCAATCACATGAAGAAGCCAAGCGAGGACTGTTCGAATACATCGAGGTGTTCTACAACAGGCAGCGCCGGCACTCAACGCTTGGCTACAAGACCCCAGTGGAGTTTGAAGAGCAGTACATTAACCAACAAACACTAATCCAGTAGGCTTAATCATCTGTCCGGAAAACCGGAGCAAGGTCAAACGGCACCAAGAAGTCCTAGAAATACGACACGCTTCCCAGGCCGCCTCTGGCTATGCGGCCTGGCCCGAACAGGATGCGGGGCGGCGCTCGAATGAGCGCCGCCCCGCTGTCGCTTGACTTATCCAGTCTTTCAGGAACCTTCCAGGACCGCTCCCTCCACCCTCTTGCTGCCTACAGACCGAAGGTGAATCCGACAAGCAGCCGCTGCCGTGAGACGTCTTCCGTGAGGTAGGGAGCATCCGAGATGTCAGTATAGAGATCCGTACGATCCTTCATCTGCTCGAGCATCCAGCCGGCAGTCATGGTCATGCGCTCATTGAAACGGTAGCGCAGACCAAGAGAGGTCAACGAGCGGTCACGATCCACTGGCAGGAACCCTTCATTCATGAAGGCTGATGTCCGACGGGGATCCGGATGAATCCCGAGACCTGCCAGAAGCTGGACGTCCCCAAAATCAACCACAGCACCCAATCGGACGTTCATGACGGACTGAAGCACATTGCGGATTTCAAGATTCTCCTCGCGGAAGTCATACGTGCTCGATTGAAGCTCCAACTGGGACCAGTCCATCCACTCGACATCAGCCTTGAATTGGGCAGGTCCTGCCTGGTAATGGAACCCGAGGCCGATCTTCCACGGCGTGCGCATGGTGTAATCGAAAGCACCCGAGCCTGCGTCCTGACCCGGACCATCCCCGTAACTGAACAGGTCTCCGTTGTCGAAACCCGTCTCGATGTACGTGCCGTACTCTTCCTCAATGGCAAACAGGGTCGGCGTTTCAATGGTTGCGCCAAAGAACAAGGACGGATGAACCTTCGCCGAGACACCCAACCGACCGTTCACACCGACCATGGTCGTGGACAGTTGCTCCGAGAAGGTCAGATAGGCAAAATCCGTCGTGCCGTTCGTTCCATCGTTGTCGTTGACATCATCCCGCTCCTCAATCAGCCGATAGCGCTCGAAGCTGCCAACAGGAATGTTCATGCCGAAGCCGACCATCAGATCCGGAGCAGCCTCTACAGCCCCACCGAGGGCTATTTCTGTCATTCGCCCCGTATCCTCGATGACACCCGTTTGCGTGACCGTACCGAAAGTGACGGCCGGAAGAAATGGCACTGGATCGCCTCCATCGACCAAACCCTGATCCAGATCGATGGCATACGTTTCGTAGGCGATGAAGGACAGTGCCCGCGAGAACTCGGGGTACAAGCCTTCAGCATCCTCGAGAAGGGCGAACTCGTCAGCGTACGGGATGAAGTAGTCGGTGACCGAGTTGGACCCGTTCTCTCCATCGAAGGCTGTGCCCCGGTCAAAGGAATGAACGCTCGAGATGGCGGCGCCGACAACGAGGGATCCCCGCGTTGTCGGCGCCTTGAAGAGGTAGGAGAGGTTTCCGATACCCGAATCAGTAAGTGTGTTTCGACGATCACTGGCGTACCCTGGCGCCACATAGGTGCCATCGGATGTCGATCGGAGGCTGGAAAACGCCCCCGATACCACGCTTTCTTGAAGCCAACCCAATGCCGCCGGATTGACCGCGAGCGCCGATGCATCGTCAAGGCGGGCAATTCCGGTACCCGCAATGCCCATGCCGTAAGCGGTTACGCCTGGTGTCCGGTCTGCATAGCGCAGCACGTCGTCGGCCGTTTGCGCGCGAACCAATGCCGAAGGCAGCAGCGTCAATACCCCCGTCAGTACGACGAGGGACACCATGCGGATAGGACGTTGAAACACCATTATAGCCTCATGCGGCTTCGTGAGTACGGGAAGAGACCTGAAAACCGGTTCCTGCTTTGGATCAGTGCCGGTTCAAGGAGCGAATCAGCTGTTGCGACCGGAGCGCGAGGAGGACCGTCCGCTTGAGCGACTGGAAGAGGATGAGGATCCGGAACTGCTCGCTCCCGACGAACGGGATGAGCTGCCACTCGAACGACTGACGCCCGACGAGCGGGATGAGCTGCCACTTGAACGGCTGACACCCGACGAGCGGGATGAGCTGCCACTCGAGCGGCTGACACCCGACGAGCGGGACGTGCTGCCACTCGAACGGCTGACGCCCGACGAACGCGAGCGCGTGCTGCTGCTTTTCCCGACGCTGGTGCCCGAGCGGCCCGTTGAACGCGAGGGAACAGCCCGGCTGCCGGTTGTCCGGCTGGTTCGTGTTGTTGCCCGGCTGTTCGTGGATCCCGTGGATCGGCTCGATCCGACACTCGAGCGGGTGGTTCGGGTCGTGGTTCGGCTACCGACGCTGGTTGAACGCGTGGTTCGGGTCGTTGCCCGGGTCGTGGACTGCGTGGCGGTTCGTGTACTGCCAATCGTCGTACGGGCCGATCCTTCGCCTGTCAATGCGCCTCGAGACGGCCGTGTGCCCCTGGCCAGGCCTTTCGACGCCGTAGCGCCGGCCCGACCACTGCTGACCACAGTGCGCGTGCCCGACATCGGAGACGTATTCCCCAACGTGCTTCGGGTCCCTGCTATACCGTCACGATCCCGGCCACTGCGCGTGCCACGGGTACGGCTGGTCAGCGCACTGCGCGCCATCGTTGCACCTCGGGGGGCGAACGTTCCCGAGGCTACCCGAACGCCTCCATGACCATAGCCACCGCCATACCACGCGTAGGTCGGTACGTAGGCGTATGGGCGATAATACGAGCTCCAGTAGAATGGATCGTATCCCCATCCAAAACCACTGTATGCGTAGGGGCGACTCCAATATCCCCACGATCCAAATCCCATGCTGATGGAGAAACCTGAGCCGTACCCCCGGTACGGATCGCAATAAAACAGATCCCAGCAGTAGGACCCGACAGCAAAGGTGGGCCCATAAAAACTGTCAAAATACCGGGAGTACGAATACGGACGATGACGGTACCAGTCGTACTCGGTGTACACTTCCTCTTCCACGTACCCATCCTCATAATAGCGTCGCACCAGGATATCGCCGTCGTCGCCATAGTCCGCCACTACCTGATCAAGATCTCCGTGCGGACGCTCGAGTACGGCCAATTGGGTGTAACAACCACTCAATGCCGCGACCGACAGAAACGCCGCAAGCAGCATGGGCACGCGTTGACTGAGGCGGCTGATGGAAGCGCTGTGGATTTTGGTGGTCTGCATGTCCGTATCCTCTCGGTGGTGGAACCTGAAACCCATCCCGCGACTGGTCGGGGTTTTACCGTTCAAACATCATCTTTGTGTGTGAATGCCAAAGCAGGCATCCGGTTGCCGAAAAAGCAGCATCGCCTGCAACAAGGTTCAGATGCCTGTTCCTGAACAACCCTGCGTCTTCGGTGAAAACTGGGGCAAATACCCTGCCGGACTGTGTTCCGGTCTCCATAGCGGTGTATATAACCGCACACTGTCTGCTGGAGTGGGCGTTCGATGTCCATCCAGTCGACGGGTGTACACCATGGAGGACACCTCTCCCGAATCTGTCTCACCGAATCCCGCTGCGATCATCCCATGGCCGATAAAATCACCTCCCGCGAACAGGATTATTCGCAGTGGTATCTGGATGTCATCAAGAGTGCCAAGCTTGCGGATTACTCGCCGGTGCGCGGGTGCATGATCATCCGGCCGAACGGCTACGCCCTGTGGGAAAACATGAAGGCCGCCCTGGACGGCATGTTCAAGGAGACAGGCCATGAGAACGCCTACTTCCCCATCTTCATTCCACAGTCCTTCCTGGCCCGGGAAGCGGACCATGTCGAAGGATTCGCCAAGGAGTGTGCTGTCATCACCCACTCCCGTCTGAAAGTGGACGAGGAGGAAGGCCTGATTGCCGACCCCGCCTCGCAGCTCGAAGAAAACCTGATCGTGCGACCGACCTCCGAGACCATCATCTGGGATACGTACAGTCGGTGGATCCAATCCTGGCGAGACCTGCCCATCATGATCAACCAGTGGGCGAATGTCGTACGCTGGGAGATGCGCACGCGTCTTTTCCTGCGAACCATGGAGTTCCTCTGGCAGGAAGGCCATACAGCACACGCCACGGAGCAGGAGGCCATCGATGAGACCCTGACCATCCTGGATGTGTACGCGACCTTTGCCGAGGAATACATGGCAGTGCCCGTCCTCAAAGGCGTCAAGACGGCTTCCGAGCGCTTTGCCGGGGCAGTCGAGACCTACTGCATCGAGGCGCTGATGCAGGACGGCAAGGCCCTGCAGGCCGGTACCAGCCACTTTCTAGGACAGAACTTCGCCAAAGCATTCGACTGTCAGTTCCAGAACAAGGAAAACGAGCTCGAGTACGTTTGGGCCACGTCCTGGGGCGTATCCACACGTCTGATCGGTGCGCTCATCATGGTCCATTCGGACGATGCCGGCTTGATCCTTCCCCCTCGCCTGGCGCCAGTACAGGTCGGGCTCGTACCCATCTACCGCAGTGAAGAAGATCGGGAAAACGTCCTTACCGCCGCTCGGGAAATCGAGGCTGAACTGAAAGCCGCCGGTGTCCGCATCCACATTGACGACCGTGATGGATTCCGCCCCGGTTGGAAATTTGCGGAGTACGAAGTGCAGGGCGTGCCCGTGCGACTGGCCCTCGGCCCGCGCGACGTGCAGAACGGGACCGTGGAAATCGCCCGTCGCGACAGTGGCGAAAAAACGAGTGCCTCACGGGAGGGCCTGGCCGAAACGCTCGTGCAGCTACTCGATGACGTGCAGTCCGGACTGTACAACAAAGCCCTGGCCCACCGCGAAGCCAACACGACCACCGTCGAAACCTACGACGAGTTCAAAGAGGTCCTCGAAGGGAAGGGCGGCTTCATCCGCATGCACTGGGACGGCACGGCCGAGACCGAAAAGCAGATCAAGGACGAGACCAAAGCCACCATCCGCCTCATCCCGATGGAGGGATACGAGGAGGAAGGCACGGATCCGGTTTCAGGCAACCCGTCCAAGGGCCGCGTGGTCTTTGCCCGCGCCTACTAGGCGCTAGCGGTTTCCTCCCTGCGTCGGCTCTCCCTCCAGCGTTGGCCACACCGATGCGATGAATTGCGGCGGCGTGGCTTCGCTGCCCACGCGGCCTGTCAGTTCATCGCCGATCCGGTCGCGGGCGTCCTCGATGTGGACCATCAATGCCTCGACGATGTCCGGATGTTCAGCGGCCAGATCGACCGACTCCGACGGGTCCGTCTCCAGATCGTAGAGGGCGATCCCGATTTCCGCGCGGCCATAAGCTCCCGGATGACCGCCACTTCCCGGTCGTCCTCCGAATTCTTCCCGGATGGAGGTGTATGCATGCGGCACATGGAGTTTCCACTTTCCTTTGCGCATCGATCGCAGCTGGCCAGAGCGGTAAAAAAACAGGGGGCGTTCGGGATCGAGGGCTGTATTTCCTGAAAGGGCCCGATCCCCAGATAACATCCCATCAAGCGCGATCCCGTCGAGGCCATCAGGTAATCTGATCCCGGCGTAATGCAATACCGTCGGCAGTACGTCCATCGAAATGACCGGCTGGGTAATCACCTGACCACCTGGTATGCGCCCCGGAGCCCAGATGGCTGCCGGCATGCGAATGCCCCCTTCGAACGTCGTCGCCTTACCCTCTCGGAAATCACCCCTCGTACCGCCGTGGTCACCCATCAACAGCCATGGGCCGTTGTCGGAGGTAAAGACAACAATCGTGTCATCATCCAATCCGAGGCGCTCCAGCTCCTCCAGGATCCGACCTGTTGATGCATCCAGTTCCCGCATCACATCGCCATACAAGCCTGCTCCGCTTACGTCCAGATACGGATCCGACACCCAGAGCGGGACATGCGGCATGGAGTGGGCCAGATAGAGGAAGAAGGGTTCCTCTTTGTGTTCACGTATGAACGCGAGGGCCTCCTGCGTGTAGCGCTCGGTCAGTTGCTGCTGATCCGGCTCCCGTTCGACGATGGTCGTGTCCCGAAGCAATGGAAGCTCCATCCACTGCGCGGCGTGCGGACGCGGATTGTTGATCGAGCGCGGAGAGTAGTCATTCGAATAGGGCAGTCCGAACCACGTCTCGAAACCGTGATTGGTCGGCAAAAAGTCCGGGTGTGCTCCCAAATGCCACTTGCCTACCATGCCTGTCCGGTACCCGGCCTCCCGGAAGAGTTCCGCAGCCGTGCGTTCGGCCTCCGGCAATCCTCTCAGCGTGCGGGGGCTGATAACCTCCCTGACACCGGCCTTGAGCGGATAGCGCCCCGTGAGCAACGCGGCTCGCGACGGAGAACACGCTGGCGTCGGGACGTAGAAGTCCGTGAATCGAGCCCCCTCCGCCCCCAATCGGTCCAATGCGGGCGTCTCCCATGCGGTCTGCCCGAAGGATGAGAGATCCGTGTAGCCCATGTCATCCGCAAAAATGATGATGACGTTGGGCGATCCTTCGCGGCTGCCATCCGGATCGCACCCGGACAGGAGCACGGTAGTCAGAAAAGCGATAAAGACGAATCGTGACGAGGTCAGCATGTCCGTGATGATTGGCTGTCGAGGGGCCCGCAGGCAGGTTGCATCCCAGAGTGTTCGGGTCGTAGTGTTGACCAATGTACAATGAAGCGCTTCCCGCCGCATCACGCATGACCGACCCGATGAGTCCATTCGGATACAAGTCGCCTCCCTCTCCTGCCGGGAAACCCGGGCAGAACCGCCTGGCCTGGACCCTGAACATGGCCATCAATCCGCTGACGGTATCGCCCGTGCTCATGGGGTTCATAACGGCCCATGCCGGCGGCCATGCGCACACGGTCGCGAAGGTCGTTTTGATGGCGTGTGCAGGGTATATCGCTCTGCCGACAGCCCTTCTTGTCATGCTCGGGAGGCGGGGTCGGATCGATTCCATTGAGGCCCGCAATCAGTCCACTCGACCCCGCGTGTTGCTGCAAGGCGCCGTCCTGTTGCTGATTGCCGGATGGATGTGCTGGTCCGTGGCGGCCGATACGCAACGCTCCGTGGCCTTGGTGGCTATGGTACTGCCCGTGCATGTGGTACTAGCTGCGTGGATCACGCCGCGAATGAAGGTATCCCTGCATGTTGCCTGCCTTTCCGGGGCGCTTTCCCTGCTGCTCATGCTGGCGTGGCTGAGGGGACATCCAATGCCCTTCACGCCTTGGATCCAAGGTATCCTCCTTTTCCTGCTATGAAGGTATCCCTGCATGTTGCCTGCCTTTCCGGGGCGCTTTCCCTGCTGCTCATGCTGGCGTGGCTGAGGGGACATCCAATGCCCTTCACGCCTTGGATCCAAGGTATCCTCCTTTTCCTGCTGCCGATAATCATGTGGGCTCGAACGGCAGATGGCGCGCACTCCCGCGCGGAAACAGTGGCCGGTCTGTTTTTTGGGCTACTTCCTCCACCGATCATCCTCTGGATACTCGATGCAGCGTGGATCCCTTCCTGAGGAACGATTGCATCAGGCACAGGTTGGTCCCGCAAGATCCCTCCCAACACATGAGACACGCCTACTCACCGACGGATACCAAACGGCCTTTATCGACATCTTTCCCGGGTATCTGCGCTCGTGATCCGCTTCCGCATCGTGTCTGACGTTCGTCCCCGCGCTTTTTGGCCAGGCGCCTTCTGCTGCCTGGCACTGACCCTCCTGGCTTGTGTTCTGCCCAGTATCAGTACAGCCCAGGAATGGGGTGCTGTTTCCGGGCGCATTACGGCCACCGACTCCGGCTTCCCGATACCGGGCTCGACCGTCCTCGTGGCCGGTACGAACTTTGGTACGGCCTCGGATGCAGACGGCACCTACACCCTGCGACTGCCCATCGGCTCTTATGTCCTGCGCTTCTCCTCCATCGGGTTCGAAGCCCGATTCGACTCGGTTACCGTGCGCTCGGGACGCACCACCTACCTCGATCGGCAGCTTCGCCCCTCCACAACCGAACTCGAGGCCATTACTGTTGAAGGCGAACGTGAGCTCGGAGCCGGCATCTTCGGGATTTCGCCGGACGAGGCCCGCAATATGCCCACGCCCCTGCCTGACGCCCTGCGCGCACTACGTGTGTTGCCCGGGGTCGTTGCCAACAACGAGCTGTCCAACCAGTTTTCCGTGCGCGGCGGCGGTTTCAACGAAAACCTGTTCTTCGTGAACGGATTCGAGATCTTCCTGCCATTCCGCCCCCGCACAGGCGAGCAGGAAGGGCTCTCGCTCATCAACCCCGACCTGACGGAACGCCTGACGCTGTACGC
>Ga0181573_10001751_pt1 | contig 20817 bp, 14 predicted proteins | sample 101ome_25_FD_148643 | JGI IMG/M metagenome (GOLD analysis project Ga0181573, IMG submission 148643) | Coastal salt marsh microbial communities from the Groves Creek Marsh, Skidaway Island, Georgia - 101409BT metaG (spades assembly) | ecosystem: Environmental > Aquatic > Marine > Intertidal zone... | reverse complement strand
TGAGGCTGTCCGCAAGCTTCGATACATGGCCGAAAAAGGCGCACGACAGTTTCGCGTCGACTCTTTCATCAAATGACTCTTCATCAAATGCAATCTGGCAGAAGAGGGGCGTTCTCGGATGCAACGTTTTGGCTATCGTCCTCAGCGCCTCGTCCACCCTCCTGTACGGCTCACGCCCATCGCTCTCGCCGTATAGCGACATGATGATCGAACCCTGCACCCCCGCACCGAACCGGTCCGCACCGCGCTCCCCTATGTGCGGAACGGCGGCACCGCCTCGAAGTTGACAGTTGACAAAAGTGCAGCTGAAAATTCCGGCGAGCTGCGCGCTGACCGAAGCCAATTTCCCGTTGCGCCCGTTGACCCACGAAGGGACAGCACCCTCGGGGCGCCCCACAGCTGTCCTCGCGCGGCCACGACCCGAGGGCATCCGAGCGACAGTCACCATGGGTAACGAGGAGGGCGACTCGAGCGGCGACGAGCTCGTCGAGGTCGACGCGCTCGAAGAGTCCGACGACGACTTCGCGTACGAGGAGATCGACATCGACGAAGATGACCCGCTCCTGCTGGCGGAGGAGGACGACTTCGACTCGGCGCTCAGGTCGCTGGCGGGTCTGGGCGGGAGCCTGGTCGGCGCCAAGGACACCGGCCCGCCGGACGTCGCTCCGGGAGAGGTTGTCAAGAAGCCGGAGGTGAGAGCCCGGAGCCCCCGACCCGTTTCGGCGCCATTTTAGGATTCTTCCAAGGCCCCCCGGCGAGAACCCCGTGAAACACCCCCCTCACTGCGCGCTTCTTTCACGATCGCAGGTGATGGACGACTTCGTCCGCAACTTCCTGGTCAAGATGGGCATGACGTCGACGCTGGAGAAGTTCGAGGCCGAGTGGTACGAGCTGGAGGCAACCGGCAGGCTCAACATGGAGGGCATGCCCCAGGTCCCCGACGTCTACAACACGAACCAGGAGCTAAACGGCACAGTGATGTCGCTCAAGCGCGAGCTCCAGAACGCCAAGCAGGTGGCGCACAAGGCCCAGTCCACGTGGGACAAGTTTCGTAAGGAGCGTGACTTCCACAGGCTGCACCACAAGCGCATCGGGCAGGAGAAGAACAAGCTCCTCGACGACATCAAGAAGCTCCGCAAGCACTACGCTCAGTACGAACCGACCATCAAGGAGCTCAAGCGAAAGTACGAGCTAGCGATGAAGGAAAAGATGCTGGTGCGGATAGACCGCGATCGCATGGCGGACAAGCTCGAGCAGTTCGAAATCGAGCAAGAGAAGAAGGAGAAGGAGGCGAAGAAGGCTGAGCGGGCCCGGCAGAAAGCCGCAGAGAAGGCTGAGAGCGCTCGAAAGAAGAAGGAGGAGGAGGCTGCGGCGATCCAAGCCGCGGCCAAGGCTGGCGGCGCCGCGCCCAAAGCCGCGCAGCAGGCGGCAGCCTCCCCGGGGGTTCAGATGGCGCCGAAGGGACGGGTGTTCGAGGAGGAGAAGCCCGAGCCCTGCCCGGTGGAGAACTTCAACCTGAACAAGACGTTCAAGGGGCACCAGATGTCGGTGTCCAACCTCGCGCTTCACCCGCGAAAGGCCATCATCGCGACGGCATCTGACGACGCCACGTGGAAGATGTGGGACATTCCCTCGGGGGATCTCATCATGAGCGGCGACGGACACAGGGACTGGGTCGCGGGCGTGGACTTCCACCCCGCCGGTACGCACCTCGCGTCGGCGTCGGGCGATTGCACCGTGAAGGTTTGGGACTTTGCGCAGAAGCGATGCACGATTACGTTTGCGGAGCACACGCAGGCTGTGTGGAACGCGGCTTTCCACGAGTCCGGAGACTACATCGCGTCGTGCTCGCTGGATCACAGCGTGCGTTTGTGGGACCTGACTTCCGCCAAGTGCAGGCTGGCGTTCCGCGGGCACGTGGACAGCGTCAACGAGGTGTGCTGGCAACCCACCACGAACAACTTCGCCACCGGCTCCTCAGACAAGACGGTTTCCCTCTGGGACATGCGGTCGGGCCTGTGCGCTCAGACGCTGTACGGGCATCTCAACAGCGTGAACCACCTGTGCTTCAGCACCGACGGCGACGTCATCGTCTCCTGCGACGCTGACGGCATGGTGAAGCTCTGGGACGTTCGCATGGTTGCGGAGATTCTCTCGGTGGACTGCGGGCCGCACCCGGCGAATAAGGTTGCTTTCGACAGGGCGTCTGAGACGGTTGCGGTGGCGAGCGACGACGGGACGGTGAAGTGCTTCAACGCGGCGGACGGGGACATGGTGGCTGAGCTGAGGGGGCACGAGGATGCCGTGCAGGGGGTGCTCTTCGACCCCTACGGAAAGTACGTCATCTCGTGCGGTTCGGACGCCACCTTCAGGCTCTGGGCGTGACGAGTGAACTGGCAACAAAAACTACAAATCATCTCGAAGGATCAATTCGCCTCGGTTTCAATGCGTCGTCAATCGCCCCGCACCCCGCCAAGTCGGTCACTTCTTGGCCTTGGCATTCTCCTTATCCTCCTCCTTGTCCTTACCCGTCTCCGGGCCCTCCTTCTCCTTCTTCGGGTTCGCCTTGGCAGCCGCCGCCGCGTCCGCCGCCTGCTCCGCCTCCTTCATCGCGCGTTTGTTGTTGATGAGGTCATGAAGCGCCACGACGGATCGGATGAGCGAGCTCAGGTACACGACCAGCATCATGTCGTTCGTCTTCACCGCGAACGCCTTGACGTAGTCCTCGAGGTTGAGGTTGGGTAGGAGGTTGAACGAGTCCTGGAGCAGGCCCATGATCTCGTGGTTCACCGGCAGCGTCCCGTCCACCACCAGGTCCATGTACCTCTTGATCTCCACCAGGCGCCGCTCCAAGCCCTGCAGCGACGTGATCTTCTCGGCAACCTGCGTGGCGAGCGTGCTCACGGTGTTGTCCTTGACGTCGCGCAGCAGGTGCTCGACGCCGATCTCCTCCGCCTCGAACGCCTCGATGGACGACGGCACGTGCACGAAGGTCTTCTCCTCCTTCTGCGTCCCGTCGTCGCGGATCTCATTCTCCAGCCGGTACGCGCTCGTCGGGATGCCCACGTTGTCGGGCCTCACGTCCACGATGACGAAGGCGGGGTTGGGGTGGTAGTCGGTGAAGAGCTCGTGGATGTCCACGTCGTTCGTCCGGATCTTCGGGCCCGTGCTGTACCAGCCGACGACCTTCTCCTTGGCTGCGTCGGGAGCGGGGCGGGCGGGGGCGAGAGAGTTGAGAAAACAGCACAGGAGCGTCGGGTAGGTTTGAAAAGGGCTCGGATCTGGTGGGCGGTGCGGTGCGGGCGGGGAGGGTGCACGCACCGTTGATCCTGCGGAACATGCCGGACATCTTCTCCAGGTAGCTGTGATCGAGGAACCAGATGCTCGCGTCGTTCTCGTCCTCCTCGAAGGGCACTGGCGGGGTGCGGGGGCGGGGGATCGAGGGGTTAGCGCGCCGGTCAGTCTCGTGTTCTTCCACAGGGTCAGAGCGTTCCCAGATCTGGGCGATGCGTGTCCCCCGGGTTCGTCGACACGCCCGTCGGGGTGGCATGATTCACGGGTCAGACGGCATCAACACTCACCCGCGAACGAGCTGGTCACATCGAGCCGCCCCTTGCGGTACTCGCCAAGCAGCACGCCAACCACGCGTTTGTCCTCGGAGTCGTCCTGGAGAGAGAGGGCGGGGAAAGGGGTGGGGGGAGGTTAGCCATCAAACCGGCGAGGGGACGCGGTTCAGATCGGCACGCCGGGGAGGCGCGCGTACCTCCTCCACGCGACGGAAGTGGTCCACCACCGAGAGAAGCACCAGAGGATGCACCACCACCTCGTCGTATTGCCCGCGGGGCTTGACAACCTCGACACTCGCAGCCATCGTGGTCGCGTGCCTATCACCTGTGGCGAACGGCTACGGTCGAGTGCTCGGCAGTCGTCGACAGCTCGATCGGGAAGAAAAAAGTTGGAAGCGTCGAGCCCGAGAAAATGCAGGCGCCGATTGCGTGCGAGGAACAGTGCGAAGCGCGGTGCACACACGCGCGGAGCATCGAACGATATCACATAGTCCACGCGGTCATACTCGTTAAGAACGTGGCGCCGCGCGACCACCCACACTCCCTCGGCAACCCGCTCCTCGCGGGGTGAGGAACCGCGAGCAAGGTTCGGCACTTTTTGGCGGCGGCTCGGATCTTTAGGTTGTTGTCGACATGGGAGTTCCCGCCTTCTACCGCTGGCTCAGCGAGAAGTACCCTCTGATCATCAAGGATGTCGTCGAGGACGAGCCTTGGGACATGAACGGCATGAAGGTGCCCGTGGACTGCACCGGGCCCAACCCCAACGGGCAGGAGTTCGATAACCTGTACCTCGACATGAACGGCATCATCCACCCGTGCTTCCACCCGGAGGATCGCCCGGCGCCAACCACCGAGGAAGAGGTGTTCGAGTGCATCTTCGACTACATCGACAGGCTCTTCGCCATGATCCGCCCGCGGAAGCTGCTGTACATGGCCATCGACGGCGTCGCGCCGAGGGCCAAGATGAATCAGCAGCGATCGCGTCGATTTCGCGCCGCGCAGGAGGCCAAGGAGAAGGAGGAAGAGGACGAGAAACTCAGGGAGAAGCTCAGGCGAGAGGGAGTCAACGTCCCGCCGAGGCAAAAGTCCGAGGCGTTCGACAGCAACGTCATCACGCCGGGCACGCCCTTCATGGGCCGCCTCAGCGCCGCGCTTCAGTACTACGTGCACCAGAGGATGAACACGGATCCCGCGTGGCGGGGAGTCAAGGTGATCATGTCCGACGCTTCCGTCCCCGGAGAGGGCGAGCACAAGGCCATGCACTACATCAGGCAGCAGAGGGGACTCAAGGGCTTCGACCCCAACACCAAGCACGTCGTGTACGGCCTCGATGCGGACCTAATCATGTTGGCGCTCGCGACGCACGAGCCAAACTTTTGGATCCTCCGCGAGATTGTCTTTCAGAAGAACGCGCCAGAGCCGGATATGCCGTCCGATCGCGACAGGCTCCTCGGTCAGGTCCCCAAGGACAAGCCATCGATCGCGCGCAAGCCCTATCAGCTCCTGTCCGTCGCGGTGCTGCGCGAGTACCTCGCCATGGACCTGCACCCGGTCTCCGCCGGCGGGCACCGGGTCGATCTAACGTGGGGCGGGTACGACCAGGAGCGCGTGTTTGACGATTTCGTCTTCATGTGCTTCTTCGTGGGTAACGATTTCTTGCCGCACTCGCCCACGCTGGAGATCAGGGAGGGCGCGATCGACCTGATCATGACGGTGTACAGGCAGGAGCTGCCGAACCTGGGAGGGTACCTGTGTTGCGACGGCAAGCCGGATCTGCGAAGGGTCGAGAAGTTTGTGCAAATCGTGGGGACGCACGAGGAGGCCATCTTCCAAAAGCGAGCCCGGACCGAGCACCGCATGAGACAGCGGCAGAAGCAGCAGAAGGATCGCAAGGCGCGCGGGCAGAACGAGGTGTGCCGCCAGTTCCTCCGCGGGCAGTGCACCCGCGGTGATTCCTGCATGTACAAGCACGAGGATCAAGCGGGAAAGAGGTTCGCCGGCTCGATCAACGCGTCTGATCGTCACATACAGGCGGGCGCGATGGCCGGGCAGACGTACACCGCCGTGGGAAGGGGTGCACCCCCGCCGCCGGCGCCGCCCAAGCCGTTGGCAGCCACGGGTGAGGCGAACAAGAGCGCGGCGGAGTTGCTCCGCGCCAAGCTCCTCGGAAAGAACGCGCCAGCCCAAAAGAGACCAGCTCCCGATTCGGAGTCCAAGGGGAAGGATGCCGGGGAAGACGCCGCAAAGCGCGCCAAAGAGGACGGCAACAAGGACGTCGGCGAGGCCAAGAAGCAGGACGAGGCTGAGTACTGGAAGAAACTGACGGAGACGCCTCCGCCAGACAAGGCCAATGACGTGGAGCTGAAAGAAATTGACGTTGACTCGTTCAACAAGCAGCTCGAGGCGGTGATGAAAGAGAAAGGGGACAAACTCGACGAAATGGAGAACGATCCCGTGCGACTGGGCGAGGCGGGCTGGAAGGGGCGGTACTATCAGACCAAGATGAGCGCAAACGACGAAACCGCCGACGGCATCATCCGCGGCATGGTCACCGAGTACGTCCGAGGCTTATACTGGGTGTGCAGGTACTACTACGAGGGTTGCTGCTCGTGGAACTGGTACTACCCCTACCACTACGCGCCGTTCGCCACGGACCTCGTGAACCTTCACGAGATATCCACCGAGTTCGACCTCGGCGAGCCCTTCCGGCCTTTCGAGCAGCTCATGGGCGTGCTGCCCGCGGCGTCGTCTCACGCGCTGCCTCCCGCGTTTCATCCACTGATGAAGGATCCGGATTCGCCCATCATCGACTTTTACCCGGAGAAGTTCGACCTGGACATGAACGGGAAACGGTTCACGTGGCAGGCGGTGGCGCTGCTGCCGTGGATCGACGAGAAGCGGCTGCTCGCGGAGACCCGGTCGCTGGACTGCACGCTGACCAACGAGGAGAAGCGGCGGAACACGACGAACCTGGAGACTCTCCTCTGCCACGCGAGTCACCCGCTGGCTCGAGAGATTTACGAGCTGGAGGATGAAAACCCGAGCCGCGACGCCAAGAAGACCAAGCACATGAACCCCGCGGCGAGCGGGAACATGAACGGCGAGATGATCCTGGTCAACGGCGAGACCTGCCCGGCCGTGATGCCCTCGCCGATGAAATCGCAGGATGACCTTCGGAACAACCAGGTGCTCGCGGTGTGCCTCAAGCTCCCCGGCCCGACGGAGAGGTTCGTCCCGCCGGTGCTCATGCCGGGCGTCCGTCTCCCGGACCCGGTGGTGAACCCGCACGACATGCCCCCGGCGCCCAAGCTGTGGCACGTGGACGAACCGCGGGGACCGCACGGCGCGCATGAGTTCCCGCACCCGGCGCGCCGGGGCCCGGGGCCGATGGGACTCGGGGGCTCGCGTCAAAACGGCTCACACTCGCCGGGGCTCAGCGCGGGGGCGCACAGGTTGCTCCAGGCGAGCGTGCACGCGGGAGGGCCGGGGGGTGCCGTGATGCACTACGCGCACGGTCCCCCGCAGGGTAATCACCATGGGTTCCACCAGCAGCAGCCCGCGTACGGGCAGGGTAATTACGGGGGATATCCCCCGCAACCGCCAATGGGGGGCTACCCGCAACCGATGGGCGCTGGCGGACGGGGATATCCGGGCCCGCCCAACGGGGGGAGGGGAGGTAGGGGAGCCAGGGGCGGGCCGCCTCCTCCCCAGGGGAACAGCTTCGCGGTGCTCGGCAACCTCCCGCGGAGGCCGCCGGGTCCGCCGGATGAGGACCCGAGGTACCGGCGTTGAAACGAATCGAAACGAATCGTCGTCGTCGTTGTTGTTGTTGTTGTTGTCGTTGTTGTTGTTACACGCTAACGTTTAGTAGTAGCTGGCTATGACTGTTCGGTGTCTAATACGTGTTACGATGGTCTATTCGTCAGGGCGAGAGCCGCTTCTTGTTGTCCGACGGGGAGAGTCGCGTGAACGCGGCGGGCGCCGGCGCGGGTCGATTCCTGGACGCGGTGACGAGCTCCGCGAGCAGCTGTATCCGCTCCGCCCTGCACACCGACGCGATGTCAATGAGGTCCACCAGCCGCTGGTTCACCTTTGCGCGCACCCTCTCCGCCGCCACCCCGGTGTTCCCCGCGTGCGAGTCCACCGCGACGTGCCGCGCGCCGCCCGCGTCGCGCTCCTGCGCGAAGAGGATCGAGTCGATGAGCTCGCGCGTCTCCGTGTTGAAATCCGGGGCGCCCGCGGTGAGGCCCACCAACGTGTCCTCCTGGCCCACCTGGGCGACCTGCTCGGACAATGACGTGAGGAGGTGGAAGTCCTCGGACGCCTGAGCCTCGCTCGCGGCGACCACATCTCGGAGGAGGCGCTTGCACTCCTCGAGCGAGCACGGGTCGCCGCCCGCGATTCTGGACTTGACGTGCTCCTTGATGCTCTGCAGGGACTCGGCGGGTTTGGCGAGCAGTCCCCCGGTGGAGCGGGCGGGGCTTAAAGGGGGGCTTCGGCTGGTGCCAGCAGGGCTCCCGCGCCATTCACCGCTCGGACCCATGCTCGGCGAGGTGAGCAATGGAGCGCCAGGCGAAATTCTGCTCGGTCAGACTGGAACGAGCGAAGAAATCTGATCAGGGAACATCATAGGGCATCACGCACCGGTCACGACGGCGGCGATGGTCCAAACCGGTGGTGTCAAGGCGGAGGGCGGGCAGCAGGAGATTTTGCTCCCGCCGCCTCTCAAGGACATACAGTTCTACGGATCCCTCACCCCAGACACCGCGCAGCCGTACCTGGCCATCAGCGGCATCGGCGACTGCAAGGGCTATTGGATCGGGGCGCTTCCGGTGCCCCCCGAGGAGCCCGAGGAGAGCGACGAGGAAGACTACGCCGCGGCGGCTCAGGTGCATAAGACCCCGCAGGAGCTGGTGAGCGCCCGGTACTCGCGAATCGACCCCACCACCGCCCCGATCTCGCCCCGCAGCGCATCGAAAACTCCCGCCCCGCGCGAAAGCCCTCGCCCCCGAATGTTCCCTCAGATCTCCCCCGATCCGCCGCTCGATGACTCACCTCGCTCTCCCCCGCCCGCGCGACGTACGATCCAGGAGCACGACGTGTGGAGGATTCGCGAGGAGCGCCGCGAGATCGCGACCGAGATGGCCCGCCTGTGGAGGGAGGACCCCGAGCAGTGGCTGCTCAAGTCGAAGATCCTGTGGGCGCAGAGGCACGAGGCGAGACACGGCCAGGGCAGGAGCGAGGTTCCCACCGCCAAGTCCCTGTCCGGGCGGGGTAACATCAGACCCTCGTCGGATAAGAACACTCGCGCGTCCGGCGGGAAGATCCTGTCGGGTCTGCCCAACAGACCCGGCAGGTCCGCGGTGTCGCTCAAGATGCTCGTAGAGTCCGGGCACATGCGGGCGGGCCCGGATGCGCTCTGGATCTCCTACCTCGGCAAGACCTGGTCCGCCGAGCTCGACGCCGAGGGCGTGATCAAGTTCGAGGGCAAGGAGTACACTTCTCCGTCCGCGTGGGCCATCTTCTGCAAGCGCATCGCCAACCCGGGCAAGAAGGCTGACGACGGGTGGAAGAGCGTGCGGTACGGCGACGCCGACGGACCGACGCTCGATCAGCTCAAGCACGCGTACCTCGGCGGACACGCGGTGACCCACGCGGTGAGCGGGGTACCGAGCGAGCCCACGAGGGTTTTGCCGCCGAGGAAGAAGAGGCCCGCGCGGGACATGGGCGAGGGAGGAGAAAGCGAGGGTGGGGGGACCCCCTCGGCCATCTCCGCGGGCGACGAGCCGAGCGCTTCGAAGCGACTCAGATTGGCCGGGACGGACTCGGGGGCTGACACGCCGGGGACGGAGTTTGGGGCGGCCACGCCGGCGGACAGCGCGGGAGGGGACGAATGATGAATGAATAGGATGTACACGAAAACGTTTTCGATGTATCGCAAACCACGAGCGTCGCGTTGAGGCCCCGCGCCGGGCACTCGCAATGGAGTTTCGCAGAAAAGGCAGCCGGCAGTGTCCCAAGTCATCTCGAGTTTTCGCGAATCTGATTAAAAAGACCCTCACTCGAAAGGCGCGCGTGGAGGTCGAGTGAACCATGGCGTCGGGGTCGGGAGATGCCGATGCCGGTGTATCGGGGGCGAGCATACTTGATCTTGACGCACCCACCCTCGGAAAAGTGCTCGCTCACCTCAGCCCAGACGAGATATGCAGGTTCTCGACCTTATCCCGATCGCTGCACCAGGCGGTGGACGAGCCGCTTTGGAGGGAGCTGTTTCTGCGGGTTTGGGACGATCCCGTGTGGCCAGTGGAGTCATACAAGGAACTCTTCCTGGAAAGGGATGCTGCGCTCGGGAACTTCAAGTATTACAGCGAACTCGAGCTTGACGATTTCGAGGCAGCATCACCAGCACAAGACAGCATCTCCCACATCATGTGGGGAGCAGGTGGTTTGGAGGACATGGCAAGTCACTGTAGAGTACTCGCTGCCGCTGTGAACGCATCGAGACACCTCAGCAGGACCGAGGAGACCATTCGTGTGAACGATCTGTTCGAGAGGACGTGCGACATGCTCGAGATGACTGAGCATTACACAAAGCACAACCTACGTCATCGTGAAGAGCGACGTTTCCATGGACCGTCCATGGAGGAAAGACCAACCGACCACGACCTGGACAAAGCTATCGAACTATATAGAAAAGCATGTCGCCGGGCGATGTACGCATCGAGCCTGATGATGAGTGCCCTCATTACCAGGAGCGAAGTTGTGCGCGCGTCGCTCCTTCGAGAAGAAATTCGAGAAGATGCTAAAACCCTTAGTGTCTGTCTTTGGGCTGCGGCACACAACCTTTTGGAAAAAACTCCTTTTGGGCCTTTTCGTTACTGTGCTACCGACGAGGAATCGGACGAACAAGACGCATATCCTGTTATCGGCTGGACGTGGGATTTTCCTGTTCATGAAAGAGAGACCAACGACGATGCGTTTGCTGCGGCACTTGGGGGTGTGCCTCAAACACAGGCGCCTGGCAGTGCGACCATGCCGAAATTTCACAAATGGGAAAGGACGCCTCCGAGCGTCGCCGTCGCTCTCTTCGCGGCGCCGCTAGCGCTGCTCGGCGATGGACGGGAGTCGAGCCACGGCGTACCGCTACTTTCTCACCCGTACCTCAACCCCACTGATCCAGTTCCGAGCGACGGCGACGATCGTGTGCCGATCGTCCCGAACATGCCGGGCCGCGGCCCGTGGCCGCGGGGCGGGCGACCGCCGCACGGCCAGAGGCTTCGACTGGAGAGAATCGGCGAGCCCTCCACCGCGACGTCAATGTCTGGATCGTGGTTTGGAACGCGCCTCAGTATATCTGGAAGTGATTCCAGGGATGATTATTATCGCTATAGCGTGGACAGCGTTTTCCGAGCCACGCTGACGGTGACCCCGGAGGGTAAAGTTACCGGTTGGATCAAGGACACTGTCGGAAACCTGACGCTTCGCGGCAAGGTTCACGTCGACTCCGAAGAACAAGAGGTGGTGCTGGACGGGATGTACACGGACTGCGGTGGTCTCCCTGGAGAGATGTTCGGCTCTTTGCAGCACGGGAGGGCGCGGCTGAGGCTCTCTGGGTTTGCGAGCGCTACGTTGCTGGCGGGCGACTGGACGCAGTTCAGCGGCGGCCGCGAGACCCGAGGGGTATTCTGCATGTGGCCCAACGACGAAGGCAAGGACAGCAAGAAAGGGATGAAGAGGACGAGAGGCGGTGTATGTTGGAATTAAGGTAGACTTTAGCTCGTAGGTATGAATCGCGTAGCAATCTTGAATGGCTCGGCGGCGCGAGCGCTCAGTCGCGTTTTCTGCCCCAAATCCCGCCGGCGTCCCCGAGGTGTGAGATCGCAGTGATTGGGTCGCGACAAGCTGGTCGCGACACGAAACTCGGCTTTGGTTTCCGGATTAAGCACAAGCGCAGCCGCCGGTTGGCACGCCAGTCGGGGCTTGCGCGAGACAGCTCGACGCCCTCAGGAGAGCCTGTCGGCTCGGACGATCCACGCGTACTGCGCGCGGGTCAATCGCGAAGCGCGGAGTGAATCCCCGCAGGCCAGCCGGCAAGCTCCGGTCGGATTTTCACCGAGCGCTGGGAATTCCGTGAGAGATGGGCGGGTGCTGCTCGGTGCAGCGGGAGGCGTCGGGCGACGGCTTCTCCGAGGCTGACCGCCTGAAGCGGGTAGATCTTTGCGCGAGGTCACTTGCACTGAATGAGGGAAGGTTGATCGTGTACGGTGAGTTCCCGACCCAATGCGCGCGCCCCGCGGCCCCGAGTCGTCCATGATCGTGCTTGCCAAGCGAAAACCGTGCCCGGCGGACGCGCCCCAAGGAATTCCTTCGGAAGCGCTGACCTCATTCCCCCCTCAGGCATCCTCGGACGAGCCAACGCACGCAACAGGAACGGCAGGGTGTACCCGAAGCACCTCCTGCAGCGAGAGGCCTCGGTGTTCTACAGCGCGCACGTCCGCATGTGCCGCGCGCTCGGCGAGCTCGACCATCCCCCGCCAGCCTCCCCGACCTTTCGCTCGCTCAACCTGGCCAACGTGAGTCACCAGGTGCTCGACTACCACTGGCAGGGCGACGACCTCATGGGCTACGTCGAGGTGCTCCCAACACACGCGGGTGTGATGCTGAGGGACCTGTACGTCGCGGGAAACAGGCTGGGAATGTCCTCGCGCGGGTGGGCCACGCTCGCCGAGAAGGACGGGTACGTCTACATCCAGGAGGACTTTGAGCTCATCACCTTCGACTTCGTGTCCGATCCATCCACGGACGGCGCGTACCTCCGGCCGGTGCAGCGCAAGTTCGAGGGGCTCAAGAAACAAATCGACATCAAGGCGGCGTACGACTCTTTCATGGCGCAGTGCGCCGGCAAGGCGATCATCAAGGCCACGGCGCCCGTAATGCCCGTCATGCGAACGGGGGGGGTCGCCGGCGCCGCGCCGGATGCGAGCCTCGCGCCGACGCTCGTGGCGTGCGAGCGGAACGGCGAGGCGAGCGCGATGGACATGCACACGAACGGACCGGGCGTGGTACCCGTCGTGGAGGTTCCCGCGGAGAAGACGAAGAGGGGGAAGAAGAAGGCGAAGGGGAGCCCGGTGCGGGAGCGGCAGCGCGAGGGGAACGACGGCGAGCTGGATAGGACGCTGTGGCAGAGGTTCTGGTACGGCGGCCCTCGGCGGTGGGGCAAGGTCGTGCCGAGCCCGGCGACGACCAGTCTGAAGTACCAGTGGGACATCGTGCAGCAGATGCGGATGGATCCCAAGCTGGGACCGGTGGTCACCTCGCCTCGAACCCGTTCCAAACCGAAGATCATCGCCGCGCCGTTCTGATGAGCGACGACGGAACCCACCTCACTTGACTTAAGCGGCGAGACGTAGCGGAGATTAGCACACGCGCGGAACCGACCCGCGCGCATAGCACCAACGTCGATCGACGGCGAGACATACTAGCTAGGAATCGGGCGTTCGTTGTAACGCGAGCCGACTGACAAAAATTACAGTTTCGAAAACGTCGGTGCTCGCCTGGCGAACTTGGCGGCCATCGCCTCGCCGAGGTCCTCCGACGTCAGCCTCGCCGAGTTCATCATCGCCACAAACTCCAAACCCTCCCTCACGCTGTGGTCCCTCGCGTGCAGCATCGCCTGCTTCGTCCCCAAAACCGCAAGCGGCGATTTGGAGGCGAGCGCCCTCGCGCGCTCCCCCGCCAACGCCTCCAGCGCCGCCGCGTTCGGCGCCACCTCCGTGACGAGCCCGATGGCTCTCGCCTCCTCCGCGCCGACGACTCTCGCGGTGAGCGCCATCTCCGTCGCCACGCCGTGTCCCACGAGCGTCGGAAGCCTCTGAAGCGTCCCGATGTCGGCGGTTATCGCCAGGTCAACCTCCTTGACGCAGAATCTGGCATCCGCGGAGCAGTACCGCACGTCGCACGCTACCGCCATGTCCACGCCCCCTCCGAAGCATGCGCCCTGCACCGCGCACATCACCGGCTTACGACACCTCTCGAACGCCGTGAAGCTGTCCTGGAGCCCCCGTATGTGCCTGCGGCGTTGAAGGCGGAGGGTTGTTAGCAGTCGTGAAATAGGGTTGATTTTCCTCTCGATGCGTCTCACCTGAACAGCGCCTCCGCCTTGCGCCCCGGGCACTTCACGGCCGTCGCCTGCCCCAGCTGCGACGTCAGTGATTCCGGGCTCGACACGTCGATTCCCGCGCAAAAGTTTTTCCCAGCGCCAGTCACCACCACCACCCGGACTTCGGCCTGGTCGTCCAGCCACTGCACCGCCTTCGGGATCTCCGCCCACATGTCTCCGTCGATGGCGTTGGACTTGGAGGGTCGGTTCAGGCGCAGGGTTCCCACGTGGGACCCCGCGTCGACACTCACCACGACGGTCTTGAACCTCGGCGGTACAATCATGGGACTGAGCAGGCGAGCCAGAGAGTGCGGGACCGGAGTGCTGCAGTCACCGATTTCCCCTCGTTCGCGTTTGGTCCGTCGGTGCCGAGTGGATTTGTAAACCCTCGATTTTATGCGGAGTTTCTTGAGTCAGCGGTTCCGGCAACCGCCAGACGAGCGGTGAGCGCGGCACGTCATCCACAGGTTGGCGCCACGGAGGACGCTCGCCATTCCCCGTGTCCGCTCCCGCAGCACCATGCCAGGGCTCGGAGCCACGATGACCGGCCTCGCCGCCGCGCGTCACATCGCGCCCGGCGCGCGAGACCTATCCGCGCCTCGTCGCGCGGCGTCCCGCGTCGCGTCGTCCCGCGTCAACCTCCGCCGATCGAGCCGTGCTCCGCGCGTCTCCCCTCGAGCGATGTTCGATCGGTTCGACGGCGACGCGGTGACCGCGGTGAAAGACGGCATGGACGAGGCCAAACGACTGCGTCGATCGGAGATCAGCACCGAGCATTTGCTCCTCGCGCTCGCCAAGCAGAGGAACGACACGTCCGCGGCCATGCACAAGCTCGGCGGCACCGAGGACGCCATCCGCAAGGCGTGCGGTCGCCGCGCGGGGGTGAGCGAGCTCGAGCTCATGAACCCCTTCAAGAACGGCGGTAAGGTCGCCGACGGGCTCATCCCGCTCTCAGCCGACGTCAAGAGGCTGTTCGAGCGCGTCTCCACCGAGGCGGAGGCCTCCGCGGGCGACGCCATGGTGGGCACCAAGGAGCTCGCGCTCGAGATGATCGCCGACCAAACCTGCGGCGCACACGGCTTGCTCGTCGACGACCTCGACTGCGACGTCGCCGCGATGCGCAACGAGATCAACGGCGAGAAGAAGGAGCTCGTGGGCGCCGGTAAGAAGCTGGGGAAGAAGAAGAAGGGCAGCGCGCTGGCGGAGTGCGGCGTGGACCTGACCGCGGATGCTCGAGCCGGGAAGTTGGATCCCGTGCTCGGTCGCGACTCGGAGGTTGAGCGGGTGCTTCGCATCCTCGTCAGGCGACGCAAGTCCAACCCGTGCCTCGTCGGGGACCCGGGCGTGGGGAAGACCGCGATCGCGGAGGGGCTGGCGCAGCTCATCGTCGACGGTGACGTCCCGGAGAGGCTCAAGAACAAGCGCGTGATATCGCTCCAGCTCGGCATGCTCCTCGCCAACACCAAGTACCGCGGAGAGTTTGAGGAGCGCCTCAAGAACGTTATCGACGAGGTCAAGGCCGCCGGAGACATCGTGCTGTTCGTCGACGAGCTGCACATGCTCGTTGGCGCGGGCGGGACCGGCGAGGACGGGGGAATGGACGCCGGTAACCTGATGAAACCGGCGCTCGCGAGGGGCGAGATTCAGTGCGTGGGCGCGACAACCGTGGAGGAATACCGGAAGCACATCGAGAAAGACGCCGCCCTGGAGCGCCGTTTCCAGCCGGTGCGCATCGGCGAACCGTCGCCGGAGGACTCCCTCACGATCCTGAAGGGTCTCAAGAAGACGTACGAGGAGCACCACGGGGTTCAGTACGAACCGGAGGCGCTGAGCTCGGCGGTGAAACTCGCGACGAGGTACATCACCGATCGATTCCTCCCGGATAAGGCCATCGACGTCGTGGACGAGGCCGGCGCGATGGTCCAGCTCGCGGGTGGGACCGTCGTCGACGCGTCACACGTCGCGGACGTCGTCGCGCAGTGGACCGGCGTCCCCGTTCAGCAGCTCAGCGAGGATGAGAGCACCACGCTGCTCAACATCGAGGAGTCCATCGGCGAGCGCGTCATCGGGCAGTCCCAGGCGGTGACTGCGATAAGCCGCGCGGTGCGCAGGGCGCGATCGGGGCTCGCGGACGCCAGCAGGCCGGTCGCGTCCATGATCTTCGCGGGTCCTACCGGCGTGGGTAAGACCGAGCTCGCCAAGGCTGTTGCGCAGTCGTACTACGGAGCCGAGAAGAGCATGGTGCGAATCGACATGAGCGAGTACATGGAGTCTTTCGCCGTGTCCAGGCTCGTGGGCCCGCCCCCGGGATACGTGGGCTTCACCGAGGGAGGTCAACTCACCGAGGCGGTGCGTCGCAACCCGCACACGCTCGTGCTCCTGGACGAGATCGAGAAGGCGCACCCGGACGTCTTCAACATCTTGCTCCAGGTTCTGGAGGATGGGCGGCTGACCGACTCCAAGGGCAGGACGGTGGACTTTACCAACGCCATGCTCATCATGACCTCCAACGTCGGGTCGCAGGCCATCCTCCGGTCCATGGATCAGGGCGACAACGGCGCGGGGAGCACCTACCAGAAGGTTCAGGCGGACGTCAGGCGCGAGCTCGGCGCCAAGTACCGCCCCGAGTTTCTCAACAGGCTCGACGAGATCATCGTCTTCCAGCCGCTGTCTCGGCCGGAGGTTGGGCGCATCGCGGACCTGATGCTGGCGTCCGTGACCGCGAGGGCGAAGGGCCGGGGCGTGTCCGTGGACGTCGATCAGGGTTTCAAGGACCTGCTCCTCGCGGAGGGGTTCTCCCCCAAGTTTGGCGCCCGGCCCATGCGAAGGACGGTGCAGCGGCTGCTGGAGAACCCGCTGAGCGAGTGCCTCCTGGACGGATTCGCGCGCGACGGCGACGCCGTGACGTTCGGCGCGGATGGGTCCGACGGCGTGGAGCTGGCCAACTCGAGGGGTCAAAGGAGGACGTTCAGCATGGAGGAGCTGGGCGGCGGCGGCGGCGGGGGCATCGAGGAGGGTGAGGTTGCGACCAAGAATGGGGGAAGCGGCGGGCTCGGGGGCGAGGGCCTGCCCTTGCCGGGTTTCGACGGCGCGTCAAGCCCCGCGCGATGATGTGATTGACACTATAGTGCGGATATCATTGTGCTTATTGAAAGCGGTCGGCGAATCTCACCACGTGCGATTCCTCTGTTCCGGTGCCATGTTGTTTCCGATATCCGGCATGTGCTCCAAAAGCCACCCGTGAGCGTGGAAGTTCTTACCGCCCCTCTCTTCCGGGGTGGCCACCTGGATGTCCACGATCGTCCACACCTTCTCCTCATTACCCTCGGGGTTTTCGATGGTCACGTACTCGAGGTCTACCTTGTACACGTCGTCGCCACGGAAGGGCAGCGTATTCTTACCAATCTGGGAGGCGAGCTGCTCCATAACGCCCACGGCCACGACCTTCGCTTCGGGCCCCCCGTCCTCCGAGACGAGCCTCTCCGAGCTGCGCACGAGTGCCCGGAGACGGAAGGGCTGCTGATCGCTGTTCAGATAGAACGAGCACCGCTCGCCGACGCTCGGAAGCTCCCCGGGTTTGCCCTGGAAGCACCGCCTCTGCGGGTCCTGTACTATCCTCGAGTACAGGTAAAAGTCGTCAGAAGGCTTGTGCGGGTCGTTGAGTATCTCTCCGTTCACCTCGCGGAGCTTGATGATGTCCTCCTCGGGGGGCATGTAGTAGTATCCCTTGGGGGGCTCGGGCCATTCATCCCGGTTCTCCCACGTTGTAAAGCTGGTGTAGCTCATGGCGAAGTGCGAGGCGGCGTGGACTTGTGGTGTGCAAGCGAAAACGCCCGCCTGGAAATTTTTGGACATTTTTGCTCGCCTCGATTCTCGCCTCGATCCTCGCGGATTTTGGGAGCGCGTGACGGATCTTGCTTGGGACGCGTCATCACTACTCAACGCGCGACTCGCGCAGGAAGCCCACAAGAAAACTCAAGAGAACGATGGGTCGTCGTCGCGGTGGCGGTGGCGGTTTCGGAGGCGGTCGCGCGCGCGCTCCCCCTCCTCGTCCCGCGACCTACAGCAACGCCCCTCCCCCCGCTCAGCAGACCCAAGGAGGTGGCGGTTCCGTCATGGGGGGCCTCGCGGGCATGGTCGCGCAGGGTGCCGCCTGGGGTACCGGTACCTCCATCGCCCGCGCTGCGGTCGGATCCATGATGGGCGGCGGCGGCGGCCACGAGGCTGCGCGCCCCGCGGAGGAGCCCCGCCAGGCCGCGCCCTCCAGCAACCCCTGCGTGAACCAGATGAAGCTCTTCTCGGATTGCATAAACAACAACTCTGGCGAGATCGCCAAGTGCCAGATCTACCTGGACATGGTGCAGGCGTGCAAGAGGGGGGAGCTCGCGTGAGGCCAGCTAGCTAGCTCGATGTAATCATCAATGTAAACGGTTCGATTCACGACGTTCGAAGCCGAGTGTTCACTCGCGACGACCGCAACTCGTTGTTTGAAGTGTGAGCTAAATATTACAGGAGCAACAAAAATACCACGCTTCCCTCGCCCCGAGGGAGCCTAACACCACGCGAACGCCTTATTTCGTGGCCTCGGGGGGGATCACCTCGGTGACGACTGCGAGAGGAAGGGGGAGGGACGTCGGTCAGCGAGGACGTCGACGGGCGCGTCTCGTCGAAGAAAAAACCCTAAAAATATCTCATCGTCATCGCCCAACCCCTCCTCACCCGAGGGGGGCTCCGAGCGACAGGTCGGGTTCGCTACTCACCGGGCTTCCCGGGCTTGCCGTCGGTCCACTTGACCGACTTGAAGTACACAGCCTCGCGGGGCTTCGCCTGTGGACGCGGATACGAGTGGTTCGAGGTCAGCACGCGTGCTCTTAACGGGCGTGACAGCACAGGCGAGGGAGTAATCCGAGGGACCGCGGGGGTTCGCGAGCGCGCTCACGGGGAAGCGGTGACTCACCTTGGTCAGGAAGGGCTCCTTCAGGCACCCACGCACGACCTCAGCGCACATGCTGGAGTACTTGAGGTACGACATACCGGCGATGCGCCAGTAGGACTTCGCGAGGAGGGGGAGGGGGATCGGTTCAGTGCGTTGCCGGGGGAGGCTGGATTTTATCTCGAGGCGGGGGGAAGACGCGCAGGCCCGGGGACGCGCACGCGGCGCGGGGAGTGGGTCCGAGGTGACACGCACCGCAGAGTTGGCGGCGGCCGACATTTTAAGTTTCGATCGGTTAGACGCGCTCGCGCGTTGCCAGATGGATCTCCACCACGCCGAGACGCCCTTCACGACAAATGCCAAGGACTGAACTCGTCGGATTTTCGTGCTCGATCAGTCTCACGATGAAGACAAAAACTAAGCCGCCCGCCTCGGTGCCCAACACTCGTGATGACTCGGTGAAAACTGTCCTACGCGGGCCACCTCATCAGAGCTCATCTCGCGCTCCCGTCGCGTCACTCACCCCCTCCGCGTCCTCCCTCGCGATCCTCCCAAGCTCTCCCAACACCGCCCGCGCCACCGCGACGGGGCTGAATCGAGTCGACACCCAATGTCGAGCCCTCGCGCCCTTCGACGACGCCGCCTCCGGGTCGCTCGCCACCTCCCGCATCCGCGCCCGGAGGTGCCCGACCGACGGCTGCGACCACATGTGCGTCGCGAAGTGGCTGTCGGGAGGCAGCGGCACGAGATCGGGCTCGACGGCGACGGGGTAGGAGTTATCCTCGGTCATGAACTCCGTCGGGCCGCTCCAATTCGTCGCAACCAGCGCCAGACCCATCGCCATCGCCTCCACGTGCGGACGTCCCCATCCCTCGCCCCGGCTCGGTAACACCAACGCGTCCGCACCCGCGTACATCGCCGGGACGCCTTCCTCCGAGAAAGGCGGCAGGATGAAGACGCGCGGCGCGTGTTTTGCCATCGCGTCGTCGACGCGGGTCCCTCTCGGGGCGCCCCACAGCCGTGAATCGGCGGCGCCCGATCGACGAAAGGCGGATCGCGCCGCGTCTCTCACGCGATTGTGAACGGCGCGCGGGTCGCTCTCGTGGTACAGGTTACACCTGAGGAACAACGCGACGTCGTCCTCCGCGGTGAACTCGGAGAAGTACGCATCCAGAAGGACGTCCGGGGCTTTCCGCGCCTCCCACTTGAACACCGACAAAAATTTCGTCGTCCGAGTCGCCCTGTTGCCGACGTACCCGTCCTCGCCGTCGAGCCTCGGGCCGACCACCCTCTCGCCCACGTGCGCCAGCGACATCTCCCGTCCCTCGAACTTGGCGGGATCGAACATCTCCACGTCCACAGCCTCGGGAACCACCCTGATCTTACGCGCCTCCACGCCGCACCGCTCGAACACCTCCGCGCTCCACCTCGTGGGCACCCACACCTCGTCCATCTTGTTGCACCGCGCCACGTGCTCGGGGTCGAGCCTGTCCGTCTCGAACATGGTACGACCGACGACCCTCACCGCGTTTCGCCGGCCGTACCCCTCGGGCGGACACCGCGCGGTGTCGTACTTGGCCGGATCCCACGCGCCGGGTTCCGAGTGGCACACGATGACGGAGTCCCGCGCGCGCGGTTGCCGCGCCGTGAGCATCGAGTCGAGCTCCCGCGCGTAGTCCTCGGGGAGGCCGCTGTAGAAGAAGTAGTCGATGGCGTCGCCGTGGTGGGTGACCCGAAGCGGAGGGGCCTCGCCGGGCGGGAGCGACTTCAGTCCGTGGAGGAGAGCGTTCGCCTCGCTGCAGTATCCCCCCCCGGCGAGGACGGGGGCGAACCAGTGGAGGCCCGGCAACGGGGGATCGGCGGCGATCGCGGCGAACGGCGATGCGATCAGGATGACCGCCGGCGCGAGGAGCGCGGCGAGGGGATACCGATAGCACCCCATGGCGCAGCGGCGGGCGCAGCAGCGGGCGCAGTCCCCGGCAACGAAATCTGACGTAGGCACCCGGTAGGGCACGCAGGCACCCCAGCCAGACGAGATTTTCAAACGCGCCGGCCAGATTGAGACGCACCGAGGGGCGACGCGCGAGGCGTGCCACCCGAATCGGAGCTTGAATAGCACGTAGAGTAGACGTGATAGACTTAGGAATGTTCGGACCGCG
>Ga0181573_10001747_pt1 | contig 20867 bp, 13 predicted proteins | sample 101ome_25_FD_148643 | JGI IMG/M metagenome (GOLD analysis project Ga0181573, IMG submission 148643) | Coastal salt marsh microbial communities from the Groves Creek Marsh, Skidaway Island, Georgia - 101409BT metaG (spades assembly) | ecosystem: Environmental > Aquatic > Marine > Intertidal zone... | reverse complement strand
AAAACGTGCATTTTCTTCGAGTGCACTAGCGAATGTTATTGCCTGTAGCGCCTTTACACTCACGCTATGCAGTGCGTCACTATTAGCGGCGGACTCGACCCGGCTTGAGGAAGTGGTCGTCAGTGGGGTCGCGGATCCACGTATGGGGTCGCTACTCACAAGTACCGAAATACGAACAACGTCGGCAGACGAGCAAATCACCCTGCCTCTCTCCATCGGGTCGCTAGCTGATGCGCTGCCCGGCGTCTCATTGAATGGACAAGGCGGGTTATTCCAAAGCTACAGTATGCGTGGTTTCAGCCGCTGGAGAATTCGAACGGAAATCTCGGGTGTACCCATCCTTACCGATCGACGCGCGGGCAATTCGCTATCGTTTTTGCCCCCAGAGCTTATAGATACCATCCAGGTGAATATGGGCCCTGCATCTAGTCTCTATGGCTCAGGCGCTATGGGAGGCGTCATGAACGTCTCACTGCTCAATCCCAACCAAACTTCGGTAAGCGTAAGTGCCTCATCTATAGGGAACGCTCGTGAGGCCTCTCTAAAGACACCCATCAATAAATTCACCTCTTTTGTAGGCAGCATTCGCGAGGCCAGTAATGGCAAATCCGGTGACGGCACGCCATTGAATACAAGTTTCGAGCAATCAACCTTCTACGTTCGCAACAAGTCCTACGTCAATGACACAGAAGTTTCCACGGAAGTACTCGTCGGCAATGGCAACGATATTGGAAAGAGTTCAGCACTGTTCCCAAATACTCGAGTAACACACTACCCTTATGATAATCACAGGCTTTTAAACTTCCGAGCTACCACTCCTAATAATTGGTTTCTTCAGACCTATGCCCACCAACAGGAGTGGGCTTCGGAGACGCTGCGTAACAGTGGTCTCAAAAACACGAGCGATTATTCAAGCATGACGATAGGCGGATTAATCTCCCGCACCTCACAGTCTGACCAGTCCACTCAACGTTACGGACTTGATGTTACGCGCCGTTATGGCGTGGATATCACGGAAACTACAGCGGAACCCGAGGCTGAGATCGCGTCCCGCAAGGTCGTTAATGATGGGAAAGAGTGGACTGCTGGGCTCTTCTGGGAGCGTACTTGGTATCTAAATGGACTCTCCTTACGGGGCGGTTTTCGTGCTGACAGAGCTGAGGCACAGGTCGCCTCCAGCTCCACAAATCATTCGGACATTAACTTGCAGTTGAAAGCTAATTGGCAACTAACCTCAGCATGGGATCTGACCGTAGAACTTGGTTCGGCATATCGTCTTCCAACCTTAAGCGAGCTGTATTTTGAGGGAGAGACACCCCGAGGACGACTACTGGGGAACAATGCCTTACAGAGTGAGGAGACGGTGGGCGCTCAACTCACCCTTTTGTACGAAGTTGGTGACACAGCATTTGAGGTGACTGCCTCGGCTAACCGAGTGGATCGATACATAGAACGAATCTTGCTCTCTGACGGTCTCGAGTCCTACAGAAACCTAGACAGTGGTGACCTTTGGGGTATTGATGGTCAAATTTCGCGACGAAACAACAACGTAGAACACATACTTTCGTGGCAATGGCAACACGGTGAGTCATCTACGGGCGAGACGATCGCTGACCTACCCCCGCCGAGTGTTCGCTATGCCACCTCATGGCAGCGTTCAAGGTACGCACTCGGAATGGACCTGCGATACCGATTTTCTCGCAACAGATCCGGTCCAGGCGAACTAGCCTTAGCCAGTGCTGCGATTTTCGGTGTTTCCGCTGAATGGATGATTAATCCCGAGTGGACTGTGAAAACATCCGTTACTAATAGTTTGAACAAAAATTATCGAACAAGCGCCACCCTACAAGCGCCCTTTGACATGGGGCGCGCAATCAATGTGAAAATTGACTGGCGCCCGTAATCAGCACTTGGGGCTTCCTTTCTGGGCCACAGAATTGAGCCAGACTAGGCTCTAAAAGCTACTAAAAGCCCTCAGAGCCCAATAGGGTCTCCCACTGTCCACGGAGCGCCCGCTTCTTGAAGCACCCCTTTCAAAGCGGGAATCTCGTTCTCAATCAGTTCGTTCAAGCGCTCTTTTGCCGGTTCAAACGCGCCTCGAGCATACTCGACACTCTGACGATGGCTCGGTGTCGGCCCATAGCTCGAGTTAGATACGCCTCTCATCGCGTGGCCTAGCCAACTGCTCACGCTCATGGGCTCATAACCACCTATGTCCGCCTGAACGTCATTACCGAAGACAGTCTCCTCGATGTCATAGAGCTCACGTCGGATTTCATGCAGCTGCGCGTGAGCATCGGCTGTTGGTTTCGCCATTCGCTCAATCATGGTGGCAATCTTATCGAGGCTCTTCCGTGCATCTCGAATAGCATATCTAACCGCTGATGACTGCCCGTAAAGCGTATTTAACTCAGCAGTAAATGCCTCTAGTTCATCTAGCGAACTACCTGGCAATGCACCTTCCCTCAACCGCTTCACATTAAAATCGACGGGACCTGCAAGGGTTTGCTCAACCCCGTTTTGGACAACAACGAGCTTCGCCTGATAGCTACCCGGCATCACCATAAACCCGCTGGGTGAATCTCCTCGCCAGTTCTTACCGGTCTCCACTGGGCCAGAGAACGAGCGGCGTAAATCCCAAGCCACTCGATTGAGGCCTGCTTTGTTGGGCGCACTGACTCGGCGCAGAACATTGCCATCGTTGTCATGAATCACCAGCATGACCTGGGGGTTTTGTTCCTGAGTCTCATCTGTTACTTCGCGCCAACCGGGGAAAGATACGTCATCACCGGCTTTCTTCGCGGCGGCCTCGGCTGCTTGACGCGCTTGTTTCTGGGTTTTGAAACTATCCGCTAAATAATAAGTGAAAACCGATCCGAAAGGCGGGTTTTCAGCAAGATACAGAGAATCCCCCTGAGAGCCTTTCGGTCTGTAGCCCAGCGGGCGCTTTTGGAAGTACCAATAGGCATCGCGGGGGGTGAACAACGCTGCACCGGCATCAAAGTCATCGGGATCGATATCGCGAAGTGCGGTGTAGTCATCTATGACAAAGAAGCCTCGGCCGAAGCTCGCAGCCACCAAATCATTTTCACGGCGCTGAATCTGAATATCTCGAATCGAGATGGTCGGCATACCACCTGACAGCTTGTGCCATGCCTTGCCGGCGTTAAACGTTGCAAATACGCCAAACTCCGTCGCCGCAAACATGAGTTCGGGACGAACATGGTCCTGTACGAGACGCCAAACGAGGTGTCTGTCGGGAATACCGTTAGTTATCTTCTTCCAACTACGCCCCCGATTCTTACTGACCAATAGATAAGGAGAAAAATCCCCGTATTTATGATTATCCAGCGCGACGTACACGGTATCTGCGTCGTGAAGATCCGCTCTGATATCGTTGATAAATGCTCTATCGGGTACACCCGGCAACGAACCCACCTCAATTGAGCGCCACGAACCACCATCATCTTGGGATACATGAATGAGACCGTCATCCGTTCCCGCGTACAACAATCCCGCTTCTAGCGGGGACTCCGCCAAGGATGTGATCGAGTTGTAATTCGACATCGCATACATGTCCCATGGAGAATCCCAGCTCTGTGTGGAACCCATGATTGGCATCGAGAACCTTTCCTCGTTACGCGTAAGATCGCCCGAGATTGGCGTCCAGCTATCGCCTCTGTCCTCGGACTTCCAGACCCGCTGAGACGCAAAGTACAACCGAGTCGGCTTGTGAGGGCTCACGAGAATGGGTGCATCCCAATTGTGCCGTTCAGGATCCTCTCCTGGGGCTGACTGCGGCTGGATATACACCGTTTCACCGGTTTTTCTGTCAACGCGAGTAAGATTGCCCTGCTGGGACTGTGCGTAAACGATGTCAGGATTCCCCGGCTCTGTGGCTGGTTGGTGACCGTCTCCACCCAGGATCACAAACCAATCCGCCGTGCGAATGCCGCTGACGTTGTCCGTACGAGAGGGGCCACCTTGCGTATTGTTGTCCTGAGTACCCCCATAAATATTGTAAAAAGGCTTAGCGTCGTCGAGGGCAAGCTTGTAGTACTGCGTTAACGGCAAGTTCTCCATATAACGCCACGTTGCGCCGAGATCAAAGCTCTCGTAAACACCGCCATCTGTGCCCATCATGATGTAATTTGGGTCAGCAGGATCAAACACAATGGCGTGCATGTCGCCGTGTTGGTTGGGGTGTTCCATGTAGGTAAAGGTTTTACCCCCATCGGTCGATTTTTGAACCGTAGGGCCTACCAGATAGAGCCAGTCAAAATGATGGGGACTAGTGAAGATCTCCTGGTAATAATGAGGGCCGGTACCGCCACCCACGGCATCCGCACCTTTGGACCAACTGGCACCACCGTCATCGGACCGCCAGACTCCACCTTCGCGACGATTGAGTTCGATTGCGGCATAAACCACGTCGGGATCCTGCTGTGAGATGGCAAGACCAATCTTGCCCATATTTCCTTTGGGTAGACCGGTACTTAACCGCTGCCACGTGTCACCACCGTCCACCGACTTGTGTACACCACTCTCTGGGCCACCACCCATATAGGCCGCTACTGTACGATGATGTTGCCAGGTGGCCGCATACAGGACATCTGGATTGCTGGGGTCCATGACCACGTCGGTGACACCTGTCCACTCCCCTACACTCAGCACATTTTTCCAGGACTTACCGCCGTCGCTGGTCTTGTAAAGACCTCGCTCGCCACCCGGCGTCCACAAGGGCCCCTGCACTGCCGCGAAAACCGTCTTTGAATCGTTTGGGTGAACAAGAATGGTGGAAATGTGTTGGGATTCGTTGAGTCCCAAATTGGACCATGTCGCACCGCCGTTGTCCGATCGGTAAATACCATCCCCAAAGCCAACATGACGGCCACCTACGTCCTCCCCGGTGCCCACCCAGATGGTATTCGGATTTGACGGATCGACGGTCACATTGCCAATTGAATAAGATGCCTCATTATCGAAGATGGGGGTCCAAGACACGCCCGCATTCTCAGTTTTCCAGACTCCGCCAGATGCGGCCGCAACATACCAAACGCTTGAGTCCTCTGGATCCCAGTCAATATCCGAAATACGACCCGACATGAAAGCAGGCCCCAAGTTACGCCACTTCAATCCACTAAAGTCAAAGCCAGCATCGTCCTTCGCAGCGGCTGGGTTGATAGTGAACCCTATTGCGAGCGCGGCAGAAAAAAGTTTGAGTGTGAGCCCCCGAACCATTGTTATTCTCCAATCAAGTGATGGGATTAGATTAGCAACTCGGGGCCGAATAACAAACGCTACTCCATGGATCAAAGAGCCCACGTCTCGCAAGTTGGCTCCCTTCTATGCTGAGCAATGTCTCTTCAAACTCGGCCTCGCAGCGCGAGGAATGGTCTATTCCCGATGTTTTGCTCGGTGCAACACCAGTTTCGAATGAAGTTCAGATACCGCCGTGCGCCCTGTCGTTTTAAAGAGGCAAGGGAGGACTGCATGCACAAGGCAGGCGAGACCCGCAACGAGCATTCGCACCCCAAAATAAGAAGCCTGAAACAAGTGCTGTAAGTAGGTCTCTCCTACCGATTCTGGATGGTCCCGGAATAGCCGTTGAATCAATTGCATTGATGTATCCCTCAAGACAGACGTTCTGCTCAATACAGTCAACCCATTGCCTGTGACCGAAGTGAGCGACAGTCATGGCACGAATAGCAATGAGCTTTATTGAAATGTTATCAACTCATAAGTGTTATTTTTTTCTAAAATTTGATGATATTTGTGTGTATAAAAGAAATAAATTTTCGAAAAAAGGCACATATTTAGAATGGACTCGATTGATAGAAGAATCCTAAATGCGCTCCAGTCTGATTGCAGTGGCTCAATCGCTGACATTGCGGATCGGGCCGGTGTGTCGCAAACCCCTTGCTGGCGCCGCATCAAGAAGCTCGAGGAAGCTGGATATATCGATAAACGTGTTGCACTGCTGAATCCCAAAGCCTTGAATCTAACTATGACCGCCTATGTCATGGTCAAGACCGCACATCACGATGACGCCTGGCTTAAACGCTTCTCAGACGGTGTCCAAAGTATTCCTGAGATCGTGGAAATCCATCGAATGGCGGGAGAAATCGATTACCTGTTAAAGGTCGTGGCAGGTGATATGGCCGAGTACGACGCAATCTACAAACGCCTTATTAAAGTCGCAGAGCTGTCAGATGTTAGCGCCTCGTTTTCTATGGAATGCATTAAAACAACCACGGAACTTCCGCTTGATCGCCTTTAGCAACATTAATTGGGGACAGTTAAAAAAACGGCGCTCCGTAAGGCGTGTCCCATGAAACGCATTCTGGTGTTGCCTTTACGCCCAACCCACTGTGACTGGTAGCCCGATGAGTTTTCATTCAAGATTTACCCGATTACGTTGGAAACAGTACGCAAGGGTTGAGTCATGGAAATTCACGCTAGCCCCTCATTGGTCACAGCAGCGCTGGAGAAAGTTCTCCTGGGCAAACTACACCAGATTAAGTTAAGCCTCGCTTGCGTGCTCTCGGGCGGCCACTTATTGCTGGAAGATGTGCCCGGCGTCGGCAAAACGACGCTAGCGCAAGGGCTGGCCAGCCAGCTAGGGCTCCAAAGTACAAGAATCCAATTTACGAGCGATTTACTGCCCTCTGAAATCACCGGGGGTTCAATTTTCGACCCCGCGGGTAACGAGTTTCGAGTACACCAGGGGCCCATTTTTACGCAGTTGGTCATCGCCGATGAGATTAATCGCGCGACACCCAGAACCCAAAGCGCGTTATTGGAAGCGATGTCTGTTCGAAACGTCAGTATCGAGGGTCATACGTACCCGCTAGATCCAAATTTCACCGTGATCGCGACCCAAAACCCCAGCTATCAAACGGGGACCTACCCACTCCCCGAGTCGCAATTGGATCGCTTCACGATGGTGTTATCGCTCGGCTATCCCGACCCTAGTCACGAGCGCCAACTTTATGCGGCCTCACAGAAATCGGAAGCGCTACGTGAACCCTACGAGAGCCCTGTCGACCTGACATCGTGGCGGAAGCAAGTTGAGGATGTTCACTGCTCGGGTGAGCTCATCGCTTATCTACAGCGCTTGGTCGAGGCCACCAGAGTATCGGACGACTTAGCGCTTGGGCTCTCGCCGCGCGCTGGGTTGCAATGGCTCGCAGCATCCCGTGCGTGGGCATTCTTGAATGATCGAGACCACGTTCTCCCGGACGACATTCAAGACGTTGCCATGCCGGTAATAAAACACCGGTGCGTTGCACGTCATCACAGCGACAGGTCAGCGAATAAAGCGCTGGAAGAAATTATCGTAAACACCAGCGTTTACTCCTGAATCGATCATGCTCATCCACGATTGGGCGACATCGCGCTGGAATCAATGGATCACTAGACGAATTCCTCGTGCTGCCGAGATAACTCTAAATCAGCGGAAATTATTCATCTTTCCTACCCGCTCAGGTATAGCCCTCCTTGCCTTACTCCTTGTGTTACTGCTGATTGCGATTAACTACGAAAACAATCTTGTGTACGCACTGGTATTTTTGCTGGCAACTGTATTGGTCATCACGATCCACATAACGTTTGCCAACCTACACAGCATGACGATCTCAGGAGGGAGAAATATCCCCGTTTTTGCAGGAGAAACCGGGACTGTAGCACTCAAACTAATGGCTCGTCGACGGACTCGCTACGACATTTCATTTATCCACGGGGACCGTACGAATCTCCAGCCTGAGGTCCAACCAAACAAGTCAGCCTCTCTCGATCTAACTGTGAGACCTTGCGACCGAGGCTTATTTTCGTTGGGACGGCTACGGGTCGAAAGCGCCTATCCCTTTGGTTTGGTCAGATGCTGGTCCTGGATCGATGTCAGCCAGCCGCTGTGGGTCTACCCAAAACCGTTGCAGCCCCCGACTTTGGCAGGGCATGAGGCGAGTGGGAACGATCAAAAGACATCACCCTCACAAATGGGGGACGACCTCTACGCTTTCAACTCGTACAGGCCCGGCGACCCAATCAAACATATCCATTGGCCCTCCGTTGCAAGAGGTACCGAACCTCAAGTGACTGTCATGGCGAATCGATCCGGCGACGGCACTTTAATCATCGATTTTGACGACTACCCAGGCGTCGATCTTGAAACACGTCTTTCCTGGCTTTGCGCCCGCGTGTTAGCCGCAAATAGCGAAAACCGTAGCTACTCTCTGGTACTGCGATCAGCAACACTAGGCCCAAACTCCGGCGAGCAGCACAGAGATAAGGCGCTTTCAATGCTTGCGCAGTTTGATCAGCCATCTGAATCGGTGGAAAACGATGAGACTTGATGCAACTCAGCCACCCTTCTGGACTGGCAACCGAGTCATTCCTGTTGCCACCATGCTAGTGGTGCTGGCTCTTTGTCTCCTATCCTCCCTAGGACCTGTCCCGACACTAACCCTTTCTCTAATCGCGTGTTGGCGCGTCTGGCAAATCATCAGGGGTTGGCGATCGATACCCCGCTGGGCAGTTAGCCTCAGTATGATTGCCGGTACCGTAGGCTGGTGGTTGGCTTTTCCCTCAAAGCTGACTCTAGAGCCAGCGGTTGGTCTACTGCTCGTAGCGACGGGACTGAAGCTGCTAGAGGCTCATAGTAAAAGAGATGCCAACGTACTGATTTACAGTGGCTTCACACTCGCAGCGTCAGTATTTCTGCTTGACCAATCCCTTTGGCTGACCCTGTGCGTCCTTGTTGCCGTGTTCTTGGGCCTTTTAGGGCTTCAAGAATCTGCCAGCAGCGGTCGTAACTCCCGATCCATAAACAAGAGCGTAAAACTCGCGGCATTGGTCATCATCATTGCCCTCCCGATCACATCTGCTTGGTTCCTCCTTTTCCCACGCATCGCACCTCTGTGGACCATACCCATCATGGCTGACTCGGCGAAGATGGGGATGTCAGACACATTGCGGCCCGGCGACATTTCTAAATTGGGTAAGGACGCTAGCTTGGCGTTCCGCGTTCAGTTCGATGCCGACCCACCTCCGTTTGAGAGTTGGTATTGGCGAGGTATCACATTGGGACGATTTAATGACGGCACATGGCGGCAACATCGTTATCTGCGCAGTCGCCAGTACGCCATCCGCACTCAGTCCAACTTAAGTTCAGCCGGTGTACCATCGTATGCAGTTACGCAAACAGCGAGTCATAGATCATGGCTTTACCAGTTGCACCCCTCTACTCCCAATCAATCGGGTGTGCTCCGCTTTCGCGACGAAACCTATCAATATCCGCGCCCAATCACCGCGGACCTCACCCTGAATTACCAACTGCAGACTGAGCGATATAGTTCCCCAACGCCGTCGCGAGAAGGACTAAATCTTGAGAGAGAATTTCCGTCGGACCTCAACCCACGCGCTAGCAAGCTCATTTCTCAACTGGTGAGTCCTAATAATCCTTGGAGCACAGTGAACAGTGTGCTGGCTTGGTATAGGAGCCAACCCTTCAGCTATACCCTGGAGCCGCCGAGTATTAGCGGTTCAGATTTCGTCGATCAATTTCTCTTTGATACCCAGTCAGGATTTTGCGAACACTATGCCTACAGCTTCGTAGCGTTGATGCGCCTCGCTGGTATTCCGGCTCGAATTGTAGGCGGATACATGGGGGGCGAACTCAATCCCCTGAACAACACGATTGTCGTCCGAGAGCTAGATGCACATGCGTGGACTGAAGTCTGGATTGAAGACCGGGGCTGGGTTCGGGTCGACCCGACAGGGGTGGTTGCGCCCGAACGCGTCGAGCGTGGCTCAATGTATAGTCTCGAAGGCACCTCGGGGTACTTACTCAACTCTCCACTATCACTATTGCGTTTTAGAAACTCTGCGTGGATTAACAATCTGAGGTTACAGCTCGATGCCATGAACTATGAGTGGCAAACATCGATTATGAATTATCGATACGAGCAGCAAGCGACTTTACTCAAAGCCTTGTTAGGTGAAGTCAACTCCTACCGTATCTTGCTGCTGCTTTGTTTAGCCGTGTTCGTCACAGTAATCCCCGTGGCGGTTTGGATAATTTGGAAAAGACTCGCAACGTACCGAGATCCGATGAGTCGCAAGCTAAGAGGGTTAGATCGGGAACTACGAAGGCGCGGAGTAATCAGGCGCTCTGGCGATACCCTGAGGCAAGCATATGCCGATATATCGTTCAAAGATGATAGGGAAAAAACTCGATTTGAGAGGGACCTTTGCAACTTTGAACAGCTTTACTACGCCCGCGAAGCTCCTTGAGCGATACAAACGAAAAGCCCCTGGATAGGTTACAAAGAGTGCGTCTTCAAAGTGATGCCAACGACGTATCACGGTCCCGCCCACATCGTGAGCTTTCCTCGTCAATGTCCGCCAGATCAAAAAAATGTAAATATTTACAAAAAAGTGTTGACAGAGATTAGCGGCTGTTATTTAATGCAATTGCTGGCGGCGACTGACGAGTGACCAACTGCAGACGGGAGCGAGAGGGAAGCCGACAGAAGAGTACTCAGGTAGAAAGCGTGACAGAGGGCCGGCATAGAAAGCGCTTTGTTGCCCACCGAGGATGGAGGGATAGCGTCCGAGGAGCTGAAGGAGAATCCCACTTCAGACGCCTGAGGAACTCGAATAAAAGCAGAGCATTCGCTCTGTTTTTTTTTGCCTGCAATTTCCCCTACCTACGTCTTAACCGATAGATATCCGCACTCACAAGGCGAGGGCAAAGCCCTTACAGCTCGTCAACGAGTCGTGTTAGCGTCTCTACGACAAAAAGATAAACAGTGCAGGAGATTTGAGTATGACTGAGCAAGAAGCGTGGGCCTTAATGGCGGCCTACTCCAACAACAATGCGCTGTACTTTTTAGGGAATATCATCGCTGTTTGGCTAGGGTTTCGGATAGCTAGCAATATTCACGACTGAGGCGATAAAAAAGTAGTCGAGAAGCTTCTAGCAACATCATACTGCCTCTGCGTAGCCTTCTTTATGTAAGCGGATTGTCGGCCAGCATCACGATGATCAACGATTTTTCATGGGTTTTCTCCCAACTCTCTGCTACCCGAGGTATTTCACCAATATCGCAAAAGATCATAGATTTGGATTCGACGATACCAACGGCCGTTAACATTTTATTTGTAGTATCAATTTTCGCTTACCATATGCTTAGCGTCTGGACGAAAAAGATCAAATAATCAGGTTACCAGTGCTAGGTTAGCGTGAAAATAAGCTTTAAGACGACACTGCCCGAAGACGTACGGCTAATGCTCACCAGCGCCTTGACGCCCTAGAACGTGATGATCTCAGCACAATACGACAAATGTGCCCCTGGATGCGGTTAAAGATTTTGCTAGTGGAACAGCATCGGTTATTTTTCTAGAAGAAAGTACTTAATTGGATGCCGATTGGAATGAAAACTGGCTGGGGGAAAGCGACGTCATGGTTTTCCGGCTTTAATCAACTCGCTACAAGTAGCGGTGCCATCGCATTGGTTCTATCGCTCTTACTCCTCCTACGACCTCAACCCATATCAGCGCAGACCCCCGAATTAACCCCCGAACAGATCGCCGTCATCTTTATACTCTTAAGTAGCTCCTCTGATTCATCGGAGGAGCCTGTCACCGAGAGTGCATCTGACTACTACGCTGCCAACGTCAAAACCCAAGTAATTGAGCCCATTTGTCTGGGGTGCCACGTTCCTGGTGGCTTGGCGTCGTCGACCAACCTCATTTTTGCGCTTGGCGAAGACGAGGCAAATTTGGCGACGCTGCGCGATTATTTACAGTCAAGCAATGATGATGGAGAGACACTGCTTACAAAAGTAACCGGCGGTTTGAGTCACGGAGGTGGACCCCAACTCACGGTTGAAAGCGCTGGCTATGCTGCATTATCAGAATTGATAACGCTGCTACTACAAGAAGGCGACGACCCTGAAGATACGAGCAGAGATGAATTTTTTAAAGAACTTATATTAGCAACACCGGCGGAAACACTCCGCCGCGCGGCCTTGATACTCGCTGGTCGACTACCGACCGAATCTGAGATTGAGCTGGCGGAGTCAGGCAATGAGGGACTCCGCGCGTCGATCATCACACTGATGGAAGGCCCCGGTTTTCACGACTTCTTGATACGAGGTGCTAATGATCGGTTACATACTGATGCATTTGTAAACGGCTCATTTTCGGAGGTATCTGACCTCAATGGGCTGGCCGGAGACCGCTATCCCATGGGCGAGCTTTTATGGGATTTAGAGGGCGCTATATGGGGCTATAGGATGGGCATCGCTCGTGCGCCTCTAGAGCTTATCGCCCACGTGGTCGAGACCGATCTGCCCTATAGTGAAATATTAACTGCCGAGTACACCATGGTTAATTGGTTTACCGAGCAGGTGTTTAGAAGTGGTGTTGACGTGGGCTCATTTGAGGACCCGAGGTCTTTTGCACCGGGTAAAAACCGCGGTTCTGTTTTGAGAGATGATGAATATGTTGCGGAGCAAGCGCCGGGGTTTGGTACACGAGTGCTCGAGCATAGCGGCTATATAGACTACCCCCATGCCGGTGTTCTCAATGACTTAACCTGGCTGCATCGCTATCCCACGACAGAGACCAACCGTAATAGAGCACGCGCACGCTGGACCTTCTATCATTTTTTAGGGATCGACATCGAAACTTCAGCGCCTCGAACGACAGATCCTGTTGCACTTGCTGATACCAACAATCCTACCCTTAACAACCCCGCTTGTACGGTTTGCCATGACCGGTTAGACCCGGTCGCCGGTGCGTATCAAAATTACGGGAATGAAGGCTTTTATCGCGATAAATGGGGCGGGCTAGACTCACTACCTGACACCTACAAGCATCCGGAGTGGTTCGGAATAGATACACCCACCTTGTATCAAGAGGGCGATACGTGGTTCCGTGACATGAAGCCGGTTGGCCTCGACAATGCGACTCAACCCAGCGACCGCGTCGACGACAGTCTAAGTTGGTTGTCCGAGCAGATTGTTGCCGACCCCCGCTTCGCAACTTCTGCCATTAAATTTTGGTGGCCGGCCATCATGGGAACTGAGGCGCTTTCTGAACCTGAAGTTGCGAGCGACCCCAATTATGACGCTCAAATGAGCGCATACCAGGCGCAAGAGCTTCAAATATCAACACTCGCCAGCGCTTTCCGCGACAGCGGCCTGATTGCGCGAGAGATGCTTGCCGATATGATTTTATCGCCATGGTTTAGAGTAAAAGCGTTGCAACCCGATGCTATTAATAGACCGATAGAACTGGCGGATATAGGTGTTGATCGTTTGCTAACAGCTGAAGAACTGGACGCTAAAAACGAGTCGATTCTCGGTTACAAGTGGGACGAATGGGCGACTGATTGGCTGGGCGACGTAGAGGGTTTCAATACTGCCCTGCTGGATAGGTTCCGACTTTACTACGGTGGCATTGATTCCATCGGGATCAAAGAACGAAATCGAGAGTTAACCTCGCTCATGACAAATGTTGTGGAGCGGCAAGCACTCGAACTCGCCTGTGGCGTCACCGTGTTAGATTTTCACGATAACCCAAATGTGAGTGATCGGCGGTTATTTTCTGTCGTTGATTCGACGACAACACCGCGAACCGAGAAAACCTTAAGTTTTGATGTGCCGACGGGTTTTTATGTTGACCGTGGCGTACATGATGTCGACGTTGTTTTGTCGACCGGAATCAGGGAAGTCACCATCACGTTTAATAATGACGCGTACAATCAAAGCACAGGTGACGACCGAAATTTATACATAGATACCGTTGAGATCTATCGAGATGATCAGCTGATCAGTGTGATCGAGGGTGAGAACTTCGAGAGTACCGATGGCTTTTCACAAACCACCGATTCCAATGGAAACGTGATGGGAGGCGTCGAGCACGTCGATATTGACGGCACTTGGACGCCCGCCGCATGGAATATGTGGAGCGTTGGCTTTGTGGCTTTCCATGTCGATATCGAGACCGAGGGCACATACCGATTTAGAATTATCGCGTGGGGCAGTGACTACGGTGACGGGGTTGCTGCCAATATGACAGCGACCGTAGGAGCTGTGGATTCGGAGACAGACACTGCGGGCTCTCGCGCGTTAAGAGCGCAGGTAAAACAGTTGCACTATTTGATGCTGGGCGAAACGCTCACAAGTTCAGATCCCGAAATCGAGGCGGCCTATCAACTACTAGTGGAGACCTGGCAGGATCGCAATACGCATGAGGATAATGATCGCGCTTGGAGCAGCCCTTCCGAAGAATGCATGTTCCCCAGAGAAATCACCCAAGAAGATTGGGAAGCAGGCCTGGGATCTGATCCTTTCCAGATGATCTACGCGTGGTCGTCTGTCATGCACTATTACCTCACCCACTTCGATTATTTACATGAGTAGGTCTGGATAATGAATCGCCGCATTTTTCTGAAATCGATGGCTTCTAGCGCTACATTAGCAGCGTTTTCATCACTCTCGAGTCGAGTATGGGCGGCACCCGAGGACTACGAGGGACGGTTTCTTGTCGTCATGCAAATGGATGGCGGTTGGGATGTTACCCAGCTGTGTGACCCTAAAACCAACACGCCGGGGGAGCCCGATATTAATAATTGGGCAAACGCTTCAGACATACAGACAGCTGGACGGATTCAGTACGCCCCCGTAGCAAGCAATCAACGTCTTTTTGAAAATCACCACCAAAAAATGTTGGTGATCAATGGTGTCGATGTGCAAACAAACTCCCACACGACAGGTGTACTGCACAATTGGTCAGGCCGCAATGCCGCGGGTTTGCCAACATTGACCGCTCTCTTCGCTGCCGCCAAAGCACCCGATTTACCTCTAGCCTATGTTAATAATGGTGGCTTCTCGGCCACCGCTGACCTCATTAGATTTAGCCGATTGAACGATCACAACGCCCTCGTAGACATACTTGACCCTGCTTTAGTGCCTTGGGATGCCAGCCGAACCTTGAGACGCTCCTCCGACATTTCGAGGGTACAGCGGTACCAGAGAGAAGCACTCGAACGGAAACTCGCGAGCAGTACGCTAACACCGAGACAAAGAGCCAATGCCACTGCCTACTTGAACGCCTTATCCAACAGAGACACGTTGGATCGCCTAAAAAGCATCATCCCAACTAACGATGAAATACAACCGAACGTCATCATTCCGTATGTCAATTTTGAGAGTGATCTGATGCGTCAAATTCAGCTCTCCATGCTAACCTTTAAAGCTGGGGTAGGCGCCTCTTGTGACCTGATTTGTCATGGTTTCGACACCCATAGCGAGCACGACTTACAGCACGAGGCACTGTACAACCACGTTGCCGACGCCATCGATTATTTTTGGAACTTTGCGGGCGAACTCGGAATTTCCGACCGTATTACCTTGGTGATTGGCTCTGATTTCTCACGCACGAATTTCTACAATGCTGGCAATGGAAAAGATCATTGGCCCATTGGAAGTTATATCGTTATGGAGGAATCTCCCGCTTGGGGAAATCGTGTTGTAGGCATTACAGATGGACTTCATAACGCGCTAAAAATTAACCCGACAACGCTGCAAGAAGATAATGCTTCTGGGATAACGTTGTATCCGAAACACGTTCATAAAGCGCTGAGGCGCTACCTGGGGGTTGATGCCCTCGCTGAAGCGCAACGTTTGAGTTTTGGAGCGACCGAAGACGTCGACTTTTTCAATCCCGAAAAATGGACAAACTAGTCGCAAATCATTGGCTAGGCCGAGACCACTACCATACAGAACTTTGGCACGGTCTCGGGGCTGCAAAGTTCACACAGAATGCGGATTTATATCCAATAATTTCCTAATCCTATTCGATCAAACTTGAGGGAGCTCATCAAACCGCCCACTAAACCATAAATATTTTGGCCGACGGCTTCTTGATTTATGGTGGCGGAGAAGGAGGGATACATTCGAGCGGCGCTGCCTTCGCTGCTCTCACCCCCTTGGGGCGTTCCGCCTTCCGGCTTCGCGTGCAAGCTCTGCCCTAGGCATAGCTTGTCGAACCGAAAGGTTCGCCCACACCGTCTATCCCTTCAAAACCAAAAAAGGGCCCTAACAGGCCCTTTTAGGATTTTGGCGGAGAAGGAGGGATTCGAACCCTCGATACGTTGCCGTATACACACTTTCCAGGCGTGCGCCTTCGACCACTCGGCCACTTCTCCGTGGCGCGGGAGTCTAGCACATCGCTTAACCAGAGAAAGCGCTCTTATGCTGCTCGCTGGCTGATATCGATCTTCTAAGCCGCTTCAGACGCTGGAACTAACGATAGGGTGGACTCTCCGCTCAACAGGTACTGCCCCAGTGGTTTAGTACCAAGGGCTTCTCCAGCGCCTGACTCACCGTGCCATGCTAATTCGCCAGAGATGTAAACGCTGTCCACGATGCCTACGGGTCGGTTTACCATCTGCTCATGTTCGAAGATCTCTCGATAAACCAGCTCTCGCGTTTGGTCAGGTTCCCATCCATCCAAAGCCTCGGGGTTGATGAGCACCATATCGGCCCTAGCACCTATCGCCAAACTACCGGCATCGAGCCCAAACGTATCGGCCGGATCTTTGGTCAAGCGTTTAACAACCTTGGCCACGACATCCTCGCCCTGCTCCTTCGCGAGCTTCAGCGACATTAAATTACTATCGAAAAATGCCATGTTGGTAATGTGCGCGCCGGAATCATTGAACCCGGGTAAGGTGTTTTCGTGGAGCAAAAACTCGAGTGTCGATCGATTTTCGGCGTTGGCTACATCGGCGTAGAACCGGAAGCTCTTGTCGTAGCTGCGAAGCAAGTGAAGCGCGAAATCAGCATCGTCGTCCAGCGGAAGTTCAATCTTTTCGAACGCTTCACGCTCCGACTCGGATCGTGCAACAGAACGATCACCCGCTTGGAATTTTTGAGCGCGAGCCATGACATCAGCAAAGCTTTCTCCGTCCCACTCTGAGCAAGGGGCACCATCAAAAATGAGCTTTTCGGGTTCACGGATAACCAGACTGTCCGGAAGTCCACGCTTTGCTTTCCAGCTGGCAAAGTCATCACCGGTGCGACCATGACGCCATTCTTTGCGGAATCGTTCAACCCACTCAGGGTCATGCATCAAACGCTGCCTACCCTCGTAATCGTCGTACTCAAGGGCTATCAGCTCTGCCGTTGAGGACAGCTCCTCAAACAGTGGGCTTACGATTCCATCTGACCACACCCTGAAATTCGTGCCCAGCGCTTGGAAATGCAGTCTTCCATCCAGCAGTTTGCTGTTAAGTAACTTTGCTACACCAAGAAATAGCTTTGATGAGTTTGGCGCCGCGGTCATCTCCATCGCTGACAACGCTGAGGTTTTGAGAGGCTTTCCAAATAGGCGACCACTGGTCAGGGTGAAGTAGAACAGCGCCTTGAGCCTATTTTCGATAATGGGTGTGGTTTGCCAAACGCGATCGTATTTTCTAACAACGTTGAGCAGTCGGCGCAGCTCCTTGAACGACGCAAATTGCGTGGGAATGCGCTTGTCGGTGTGTGGATCATTCGACAAGTAGTGGAAGGGTAAGCCGTCAGTGCTCAATCCCAGATAACCCAACTCCATGGCGCCTTCTAAAATCTGCTCCATCTTCTGCAGCTCAAGCTCAGTGGGCGCCCGACTAATGCTTGCCTCCAGCCCCATAACCTCTATACGCAGCATGGAATGTGGGACAAAGGCAGCGATATTGGGCCCGAGATTCAGGTTCTCAAAATGCTTGAGGTAATCCTCGGGATTATCCCAGGTCATTGTCTCAGCACACGTTCTGAGTACGGACTTCGGTATATTCTCGACGCGAGTAAAACAGTCAACGATAGGTTCCTGACCATCCGTCTCCTGGGCACCAAAACAGGTACCAAGACTACAATTACCCACCAGCACCGTGGTTGTTCCATGCCGAACAACCTCTTCCAGCGCTGGCGCAACCTCAACTTCGAGATCAAGGTGGGTGTGGATGTCCAGCATGCCCGGTAACAGCCACTGATTATTCGCATCAACACACTGGACTGCCGGGTCCCGAGGCAAATCACGCCCGCGTGCCGCGACCACCCCGTCCTTTATCGCCACATCTTCGATGCGACCCGGCGTGCCCTCACCATCAAATACCTTCGCTCCTGTTACGAGGAGATCCCACTGCGCCATGACGTTACCCTGCCCTTTTTCTTATAAGCTGAGGATAGCGCTTTTTAGAACTAACGGATATTGACTGAGCGGCTTTATTACTGCTCAAAAAGGCGCGTAATTCGGGGGGCCGACGGGATAGACGAACGCCAAGGTGTGATATCAATACCGCCTCGCCGCTGGAAGAAGCCAACTACGTGCAACTCTGACGGAGTCAGCGCGTTTTCAATACGAGAATACAAATCCTCAACGCATTGCTCATGGAAACCCTGGTGGTTTCGCAATGACTCGATGGCTTCAATAATGGATGACTCATCGTAGTCAGCAGCCGAGACCTCAACGCACAAGCTCGCCCAGTCTGGCTGCGCCGTAACCGGACATAGCGATCGAAATCCGTTGCAACGAAACGTAACTGTTGCGCCCAAAGCACTCACAAGAACAGCATCATCACCAAGCTCACAAGACATCGCCTGCACTTCATCAGGATCAATGCGTACTAGTTTCACTTTCGATTGAGTGAGCTCAGACAAGTCCTTCTCGATGCAAGCGATGGCCTCTTCGTCGTTCATGAAGACATGCGCGTTTAGCGAATTCAGGTAGAGCTTGAGGGACTTTGATTCAACGGTGAACGGGCTTTCTGCCGGAACAATAAGAGCGCCAGTGGTGAAGGTCACTGCGCCATCAGGCAAGGTCCAGCTCAGCTCGTAACAATGCCAAACATCATGGCCGCTGCCGATATTCTCAGACGGGTTTTTGATGCCTTCTCGGCCCAATCGACGATCGATGCGCTCTAGAACGCTGGGAGTATATTCATCGGGCGCGGCGAGGGTTTGTCCAAGAACACCGGCCATCGATTAGGTACGCAAACGTGTGCCGGCGCTCAGCAAATGTATCGCGTAAGCGAAGGCAACCACTGTCAGACCAATGAGCATGGTGAAAGACACCGTGATGTCGACGTCACTGACGCCAAGAACACCGTATCTAAAGGCATTCACAACATAGACCAGAGGGTTGATCTGAGATACACCCGCCCAAAAATCGGGAAGAAGATCGAGCGAATAAAAAACGCCTCCGAGATATGTCAACGGAGTTAAAACGAAGGTTGGTACGATGTTGACGTCGTCGAACGTGTTAGCAAACACGGCATTAATCAGCCCACACAGCGAAAACGCAACTGATGTCAGTGCTACGACGCTGATGACGACAAACCAGTTGTAAATATCGAGCTTGGTAAAGAAGAGCGCTACCGATGTGACAATGATCGAGACCAGGATACCGCGTGACACGCCACCTGCTACATACCCTAATACGATCACGTAATTGGGTGTGGGTGAGACCAGTAGCTCCTCAATACTATTATTAAACTTCGCGCCGAAAAACGAGCCAACAACGTTGGCGTAGGTGTTCGTGATGATGGCCATCATGATGAGGCCAGGTACGACAAACTCCATATAACTAACACCACCCATGGTGCCAATCCGCTTACCAATAAGCGTTCCGAAGATCAGAAAATACAGCGACATCGTAATAGCCGATGGCAGAAGCGTCTGAGTCCATATGCGCAGATAACGTCGAACCTCTTTTCGCATGATGGTCAAAAAAGCGATCCATTGCTCGTAAGCACTCATGATGCGCCCTCCAACACGTTAACGAACATCCGTTCGAGACGGTTTTCCTTGTTTCGCATGCTAACCACAGTAACGCCCGCCCCGCTGAGTGCTGTAAACACCTGAGCCAGATCCTGACCTTTCGCCAAATCGACCTCTAAACACTGAGGTTCCACTTGCCTTAGCGCGAATCCGGGTACCTCGATGCCGGGTGGCAACGCGTCCTGTGTATCGAGCAAGAAAGTCTCGCTGTTCAGATCTCGCAGGAGGTCCTTGATGGACCCCTGGGTGACGATTTTTCCGTGGTTAATAATTGCCACGTTACGACAGAGCATTTCCGCCTCTTCGAGGTAATGCGTCGTCAAAATAATGGTGCGACCTTCTTCATTCGTCTCGCGCAGGAACTCATACATACTGCGGCGCATCTCAATATCAACACCCGCCGTCGGCTCATCCAGAATCAGTACACGCGGCTCGTGAATCAGGGCGCGGGCAATCATTAAGCGGCGCTTCATACCGCCTGAGAGCATTCGCATCTGAACATGCTGCTTGTCGGCAATACCCAGCTTCTCGAGGTAATAGACCGCGCGTTGGCGGGCAAGCCCAATGGGTATCCCGTAATAGCCCGCCTGATGGATCAAGACGTCCTCAACCTTCTCAAACACGTTGAAGTTAAACTCTTGCGGAACAATGCCTATCTGCTTCTTCGCCAGTGAAAAATCGTCATCAATATCGATACCGCAGATACGAACTTTCCCGCCAGACTTAGACACCAACGAACTAACGATGCCGATGGTTGTCGATTTGCCGGCACCATTGGGACCGAGGAGTGCGTAGAAGTCACCCTCCTGCACATTCAGATCGATGCCTTTAAGCGCCTCGAATCCGTTGGCGTAGGTTTTTTGGAGGCTAGAAATTTCTAAAGCGGCCGGCATGAGGGCTCCACATCAAAGTGAGGCGCGGAGTTTAACTAAATCGCGCAGGTTTTTCGAAACCTTTGATAGAACGCTTGACGCAGATGAGCAGGATTACTACTATGCGCCACCTTGCGAAGTACAGCGCGTGCAACACGTTCCGTCC
>Ga0181573_10001745_pt1 | contig 20905 bp, 18 predicted proteins | sample 101ome_25_FD_148643 | JGI IMG/M metagenome (GOLD analysis project Ga0181573, IMG submission 148643) | Coastal salt marsh microbial communities from the Groves Creek Marsh, Skidaway Island, Georgia - 101409BT metaG (spades assembly) | ecosystem: Environmental > Aquatic > Marine > Intertidal zone... | reverse complement strand
GGGATTGGCTGTCTGTCTTCGGTGTCATTACGGTCAGGCATATAGGTTTTGGCGAAGGCGTTGTTACCTTCGATACCATGCTCCAACATAACGAGATTGATGATAGACCTGACTGAACCGAATATGCGTTTTACACTGCCTAATGATAGCCCTTTGGCAAACAGATGGTCACGAAATGCAGCTGCATCAGATGAGGCATAGGCAGTGATGGGTCTGTTACCCAATGCCTCAACTACATACCTGCTGTTGCGTATAGCAGCACGAACAAATGTTGGGCTATCTTTGTTAGCCTTCAACTGAAGATACATCTCAACAGCTTCAAGCAGAGTTGGACTTTTATCTTCCATGTCAGCTTTATCAACAATCAGCAGATGCAAAGCTGGCACATCCATCTTTTGCAATCTCAACCCATGCCAATAGTCATCCAACCTTTGGCTGATTGATTGAGCAGCACGAGATGCCGCTTTAGGTGATTTGGTACGAAGGCTTATACTGACCCTGTCACTACGATAGTACTGCCGTACATCAGCAGGCACTCGTCTGACAAAGTGATAAACACCATAGCGAACACGGATATATGAGGATTGATTGTACGTCATTCTGTACGCCACCTGACCTGTTAGCACATAAAATGCTTACATTTCAGTGGTCAGTGGTGCCGGATGAGGGAATCGAACCCCCAACTAACCATTACGAATGGTCTGTTATGCCATTTAACTAATCCGGCGGCATGGATGGCGTGGCGTTTGCCGATAAAACAGCAAATCCTGATCGGTGCCTTTATACCCTGTTCTCATCTTTGGCTTCAATAGGCTTTGCCGCGTCGCCAGCGGGTTTATGCCCATTTGACCAGCTGGCCTGTTTGATTAGCGGGCCTGTTTGATTAGCGGGCTTGTTCCGGTCGGTCGACGCCAAACAAGGCCAGCAAACTCGTCACAGCTTGGGCAAAAAGCCTGCCAGTCATCATGCCGGCTTTTACAGGCCGTGCAGTGCCATATCGGCTTGCTGTCCTCATCACTGCCATCAAAATCCCTTGCCTCGGCAAGTAACCGTTCAGCCTCGCCTTCAATTCCGGCGAGGCGCGCCTGTTCGGCAACCAGATGATAGCCGGTCTTTTGGTGCGCTGGATCAAGCTTTTGAAGCAGTTTGATCAGCCGGGCAATAAACTGGCCGTCATTGCTTTTCCATGCCGCCTTTAGCCTTGTGACAATCCCATTATGCGGGGCAAGCTGAAACGCCGTTTCCAAGATTTTTGCCGCAGTTGAATGCGCCTTATCGTCAAGGTAATGATCGGCAAGCATCATGACCGCCGGCAAAAAAGCCGGATCAAGTTTCAATGCTGCCTTCAATTCCTTGTTTGCCACTGTCCTATCATCGGCAAGGTCTTTTGCCTTTAGAACGTGCAAACTGCAACGCTGGCGCAAAATTGCTGCGAAAGAATCTGCCGCTACTGCCATTTTGGCCTTTGATTTTTTCTGCTGGCGGCTGATGACCTCTAATGCAGGCAGCGCCGCACTCCAGTCATTACGGTCAATCTCCAGCCTGAATAAATGATCAGCAGCCAGAACCGAATTTGGTTTTAATGTGAGCGCTGCCTTCGCCGCGTCACGAGCCATCGCCGGATCCTGATCGTCAAGTGCCAACCGCATCAGCCCAATATGCCCCAAAAACGCCGTTTCACGGTCGTCCAACAGCGATGTAAAGTAACGCCGTGCCGCCTGATAATCACCAGCCAGATGCGCCGCCTGCGCCGCCAGTAAACCGGTTAATTTTGGTGCCTTTAACAGCCGGTCAGCGCGGCTTGCATATTTTCGCGCCTCGGCTGGCTCGCCCGCCGATACCGCCATCAACCCCAATGTCAGGGCATGATGCCCAGCGTCTTCGCGGCGCTGGCGAAGCCGTCCACCAAGCCAGCCCGGCATGTCCCGAATGGCGCGCCATAGACGATCAAAAAATACCAGTATGAGCGCAAAAGTAACGATCAGCACAACCGCAAGGCTCGTCGGCAATGCCATTTCCCAACCAAGCCACTCAATTTGCACCTCACCGGGCTGGGACGCAAGCCAGCTCGCCGCTGCCGCTGCCGCGATAATGATTACAAAAAGAAGAATAAGCCTATTAAACATAATACGACAACAATCCGGCCGGTGGCATTATGGCTGCTTGATCACGGCGGCAAGGTGGCTTGTCACCAGCACATTAACCGCCTTATCGAGTGATTGCCGCGCGGTGGCGGCCTGCACCCAGCGATCCAGCGGTGGCAGATCAACACCTGACCATTGCTCAGCCGCCCGCAGTGCCGCCGCAAGATTCTTGACCGCCAGCGCCGCCTCGAACTGGCGCAAGGCCATTGCATTGCCGTCAGCCGCATCCCCTATCGGCCGCAATTGCACAAGCTGACCAATCTTGGCGCCAATTTTTTCCAGAAAGCCGGCATTATCACCGGCACGGTTCAAGGCTGTAGTCATTTGCGGCACCAGATTATAGGCGTCTTGGATCAATTGTGGAGCGCTTGCGGGAAGCGGGTTTGCCGTCTGGCGCAATTGATCTAAACCGGCCACCGGTACACCGCGATCGACCAACCCTTGAAGAAGCTGTACCCATCGATCAAGCGGCTGACCCGCCAGATTATCCGCCAATAGGCCACTGACGACCAGCAAACCGGTTTGTCCGGTACTCGGCAGGCCAGCTTGGCTAGTGCTTAACCGGTTAGCAGGATCAGCCGGAACAGACGTTTCTTGTGCGGCTTGGGACGGGGTTTTCCGAATTGCACGATCGGCAAGTCCGGCCTCAAGCGCGGCAAATCGGCGATCCATATCAGCGCGCCACGTGGCCAAATCAGAGGATGCCAGATCTAAAACCTGATTTGGGGCCGCATTTGAGACGATCTTGGCTAGCTGATCCTGCAGTGCGGCAAGCGCCGCCTGTTGGCTTTCACGTTCCCTCGCAAGCCGAGCCATTAGCGCGGCCAGTCTCTCATCCAGTGCGGCCTGATCGATGGTAGAATTAATGTCTGGTGACGTTTGGCGCTTTTCGAGATTCTGTTGATTGGCGACTGCAGCCCGAGCTACCGCCATTTCTGCCGCGTGATGGCGGTGCTGCCAGATTGCAAACCCCGCTAGCCCGATAGCAAAGACTGACAGGCCCAGCGCTGCAAATATAATTGCCTGAAACATTGGCAATGGTTTCGCTAAAAGTTTTGAGTCTGGTGCCCCCGAAACCGCATCAGACATGGACGCATCAGAGGGGGCCGCATCAGACGACGCCGTGTCATTCTTTGTGCCAGCCTTTTTTGGCGAGATGGTTTGGGCGGGTTTCTCGACCGCTTCACCGTCAATCATATCGCCCGGTCTGGCAGATGGTTGCTTTGGTTTTGCCATGATGCGCTGTGGTATGTCCTGTTTGCCGTTGGCCTGCGGTGATATCGTTCGATCACCCGCAAACTATATCCCTTGAAAACCATATCATAGCACCGCGATAAGATACCAGCATGACCTAAAGTATGATGGCGCAAATTTTCGTGGCGGTGGTCGCCTCACTGTTCACGTTGATGGCGCAGAACCGCAATTGCCATCAACCGGCTGCGGCGTGGATGGCGCGCCGTATAGACTTTCTTCCAGCCACTACCGGCGGCGCTGGCAATGGCATTGCTGCCAGCAATCAAACTGATCGACGCCAAAGCTGCATCCTGTCCGGCGGCGGCAATCGCCGCCCGAAACAGCTGGATTGACCGCGGCGACATGGCAATGACCGCCGCAATTTTTTGGCCGTCCAGCGCATTGGTGATTGCTGGTGTAAAACCGGCCGCCGCAACCATCTGATAAACCGGCACCCGCTCGACGTCAAAATCCGGTAAAGCCGCTGCCATATCAAAGCTGATGTCAACCGCGCTTGGCCAGACCAGACGGCCAGTCGCCACCCCAAATGACGCACTAAATAACGCACCAGCTTGCCGGATTGGCGCGATCAGGCCAGCCCCACCGCCATTACCAGTGATCAATCTAGAAAATCCGGCATCACGTGCAGCTGCCGCCGTTGCCGTGCCAACGACAAAGGCCGGTTTCATCATCCATGCCGCGGCCTTGGGCGATTGCCGGATCGCATCAACCGCATGACGGCTGGTAAAGATAACCCCATCATAACCGGCTGGATCGGGCAAATCATGCACCAGTGCTGTACCGCGCATAACCGGGCTGGCAAGCGCCGGAACACCATAACGTTGCAGCCATAATACATCACGATCAGCATCAGGCTGAGGCCGGATAATTAGGGTGGATTTTGCCATCATCATCCCTTTCTTGCCGCGAATTTTGCCGGCGCTTGCCAACCAGCCGGTCACCAGCTTGGTCGAAAACACTCCAATACTGCCGCCCGCCCGATCAATCGTGATCAGGCAAGAAACGCACGGCCCCCTGCAAGACCCAGTAATTCTGCACCCAATTCCGCGCCAAGCCTTTCTGCCTGATCGGCGGGGGCGCAGATTTGGCGGCGATGTGCGGCGCTGCCATCGGGCCGCAGGATCATCCCATCAAGCGTCACCTGACCGGCCTCATCAAGCACCGCACTTGCCGAAATCGGCGTCTGGCATGACCCGTCCAAAAAGCTAAGAAGCGCACGTTCGGCAGTCACCTCGACAAGCGCCTTAGGGCAGGTCAGGCCGCCGACAAGCGCCTTTACCGCAACCGCGCGCGGTGTATCAGGCGCGGCAATCTGCACAGCGAGCGCACCTTGTGCCACCGCAGATGGCATGATTTCGGCTGCAATCGGCGTATAGTCAATTTCGACACCAAGCCGTTTGATACCAGCAACAGCAAGAATAAGAGCGTCATAATCGCCGGCTGCTAACAACCCAAGCCGCCGGTTTAGATTGCCGCGGATTAGCTGGATTTGAAGATCAGGCCGGTAATTCAGTAAAATAGCGGCACGGCGCACCGATGCGGTGCCGATTCGTGCGCCCTTCGGCAAATCATCAAGGCTGCGATATGGCCCAACAAGCGCATCACGCCGATCTTCGCGTGTCAGTACCGCGCCAATTTCGGTGCCGGGGGCAAAGAATGTTTCCATATCTTTCATCGAATGCACCGCGGCATCGGAAACACCAGCCAAAATTGATCGTTCCAGCTCCTTGATAAATAGCCCCTTGCCACCGGCCTCGATAAGCGGGCGATCCAGAATCCGGTCGCCCTTGGTGGTCACCGGACGCACCGTAACGGCGGCAGGTTTCAATGCAGCGCACACCATCTCAGCCTGCACCATTGCCAACTGCGATGCGCGGCTTGCCAGCCTCAGCGGCTCGGCATCAAAAAACGAGAAATCAACTTTCATAGCACGCCATGTCTAAAGGGGCTGGAAGGCAAATGCAAAGCCAAAAACCCCGCTTTCGACAAAAACCATCGCACCCCGCCACTTTACCGAGAGGACTGGCATCTCAATCCGGCTTCGGATAAGGTGAGGCAAATTTGTTTTAGGAATTATTATTCATGGCTCAACGCCCCGTTATCATGCTTGGTATTGAAAGCAGCTGTGATGAAACTGCGGCAGCCATTGTCGCGGCTGACAAGACCATTCACGCCAATGAAATTGCGTCGCAAATTGACACACATGCAAAACATGGCGGCGTTGTGCCGGAAGTCGCCGCACGGGCGCATCTTGAAATGATTGATCAGGTGATCCGTGACGCATTGGCAACCGCCGGCATGACAATGGGTGATATTGATGCGGTTGCTGCCACTGGCGGGCCGGGTCTGATTGGCGGGGTTGCTATCGGCACGGTTACGGCCAAGGCCATCGCCGCAGCCCGAAACATTCCCTATTACGCGGTAAATCACCTTGAAGGCCATGCACTTAGCCCGCGTCTTGCCGATGATGTGGCTTTTCCCTATTTGCTGCTGCTAGTGTCAGGCGGCCATACGCAATTGCTGGCTGTTGTTGGCCCTGGACAATATCACCGTTATGGCACAACCATGGATGATGCGGCTGGCGAGGCGTTTGACAAATGCGCCAAGGCGATGGGGCTTGGCTATCCGGGTGGGCCTGCCATCGAGGCGGCGGCAAAGAACGGCAATCCAAAATCAATTGCCCTGCCGCGCCCATTAAAGGGCAGCGCAAATTGCCATTTTTCCTTTTCCGGCCTGAAAACCGCGCTTGCCAACCGCCTTGACCAGCTCGGCGGGCCCGAGGCCGCGCCATTGGCCGATCTTGCCGCCAGCCTGCAAGCCGCTATCGCAGATTGTCTTGCCGACCGTACCAAAATGGCAATGGCACGCTTTCGTGACGCTTTTCCGCCGCAAGATGGAATTCAGCCCGCCTTGGTGATCGCTGGCGGTGTTGCCGCAAATAAACATATTTTCACCTGTTTGCAGCAGGTTGCAGATGCCGCTGGGTTTCGATTGTCTGTACCGCCCGCCAAATTATGCACTGATAATGCGGCGATGATCGCCTGGGCCGCACTCGAAAGGCTGGACGCCGCTGACGATCTGGCCTTTGCGCCGCGCCCGAGATGGCCACTTGATCCTGAGGCTAGCCCGCCGCCGGGTCGAGGAGTCCGTCAATGAGCCGCGCTGTTGTTATTGGTGCTGGCAGTTGGGGGGCAGCCATCGCCAGCGCATTGCAGCGCGCTGGCCAGTCCAGCATGGTTCTGGCACGTCGTCAGGAAAGTGTTGATGCGCTGGCCGCTGGCCGCTGCCTGCACTTGCCGGATGCTGAACCGGCGGCGCCGATTGCCGCGACCCTTGATCCCGCCTGTCTTGATGATGCCGCACTGATTTTTGTTGCGGTTCCGGTGGTGGCGAATCAGGCCAGCTTTTTAACCATCGCTGAACGTCAGAACGGACGTCAGCCGGGCGCCGTTATTCTGTGCGCCAAGGGCATTAGCAAGGCCGATGATGGCAGTGCCATGCTGCTGAACGATCTTGCCGCAAGATCATTACCAGACCATCCCTTGGCGGTGTTTTCGGGGCCAAGTTTTGCCGATGAAGTCTTTGCCGGATTGCCCGCCGCACTGGTCGCTGCCAGCAATGAGACCGCCATTACCAACCGCATTCAAGATGCGTTTGAGGGCAGTAATTTGCGGCTTTACAGCAACGATGACCCGGTTGGTGTCGCACTGGCTGGTGCAATGAAAAACGTCATTGCTATTGCCGCTGGCTGTGCTGTTGGTGCTGGATTTGGTGATAATGCCAAAGCCGCAATCCTAACCCGGGGCCTTGCCGAAATGGCCCGTTTCGCCAGCTTGATGGGTGCCAAGCCAGACACGATTTTTGGCCTTGCCGGTGTCGGTGATCTGGCCTTGACCTGCGCCGGGCCACATTCACGTAATATGGCATTTGGCATGGCGCTTGGGCGCGGTGAAACACCACCAGCAAAACTTGCCGAGGGCAGCCGTACCGTCTCGCAACTGGCGGCATTAGCCAAAGCCAAAGGGGTCGATTTGCCGATCACCAATGCGGTGGACAAGCTGGTTAATCACGGGCAAGATTTGCATAGCGTTGTCGCAAGCCTGCTAGCGCGGCGTGCCGGCGCCGAATAGCGCGGCCATATTAAAGATCACGAACCAGATAAATCATACGAGGATCATGGTGCAATATTGGCTGATGAAATCCGAACCATCATCATGGTCGTGGCAAAATCAGCTTGACCGTGGCCGCGCTGGCGAGAGCTGGGACGGCGTGCGCAACTATCAGGCAGCGAATAATATGAAAGCCATGCAAATCGGTGATCTGGTTTTTTTCTATCATTCGGTCGATGAAAAACAGATTGTCGGCATTGCCGAAATATGCGCGCTTTATCATCCCGACCCAACGGATATCACTGGCCGGTTTGGTATGGTTACGATCCGCGCGGTAAAATCCATGAATCGGCCCGTTACCCTCGCCCAGATCAAGAGTGATGAACGCCTGGCCGATATGCCATTAGTGCGCCAGTCACGTCTGTCGGTAACCCCGGTTTCAGCCAGTCATTGGGCCGTTATTATGGAAATGGGCGAAACCAGCCTTTAGCCTTTTTTCGCCAAACGCGATTACTCATTAGAGGCGCGATCACTCACAGGCCGATTGCGAACTGCGCGGGCGTTTGATCAAAAACAGATTGCGCAGATAGATAAACAGCCCCAGCCCCTGTCCGCAGATGATCACCGGATCTTGCCGCCAGATCGCATAAAGCAGCAGAACCGCGCCACCGCCAATCGAAAAATACCAAAACGCAATCGGGATCACTGAACGGCCCTGACCCTCTGAGGTCAGCCATTGCACGATAAAGCGCATGGCAAATAACCCCTGTCCGGCAAATCCAACGATGATCATGATCTGTTCTGGATGTGTGGCAAGGCTGTCGGGCAAGAACGGAAACACAGCCAATAGCGCATTGGCAAATCCGCGTGCCACCATTTCAATTGATGCGGACAGATAGGCTATCATCGCGCATTTCCTTTTGCCGATTTTGGCTTATCAGATGCCTTTTTAACAGTTTTGGTGACATCTTTTTTCTTGGCAGATTTTTTCTTGGCAGAGGTCATTTTTTTGCCAGCTGCCGTCTTGCCAGTTACCGTCTTGCCAGCCGCTCTTTTTGGTGCCCTGCGTGGGGCGTTTATCTCGTCTACTGCGCCTTGCATTGGGGCGCGGCGTAATAGCCACATCACCCCAAGCACGTCGGAAACGCCAACAAGCAACCGGTCCAGAATTCGGTATTTTGACGTTCCGGCGATCCGCGGCCGATGCGCCACCGGCACACCAAGAACGATACCGCCATTACGGCGCACAAGGCTTGGCATAAACCGGTGCATATGATTGAAAAAGGGCAATTGCAAAAACAGCGCCCGTGGCAGAATTTTAATACCGCAGCCCGAATCCGGATGCGTATCGGCAAGCAGGCTCGCCCGCACCCATTTTGCGCCACGCGACGCCACAAGGCGCATGGGGCTGTCATCACGCAGCTGCCGGATACCGGCAGCCATTACCATCTGGCCGCCTTTGCTGGCTGCAATCACTGTCGCCTCAAGCGCCGGAAAATCGGCTGGCACATTCTGCCCATCACCGTCTAGGACACCAATTAGATCACCATTTGCCTGCAACAGACCAGACCGGATTGCCGCACTTTGGCCAGCGCGATGAGCATGACGAAGCACGCGTAATTGCGGCACCGCGATCAATGCTGCGGCTAATTCATCTGCAGTTGCGTCATTGCTTGCATCATCAATATAGATAATTTCAAACCGGCGGCCGTCAAAAACGCTGCAAATCTCGTCGATGAGCGGGCGGATATTGCCAGCCTCATTCATCACGGGGACCAAGATCGAGATATCAACAGGTTGGCTGGCGGCGGTCATCGTCTGGGCATGGTTCTTTCTGGCAGCGGTTAATTTTACGGCCGTTAAAGCTGGATGAATACCATTAGTGGAACAATCATAACAGCCATTATCGTTTCCCGCTTTTACTCCTTGCTCGCTTTCGCGTCAAATATCTCGGCGCGATATAGCAAAATAAGCACGTCCTGGCCCTTTGATATGTTGAATCCGTTCACCTGTAACGGCGGCATTAGCCCAAGCTCTAATTGGCTGGCAGCCTCGAGAAATGCCGCTTGTTGGCGCGCTTCGATTAGCGCCAGCCCGCCAGGTGCCTCGACCAGAAACAAAGCAGCCTCTCTTGGGTCAAGCAATAGTAAATCACGCCCCAGCAAGAACACTAATGATGGTTCCTGATAACCGCTGGTCGCAATCGCCACTGGCGGGGTTGGCAAATCGGCAATTTTGGCGGCAATTGCACTGGAGACATGAATGCGCGACAGCGACGGAATAACGCCAGAAAAGACAACCATATGAAACAGCATTGCCGCGCCAATCATGCCAAAAAACGGTCGCCACAAGGCCTGTTTTATCCATAGGTGACCACACCACCCCGCCACCCCGGCGATAACTAGTGCCAGCAACGCAAACAGCATGGCCTCGCGGCTGGTCTCGCCGCCAAAGCGCATTGCGCCCCATAAACTTACCGCCGCCAATAGGCCGCCGACACCGATACCAAGATAGCGGCAAATCAATCCAGCAAGATAACGCCATCTAGCGCGCCCGTCTGATGGGTTTGACAGGGCTGTAACGCCGCCAATAAGCAGCAGAATAATCGCTGGAAAAACCGGCAGCGGATAATGCGGCAATTTGGTTGGGATCAATTCGATCATGACCCAGAACGGTACAATCCAGGCGAGTAAAAACCGGCTTTCGGCCCGTTTGGTGAATTGCCTGACCTCGGCCAATGCCCAAACCAGAAGCGGGGTCGCCGGCCAGATCAATAATCCAACGATCAGCGCATAAACCCCCGGCGGTGCGCCGTGTGATTCCTGCCCCGATTTCACCTTTGCCATAAGATCGCCACTTACCGCAGTTGATAAAAACGCGCCGTCGGTTGCGGCGGTGACCAGCACCGCCCACGGCAAACAGATGATCAAAACCAACATTAGCCCGGGCCAGAACCGGATGATCCGAAGCCAGCGATAGTGCCGATGCCACAGGCATAATCCGGCCAAAGTAAGCAAGGCCAGAACCGGCAAAACCGGCCCTTTAATCATGATCCCTGCCGCCATCGCAAGCCAGAACCATAGCCAGCCATATCGCGGTGCGGGCTGATCATTTTGCCAAGCGAGATAAAGCTGCATTAACGCCCATTGCTGGGCAAGTGCCAACGCCATCAAAACCGTGTCAGTTTTGGCAAGGTGAGCCTCGCCAAGCAGCAAAAACCCGCTGGAAAACAGAGCCGCCACCGCCAATGCAGCGCGCGGTTCGTATAAACGCAAACCAATATGGTAAAGCATGAAAACCGCAGCCAGCAGCGCGAATAGGTTTACCAACCGGTAGGATGAAATCGTTTCTGGCCCCAAAACGCGGGCAAAACCTGACTGTAGCCAGTAGATGCCTGCCGGTTTTTTTGCACGCAACTCATCTTGAAAACGAACCGTGACATAATCGCCTGACTGCAGCATCTGTTTGCTGGCCTGGGCGAAACGCGACTCGTCGCGATCCATCGGCGGTATCGAATGATGACCGAGTAAGATCATCACCGACAAGATAGCCATGAGGGCATATAAGGCCGCACGCGAATGAAAGAAGGGCAAAATTCGTTATCCTCTTATGCCACAAATGCAAAAAGCATAGCCAAGGCATAACAAGTTTCTCTGGGGTTAGGCAATGCGGATCGTCGATTATTAACCCTGATAGGGGCGTTAATGCATTTTCATCAGCAAAAATGAAATCTGTTTCACGGCGTGCTGGGGGTGCGTTATTCAGCAGCTTGGCGATGGCCGGTTTTTGTGCTGACATTGTGGGAACCCTCGGCGCAATCGAATAGGCATAAGATGCTGAAACCCACCCCGAAATCTGGCCCGGTCTCCCAGCAGCACGACCATACCGGATGGCGTCATATCTGGCAGCTGGCATGGCCGATCATGCTGTCCAATGTCACCATACCGCTTGTTGGGGCGGTTGATGTGGCGATGATGGGGCGGCTTGATGATCCGGTATTTATCGGCGGTGTCGGGCTTGGCATGATCGTATTCAATTTCATTTATTTCGGGCTTGGTTTTTTGCGAATGGGCACAACCGGCCTCGTCGCCCAGATGTATGGTACCGGTCAGGATGATAAGATCGCGTTTTTGTTGATACGCGGTATTACCCTCGCTTTTGGTCTTGGCGGGGTATTTATCTTGGCATCACCGCTGGTCAGCACTATCGCGGTCAACGCGTTTTCTGCCAGTGAGCTGGCCGAACAGTTAATGGTCGAATATATCAGTATCCGCATTTTTGCAGTGCCGGCGGCCCTTGCCAATATGGTGCTTCTTGGCGGGCTATATGGACGCCAGCAAATGCGGCTTGGCATGGGATTGCTGTTTCTGGTGAATGGCATCAATCTGGTGCTGGATGTCATCCTTGTCACCGGCTTTGGGATGAGTGTGAATGGTGTTGCACTGGCGTCAGTGGCGGCACAATGGGGCGGCCTCGCCTTTATGATCTGGCGGATTACGCGCCGCTGGCCAGGCCAGCTAGGCCGATTGCTTCGGCCGCCGACCGGCGCGCGCTTGCCCGAATGGCTTGACCTTGCCGCCTATCGCCAGTTCTTTAGCCTTGGCCGTGATATTTTTATCCGCACAATCCTGCTGATCGGTTGTGAAGCATTATTGTTGAATGAGGCGGCCAAGCTCGATGATTTGGCACTTGCCACGTGCCAGATCATGCTGTCGCTCTTTGGCCTTCTGGCCTTTGCCATTGACGGGTTTGCCCATGCTGCCGAAGCCCTTGTTGGCGAGGCTATTGGACGGCGGAATCCGCTTATGCTTCGCATTGTTATTCGCCGGACAAATTATCTGGCAGGCATGATGGCATTGATGCTGGCATGTCTGTTATGGGCGGGTCAGGGCGTCATCTTGGCATTGCTGACCAGCCAAGAGGAATTGATTATCTTTATTGATGACTATTGGAAATGGGTAATTATCCTGCCTCTCGTTTCGTTTTTGGCGTTTCAGATGGACGGTATTTTTGTTGGCGCAACAAAAGGCACGCAGATGCGCAATGCGATGATCATTGCCTCGGCTGGCTTTGCTATAGCCATTTTCTATCTTGCAGTCGGGCTGGCAGGTTTAATGGCAAGTTTTGCCAGTTATCTTGCGCTTCGCGGCATCAGCCTTTGGTGCCTGATCGGCCATGTTCACGCCGAAGCAGAACCGTTAAAAAATGACACATAATCTGCCGGCTTGGTAACCGCTGGAAGGCGCGCTATAGTCTGGCGCTGGAGAAGAATATATCGCCCCATATATCGCCCAATATATTGTGGTTAATAGGGCTGACTGACGGGCGGGATTTGAAAAAGGTTTTAAAGCGATGATTGAAAAATTTGGTTTAAAAAGCGCTGGCGCAAACGGCACTGAAATTCGCCTGATGACAGCAGATGATTTTGCCAGCTGGCTGGCGAGCGCCACTCCAGCCCAACAGAATTGGGTGACCGCGCAGGGCTTTTCCGCCAAGCCGGGCAAGGCGATCTATTTTGCAGCAGATAACGGGCAGATTGATTTTGCCATCGGTATTTTTGGCAATCATGCAGTGTGGGATGGGGCGGCATTGGCGGCCAGCCTGCCAAAAAACCATTGGCGATTTATCGCTGCATCGGATGAGCTCAACCAGAATCTGCTCGAAAGCCTCAGCCTTGGATGGGGCCTTAGCCAATATCATTTTCACACCTACCGCGACACGCCCGCACCGGTGATCAATTTCTTGACACTGCATGATGATGTGAATGGCTCCCGCCTTATCGGCCAGCTGGGCGGGATCTATCTATGCCGTGACCTGATTAACCAGCCACCAAACCATATGACTCCGGCGGCTCTGCAAGCGGCAATGGAAACCCTTGCCAAAACACATAACGCCGCACTGGAAACCCATAGCGGTGCTGCTCTGGAAAAAGATTTTCCGGCAATTAATACTGTCGGCCGTGCCGCCGAAATTGGCCCCAGATTAATGGATCTTCGCTGGGGAAAAAGCGGCCCTAAAATCACCCTGATCGGCAAGGGTATCACCTTTGATTCGGGCGGACTTGACCTAAAGCCGTCAAAGGCGATGGAGATGATGAAAAAGGATATGGGCGGTGCGGCAACGGTGCTTGGGCTTGCCGAGGCGCTGATGACCAGCAATGTTAATATCCAGCTTCGCGTTCTGGTTGCCGCCGCTGAAAATGCTGTTTCGGATCGGTCGATGCGACCACTTGATATCATCGATACGCGCGCCGGCATCAAGGTAGAGGTTGGCAATACCGATGCCGAAGGCCGGTTGGTCTTGGCGGACGCGCTGACCTATGCGCTTGAGGGCAAAGCAGAAGATGCCCCGGATTTTCTGATTGATTTTGCGACCTTAACCGGGGCTGCAAGGGTGGCACTCGGCACCGAATTGCCAGCACTATTCTGCAATGACGACAGCACAGCAAATGCAATTTTAAATGCGGCAGGCGACGTCGAAGACCCGTTATGGCGATTGCCCTTGTTTGATGATTATGACCGGCATCTTGACGCTGGCTATGCCGCATTGTCCAGCACTGGCTTGTCGGGATATGCAGGCGCCATCACTGCCGCGTTATTCCTGCGGCGGTTTGCTGGCAAAACCAGCAACTGGGCGCATATTGATGTGATGGCATGGAACCTTGCATCACGACCGGGCCGACCAAAAGGCGGCGAGGCAATGGGGCTTCGTGCGATCTATAGCTTTATCGAGTCTTTTTAAAAAAACCTAATAGCCGCGGCTCCAATCAACCCGATTGTCAGGCTCGTTACCGGCCATAATGGCACGGATTGCTGCGGCGACCTGCATCGCGGCAGTGTTTGGATTTGTTTGTGCCGCAACGTGAGGCCAGACGGTGATTTTGGGGTGCGCCCAAAAGGCATGATCGGTTGGCAGTGGCTCAGTTGCAAACACATCCAAGGCCGCACCAGCAATCTGCCCGCTGGCAATGGCCTCTAGCAAATCCGCGTCTACCAGCTGGGGGCCACGCCCGCCATTGATGATATAGGCACCCTTGGCAAGCTGGTTAAATAGCTGGCTGTTCATAATGCCCGTTGTTGCTGGCGTTAATGGCAGCACTGAAATCAGGATATTCAGCCCGTCAAGAAAGGCAGGTAAATTTTCCTCACCAGCAAAAATTTCAACATGATCGACCTGTCGCACGCTGCGCGCCCAGCCGCGAACATCAAAGCCCAAGCTGGCAAAGCGGCGTGCCATCACACTACCGATCGCGCCAACACCCATAATGCCAACCTTGGCACCAGTTGCCGGACGCTGCACAACCGGTGCCCATTTCGCCGCCGCCTGACAATCACGATAATAAGCGCCGTCCCGCCAGAAATCCAAAGCGGCCAGAATTGCCCAATGGCTCAGCGCGTTTGACATATCCGGGTCGACCAGCCGTACCAGCGGAACATCACGCGGCACGGTGGGATCACTCATCATATAATCAACGCCCTGACCCTGCATGATGATGCCGCGCAAATTCGGCATTTTGGCCAGCTGGCCCTTTGGGGGTGCCCAGACCAGCGCGATATCAGCACGCTCACCCTCAGGTGACATCAAATCGACAAGGGTAAAATCATCAAGATGCCGACCAAGCTTGGTATGCCATCCATCCATTTTTGAACTGCCGTAAAAGCCGATTACTGTCATGGGATAATCCTTGATTTCGATAGGTGATGCGAGGGGTGACGGGCGGCATCAGCCTGCCCTAAATAATCATGCCCTAAATAATAATGCGGATAGATTATCACTGTGCCGATATTAACGCCATTGCCGCCTGATGCAATTGCGGCGTTGCCGCCGCCAGAATGCTTGTTGAATGGCCCAGCCTGATCGGCGCGCCCTCAAGATCGGTAACCGTGGCCCCCGCAGCCATCATCAGCGCAACGACTGCCATCATATCATGGGCCGCAAGACTATCTTCCATCACAAGATCAATATGACCTGCAGCTAGCAACGCGTAATTATGGCAATCACCACCGTAATTTGTTACGGCAACCTGATCGGCTAGCCGGTCAAAATCAATCAGGCGTGCCGGGCTTAATGCACGCGGCGACGTGGTTGCCAGCTTGGCCGCAGCTAATTCGGTTTGCCGGCTAGGCGTCATCGCCATGCCATTACATTCAGCATGAACCGCGCCGGAAAAACCGTTAAGGCCAATATAGCATTCACCAAAAACTGGCATATCAACAAGGCCGGCAACCGGCCGATCATGATGCAAAAGCCCGACAAGAGTGCCAAAGGCCGGTTTGCCGCTGATAAAGGCTTTGGTGCCATCAATCGGGTCTATAATCCAGCTATAAGGACTGTCAGATTTGCCGGTGGTGCCAAATTCCTCGCCGATAATCATATCATCGGGGAACCGCGCCGCGATTGCCGCGCGCAATGCAGCCTCGACCTCACGGTCAGCAATTGTTACGGGCGACAGATCTTGTTTGGTTTCAGTGGCAGGGTTCTGGCGAAACCATTTCGAAATGATAGGCCGGCTTATCAATGGCAAGCCGGCCAGAAAGGCAATCATATCAGCCGGAGTGCCAGCCGGAATGTTAGGCGCGTTAGTTGGCACCTTCGGCTGCGATATCATCAGCGCTTGGCAAGGCAACTGGGCTATCCGCCTTGTCACGCATCCATGCGATCAGATTTGCCCTGTCTTGTGGCTTTTTCAAACCGGCGAAATTCATTTTCGTGCCGCTGATATAGGCCTTCGGCTTGGCTAGAAACGCGTTCATTGACTGGTAATCCCACTGGCCACCAAACTCGGCAAGTGCGGCTGAATAAGCATAGCCCTCGGACGCTGCCATTGGCCGGCCAATAACATTCCACAAGGCCGGGCCGACTTTATTTGCGCCGCCAGCGTCGAACACATGACACGCCGAACATTTCTTTGACAATTTCTCACCAGCACCAAGATCGGCACCAGCTAGCAGCGCCAAAATTGGTTCAGGTCCAGCGTCTACCGGAACTGCAGACGCAACCTCAGTGGTTTCGGCAACCTCAATGACATAGGCGTTTTCAGCAAGGTCTTGGTGCGGTACCAAAACATCGGCGATTTTGATGCCTGCCATTAACAGCAAAGCAGCAAACAAAAACCCTGCGAACACTTTATTCAAGCGCAACTCATCCATGCGTCATTCCCGAAACCGGGCTCCCAATTTTAACCAGCCCAAGCGGGCAAGGCCTGTGATCGATATTCTTGCGGTCAAAAAACCAAACAATCCGTGGTTAATTAGCGAAATTCCGGCCGCCCCTCAACCCCCTATCGTATGCATCAGCACGTTATTTCAATAAATTGCTTTGCGCAAAACTGAAATATGTGATGAATTGCCGAAATCATGGCAAAAAATGGCACAAAAATCATCATTATTCCGGCACGGCTTGCAGCCAGCCGCCTACCGGGTAAGCCACTGGCCGAAATTGGCGGAAAAGCTATGATTCAGCTTGTGTGGGAACGCGCCATGGCCGCCGATATGGCACCCGTCTATGTTGCGACAGATGATCGCGCCATTGCCGATGTCATCACTTTGGCGGGCGGCAAGGCAGTTATGACACGCGCGGATCACCCGTCCGGATCTGATCGCGTCTTTGAAGCCATCGAGACAATTGACCCCGACAAGCATTTTGCACAGATTTTAAATTTACAGGGCGATTTGCCTGATTTATCGCCGGATATTCCGCATTTACTTGGCAAAACGCTGGATCGCGGCAACGCTGATCTGGCAACGCTGGTCACACCGGCCAGCGAAGCCGAAGCCGCGCGCCCGCAAGTGGTAAAGGCGGTGGTAAGCTGGCAAGATGCCGTCTATGGCAGGGCGCTTTATTTCAGCCGTGCCGCAATCCCCACCGGCACAAGCGATCTCTATCACCATATCGGCGTTTATGGATGGCAGCGAGAGGCGTTGGCGCGTTTTGTTGCGCTACCGCCCTCTAGGTTAGAGCAGGCGGAAAAGCTGGAACAGCTTCGCGCGCTGGAAGCCGGAATGACAATTGGCGTTGGTATAACAGCGAGTGCCCCCGGCGGTATTGATACAGCTGAGGATCTAGAGGCCGCGCGCCAGCGCGCCGCAATCGACGCCAAGCTGGCAATGCTGAACGATTGACAGCACAGCACAGCGCTCGTAAAAACGGCCGATTAGTCGGATCAGGATAAAGCGAAGGTTCGGGTTAAAAAGTCGCCAAGCTAAAGGAAAGTTAATGTCAGACGCAGCACATAAAATTGCCTTTCAGGGTGTTCCCGGGGCCTATTCGCACATGGCGTGTCAGGCTGTTAAGCCGGATATGGAGCCTGTTCCGTGCGCGTCCTTCGAGACGATGCTGACCGAAGTACAGGAAGGCCGCGCCAATCTTGCGATGGTGCCGGTTGAGAATTCGACTGCGGGCCGGGTTGCAGATATCCACCATCTGTTGCCGTCATCGGGGCTTTATATCATTGGCGAGCATTTCCACCGGGTAAATCATCACATCATGGCACCGCGAGGGGCGACGCTCGACGGGCTGACCCATGTTCACAGCCATGCGCAAGGTCTGGCACAATGCCGCGAGCGCATTCGTAAACTTGGCCTGACGCCCGTTATGCATCCCGATACCGCCGGCGCCGCCAAAGATGTTGGTGCTGCGGGTGATCCCACGGTCGGCGCGATTGCCTCACGGCTAGCAGCTGAGATCTATGACCTCGATATCCTGTTTGAATCAGCCGAAGATGATGAACATAACACGACACGCTTTTTGCTGATGTCGGCAACGCCAGAATTGCCTGAACGCGGCGGTGCGATGATGACCACACTGGTCTTTCAACTACGCAGCGTTCCGGCCGCGCTTTATAAGGCGTTGGGTGGTTTTGCCACAAATGGCATCAATCTGACCAAGCTCGAATCCTATATTCGGGCTGGTGTTGCCGAACAGGCGCAATTCTATATGGATGTACAGGCACATATTGATGATCCGGCGATGCAGAATGCAATGGAAGAACTATGCTTTTACTGCACCAAGGATGAGGTGCATGTTCTTGGCACCTATCCGGCAAGTCCGGCGCGGGCCTAGCCGACGATCGGCACGCAACGAGGTCTGACAGGACTTTTTAAAACTGTGATTTTTTCGGCCGTCACCCTGTTCTTGGTGATAAAAAACTTGTCCAAGCCGCCGCTTTGTTTCATACAGTTAGACAGGAAGGCTGGGTGGACGTTGCCCCTGTCGATCCGGTCAGATCCGAAAGGAAGCAGCCGAGGTAGGATGTTGACGGGTCATCCAGTCTTCCACTGACTTTTGGCGTTTGGCAGATCGCGTTTTTAAAAGGCTGCGGTTGCTATTCCCTGAACAAGTTTGGGGTCCCTGAATAAGTTTGGGGATAGGGTCAATCAGATCTTATGCTGCCATCAAACACCAACCACAGCCGACCCGATTGGTCACATTTTTTTGACCATAAGCAAGAGACCGCAGTTAAAGAGATAGGTGTTTACCGGCCGATGACTGACACCGCCAAGCCAGCTTATCGCGTATTGGCACGCAAATATCGCCCCGAGACGTTTTCCGAATTGATTGGTCAGGATGCGCTTGTTCGCACGCTTGGCAATGCGTTGTCACTTGGCCGGCTTGCCCATGCTTTTGTGCTGACCGGCGTTCGCGGTATCGGCAAAACATCGACTGCCCGCCTGCTTGCCAAGGGGCTGAATTGTATTGGCCCCGATGGCAATGGTGATGCCACGCTAGAACCATGCGGCGGTTGCGAGCCATGCCGGTCAATCGCTCAGGGCCGCCATGTTGATGTTCTGGAAATTGACGCGGCAAGCCATACCGGCGTTGATGATGCGCGTGAAATTATCGAAGGGGTTGGTTATCGCCCTGTCTCGGCGCGCTATAAAATCTACATCATCGACGAAGTGCATATGATGTCGAAAAGCGCGTTCAACGCCTTGCTCAAAACATTGGAAGAACCGCCGGATGCGGTGAAATTCATCTTTGCCACAACCGAAATCAGAAAAGTACCAGTAACGATCTTATCGCGCTGCCAGCGTTATGATCTTCGCCGGGTGCCAGCGGCGATGCTTGCCAGCCATCTGGGGATGATCTGCCAGCGCGAATCAATCGAGGCTGATGACGACGCTTTAGCCGCGATTGCACGGGCGGCCGAAGGTTCGGTTCGTGATGCGCTGTCCCTGCTTGATCAGGCGGCCGCGATGACTGCAGATAAACTGACCAATGATATGGTTGCGGATATGCTTGGCCGGCCCGGGCGGCGCGAATCGCAAACTGTCCTGACCGCAGCGCTGGCTGGTGATGCGCCAAATGCGCTGGCTGCGTTTGCAACGGCCTATAGCCGCGGCGCCGAACCCGAAATGCTGGTAGGTGATCTGCTTGATTTGATCCATCTTGCCAGTATGCAGGCGGCTGGGGGCAGTGATGAGGCATTGATCGAAAGCGAGCGCGAGATGATCACCGGCCTTGCCGCTAGCGGAATTGCCCGCCTTGGCCGCGCATGGCAGTTACTGCTAAAAGGGCATGGCGAGCTGGGACAGGCGCCCAATCCAGCTGCCGCTTGCGAGATGCTGATTATCCGACTGGCCCATGCGGCACAGATGCCAACGCCCGGCGAATTAATGCAGAAATTACCAACTGCTAGCAACACCCCGCCAGCCGCAGCCCCGCCAGCCACAATGACGCCAGCCACAATGACGCCAGCGGAAAATAGCGCCGCGCCCCGATCCACAAAGACAGCCGCATCATCAGTCAGCCAAACCACCGCTGGGAATAGTGATCCGGCACCCCGCCAAGCAGGCATTTCTGGCAATACTTCTGGCAGCATTTCTGGCAGCACTTCTGGCAACCCTGTGGCCGCACCATCCACTGCCGAGGCACCGCCGGCGCCAAGCTCACTTGCTGAAATTACAACTCTGGCTGAAATTACAACTCTGGCCGATATTGTGACTCTGGCCGAGACCAATGATGAAATGCTGCTAGCTGCGCGTATTCGCAATCATGTGCAGCTTGTTTCATTGAAACCGGGAAATTTGCAGGTCAGCCTAGTTGGAAGCGCGCCAGATCAGCTGGCAGGTGATATCGCGCGTTACCTCAGCCAATGGACCGGCCAGCGCTGGTTGGTGTCTTTGGCCGAGTCTGGCGGCGAGAAAACCCTTGCTGAACAACAGCGCGATGCCGACGAAAAACTGCGCGATACAATTGCTGGCGAACCGTTGGTGGCGCAAATTCTTGAAATTTTCCCCGGTGCCATTATTGATGAGATCAAAGCTAGCCAAGCCGCCGATGCAGATATTCTGGCCAGTGATGACGGGTCTTTGGACAGCGAACAAAATGCCGATGATGAGGAGATGTCGAGATGATGCGTAATATGGCAGGCATGATGAAGAAAGTGCAGGAGATGCA
>Ga0181573_10001744_pt1 | contig 20906 bp, 15 predicted proteins | sample 101ome_25_FD_148643 | JGI IMG/M metagenome (GOLD analysis project Ga0181573, IMG submission 148643) | Coastal salt marsh microbial communities from the Groves Creek Marsh, Skidaway Island, Georgia - 101409BT metaG (spades assembly) | ecosystem: Environmental > Aquatic > Marine > Intertidal zone... | reverse complement strand
CAACACGACGTCCGCCATCGCGACCATGTCCGGTATGAAGGCGTCGGGCGGCACCACGCGGACATGCGGCGGGATCGAAACCTCGCCACCGAGCACCGACGCCGTCACGAAATACACCCAGCTGTCGCGCTCCACGTCCCGCCAGTCGAGTGCCATGCCGAGCGCGTGTCCGCCCACCATGACCAGGCACACCCTGGTCGCCGAGGATATCCCAAACCGCGCTCGCATCGCCTCCCGGCCCTCCCGCTGCGTCCGTACGATCATCGGAACGTCTTTCGCCCTCCGCTCGAGCGTCTGGGAGAAGGACGAGTGCCCGGGGAGCCTCAGAAACACGTCGGCCTCCTCCAGCATGGCGTCCTCCCGGGCCACCACGTCGCCAAACGCACACCCGGTACGAGTAACAACGTCGCGAGTAACAAACGCCCCGTAGATAAACCCCCACGAGAAATTCGTCATCAGCACGCTCTTGACGCCCGCTCGCCGCGCCGCCGACAGCGCCAGCCCCACGACGTCCGACACGACCAGGTCCGCCCCGGCTTCCGCGAGCCACGCCGCCTCCTCGGCGACCAGCCCGTCCAGAAGCGCATGGAACGCCGTGGCGGCGTTACGCGTCGCGTCGACGTCGATGGTGAACGCGTCGAGCTGCACGGCCCCCGCGTCGAGGTCCCGGTCGCGCACCGGGAACGTCTCCTCGAGCACGTGCGTGATACATGACGACCGGCCGCCGTCGCCGTCGCCGTCACCGTCACCGTCGCCGTCGCCGTGTGTGTTCCCATCTTCAAAATCGTCGTCGGCGCGGAGCGGCCTCGCGCCGAGGATCTCGCAGTTTGAGCCTCGGGTCACGAACGTGATCGTGATGTGGGTGTCACTGACCGGCGAGTGGGAGGAGGCCAGGAGGCGGAGGGCGTGCGCGACCTCGACGCAGCGTGTCAGGTGCCCCAGACCGTGAGAAGAGACGTAGAAGACCACATGCCGTTTCCGCATCCGAATCAGATGCCGCCGAAAGGAGGGTTGAGTTTTAATTTTCGAAAATAAGACGAATTCGTCCCAGCGTTCGCTACATCACGGGGCCACCACACGCTACACAGATAAGACAGATCATCGAGAGAGAGAGAGAGACTATCGTAGTCGTGACTGGCGATTGAACCGTCCGATACGAGCGAGAACGACGTCGTTTTCGTCGTCGTCGGTCAACCACCAGCGTGATCGTCACGAGTCGAGTCGACAAGTCGTCGTCGTAGGAAGATGGACCCAGCGGCGGCCATCGTGGAGCAGAGCCTGCTCCAGGTGGCGCAGAACATGGAGGAGCAGCTTGACGCCCAGATCCACCAGCTCGACAACCTGGGCGAGGACGACCTGGAGCGCATCCGCAGGAAGCGGCTCGAGGAATTCCGGCGGCACGAGAAGAACAAGGAGCAGTGGCTGGCCAAGGGGCACGGCGCGATGTCCACGGTCACAGAGAAGGACTTTTTCAAAGAAATCAAGGGCGGTACGTTCGTTGTTGGTTGTTGGTTGTTGGTTGTTGGTTGTTGGTTGTTGGTTGGGCAGCGGCACGGGCAGCCCTCCCTACAGCGTCTCTCCCTGTCCCTCCCTACAGCGTCTCTCCCTTTCCGTCTCCCTCTTTCCGTCTCCCTCTTTCCGTCTCCCTCTTTCCGTCTCCCTCCCTCACTCGCGCTTCGCGCTCGTTCGCTCGTTCGTTACTTGTTAGAGGAGCGCCTCGTGTGCCTCTTCTATCGCGCCTCGCCGCCCTGCGAGGTGATGGAAAAGCACCTGCGCGTCCTGGCCGCGGCGCATCTCGAGACCAAATTCATGATGATCGAGGCGGAAAAGGCCCCCTTTCTCGCAGAGCGGCTCAAGATATGGATGTTGCCGACGCTGGCGATTGTCAAGAACGAAAAGACGACCGACTACATCGTCGGGCTCGACGACATGGGCGGGGTGGAGGACTTTGACACGGGCGTGCTCGAGAGCCGGTTGATCGACGCCGGCGTGCTGTTCGAGCAGGGAAAGCGAGGCGGCGGCGCGGGGGCGGGGGTGGGAAGGGGGAACATTCGGAAGGGCGGCGTGGACGGACGGCGGCAGCTGCAGCTCGGGGACAGCGACGAGGACTCGGACTTTTAGGGAAAGACTGGTGGGGAATACAGGGAGGGAGAGAGGGTGGTTTGAATGAATCCACTGGGGCGGTCACCCAACGTTGGGTGAACGGTTCACAAGTAAATCATCTGCGACGTGTGACGTCTCTCCTGTCTCTAGGACGACCGGTCCAGGTACAGATACATACACAGAGAATAGCCAGCACCAGACGTACCTGGTCTCGAGCGATGTCTGCATAAGAAACAACGAAAGATGGACCAAGCTCTTTTGAATCGCATCGTCAGCGTCATCACCGTCGCGCACTCTGGCGCGGCGTCGATCGACGAGCGTCGCGCCGAGGTGGCCCTGTTCGACGAGCTGCGGAACTCGACCCAGATTCAGTCGGTCATCCAGGTGGCCGTGGCGCTCGCGACGGGGTCTGGTCTCGCGGTGACGACGAGCGAGTACGTGTCGAGTCAGCTGACGTTGATGGGGTATGGGCTGCTGCAGCACGTGGCGGGGAACAGGTGGGAAGAGCTGAGCGCTCAGGACCGGGACTCGATGGTCGGACTGTGCTTTTCGCTGCTGGAAGGCCTCTGCTCCCCGGGCGGGGCCGGGGGCACCGAACAGTCGCAGCCGCAACAGCAGTTGCAGTTGCAGAACAGTGCGTTGAAGTTTGCGCTGCGGAGCAAGTGCGCGGTGCTGTTTGCCGTCGTGATCAAGCGCCACGGCGCGGCCTATGCCTCCGAGTCTGTCAAGCGGCTCATCGCGGACGAGGCCAAGTACGCCAGCGTGCTGCACGCCAAGTCGACCTATCAGGCGATCGTCTCGCTCGTGTTCAAGTACCTCGTAGACGAGGTGTACCAGTTTGCCGGTGACATGGGCGGGGCGCATGCGAGGGACATGCTGGTGTGCATGGCGACGTGGTTTCCGGAGATTCTGAGGTTCACAGTCAACGCGCTCGAGGCCAACTACAAGGTGTACTCGAGCGGCGAGGGACATGACGCGCAGGATAGGAAAAACGCGATGTTTGCCGTCAAGACGGCGCTCGAGAGCGGGGCGCTTTACGGGGAGGTGGCGCCGGCCGGGGCCATGTACGCGAGCGACTTCATCAAGGCGGCCGGATACTTCCTCTCGCTCCCCGCCGCCGGCGATCCGAACAACAATGGCATTGCAGGCTCGTCCCAACAGGACATCGCGGATCTCAAGTCGTCGAGCTGCGAGATCCTGAAGAACGTCGGGTCGAGGCGGAAGACGAGCGACGAGAACGACAACGACTTCTCCAGGGGCATGCAGGAGGTCGGGATGTTCCTCACGCGTGTTTCCGGGGAGCTTCTGAAGAACAACCCGGAAGAACGGCTGAGTTTCGAGGGCGACGACGAGGACTTTGGACTGGAGGTGGTCGACGCCATGGTCGAGCTGGGCAAGACGCACCTGCAGGACGCGCTCCCGGACGAGGCCACCAGGTTTGCCTTCCTGGATCAAATGCTGGCGTTCTCCAAACACTCGTATATTCCCCTGGCGTCGCGGGCGCTCGGTCTGTGGCACAAGCTGCTACAGGAGTCGGCGGCGACTGCCTCCTCGGGCGGCTCGGTAGGTGTTTGAATGAATCGGGGAACGTAGATCCCCTAGACGAGCGCCGCGACGACCCGTTGCAGTTCGGTCCTCCCCCTCGCACAACCGCTCTCCGTACCTCCGTCTCTCTCACCCCCTCTCTATATGTATACATAGGTGTCTGTGCTGCCGTCCGAGGCGGTGCTCTTCCTGATGCAGCTGGCCGCCGAGCAGCTGCAGCAGCGCCGCTGCAGAGTTCCCCAGTTGGAAGACGAGGTCCCAATCTACTTTGACGACTTTGAGGAGTTCAAGGATTTCATCTCCGCCTACAGGCAAAAGCTGTCGGCCATCATCCGCTACTCGGCCGCGACGCTGCCCGACCAGGCGCTGCAGACGAACGTGGCCAGGCTGACCGATGCGATCAACCAGGCAAAGGCGGTGGGTGACGCGGATACCACCCAGCAGCAGCAGCAACGAGACGCGACGTCCACCAGCACCTCTTTGGAGGCAGCGAGGGTGTCCCTCGAGGCGGCCGCCGTCTTCGCGGAGAGCACGGTCCGGGCCGTCTGGGACGCCGTCAACGCCAAGAATCTGTCCGAGGAAGCCAAGAACTCGCGCAGACAGGCATTTTGCGTCGGTATGTGTTGCTGAACTCGACGAACGAGGGGCCAATGAATGGATGGATCGAGAGAGGTGTCATTCGTTGTTGTTGAACGCCCGGGAGCGCCGCAGCGACCACGAGCGGGGAGCGTCGCCCCAGCCCACTGGATGAATCGATGAATCGATCACTCGCGTCTCGTCTCTCACACGCGCACTCGCTTACGTGTCCGCTCGCGCTCCGCGCTCCTTCGCTCGTTCGCTCGTTCGCCAGGCTTGGAACCGATCTACGCGGCTACCATCCAGCTGCGCGTGACCGACGCAAAGCTGCTGGGCAGCCAGGCGCGGGCTCTCTCGTCGTTCTCTCGGCTGCTCACATTGCGTCCGGACCTCGCGAAGGACGCCTACACGCATCTGTTCGACATCCTGGTGAACTGCATCCCAGTCACCCCGGGAAACCACGACGTCAGTCCTCCGCTGCCGTCCGAGCCATGGCGCGAGGTGGTACAGGTGAGTGCTGACATACTTCAACGCTCGAACGCTCCGACTCGCTCCCACCCGCCATACCGCCGCCACCGCTCACCACCGTACCATACCGTACCACCATACTTCAGGCGCGGACCGCCGTGGCCGCCGTGTTCCTCGACTACACCAAGGTCTGCCAGGAAGGCTTCCTGTCGCACCTCGAAGAGATCGCCGGCAACGTCAGCCAGATGTACGAGGCGGGTCGCATCCGCCCGGGCGAGCGCAACGTGCTCGTCGAAGGCGTCCTGGCATCGGCGTCGGTAGGGAGCACGCATATGCAGGAGACGGTCATCGACTGGTCGCTACAGGCGACCAAAGCGTCGTGGACGTCTCCCGCCGTCCAGCAGAGCATCGTCAGTCTCGAGGCCTTTGTCGAGGCCTACCTGCCGACGCGCATGGAGGGCAGCGAGATCCGCGTCGGCGGCGCCAGGGACCGCTACAGGATGAACCACGAGCTCCATCAGATCGAGCGCACCATGCGGCGGCTGACCGGCGACACGGCCAGGCAGATCCTCAGCCGGCACATGGGATGGGTCGTCCCCTTTGGCCTGCAGCTCATGACGTGCTTGAACGCGCTCAACACACCCCAGGGACGGGCCCTGCTCGGCCCTTCGGTCGGCATACTCGACATGAGCCAGCAAGAGAAGGCCCACTACCTCCGCAGGGTCGGCGTCCGGCTGGCGCCCGTCCCAGGAGACGCCAACGCGGGCGACTACTCGTCCGTTGGCGGCGAGACTGTCTCGAGCGCCCGCGGGTGGGTGCGCCATTGTATCGAGTACATCTCTCACTTCCTGGGACTCTTGGCCTCCGTGGTGCCCGGGTGCCTGGGCTCCATCCCGAAGCTCAACGAGGCCGCCGGCATGATCTACTCGTCCATCGAGTCCATGGACCACCGCGCCCTCCGGATCTCCATTCGCCACCTGACCATTCCGGCCGTCCGGGACACGCCGGCCGAGCACCTGGCCGCCTGGGTCCTCCCCTCGCTGTCCATTCTCGCCCCCCACGTAAAAGTCCGCCTCGCGACAGCCTGGCAGTCCCTCAGGGGGGGCGACGAGGGACAGGGCACGCCGGGCGTGGGCGGTCCGTTCGGCGAGCACTCGCTCCAGCACCCGACACACCCTGGAGCAGCAGCCGCAGCAGCTCGCGGAGGACTCGGCGGACTCGGAGTAGCAGCCAACGACGAGGACGTCATCAACGACCGCGTGGTCCGCGAGCTCTCCGGCGAGTACGCCGACCTCCTCAAGGAGGTCGCAGCCCGCCAGGCCCAGGTCCCCCTCCTCCAGAACTTCTTCGTCACCGACCCCCCCGGCGGCCTCGCCCTCGCCCAGGCCGCCCTCGAGGGCATGCTCCGACCCGACGAGTCCGCCCACCGCTTCGCCGCCTTCTGCAAGGCCCTCGTCCAGCTCGCCCCCGCAGACGCCGCCCTCTACCAGTTTGTCGGCTCGGAACTCCTCTACACGGCCATCTCCTCCCTCTCCCTCGAGGCCATGTCCAACCACCAGGCCGAAATCCTCGGCATGACCCGAGACATCATCATCCAGCAGGTCGACGACCCCCAGAGCCAGATCCACAACGTCCTCCCAATGCTCCCCGGCGTCACCCCAGACCGCCTCGCCGCCTTCCTCTCCACCTTCAAGTCCATCCGCAGCGAGAAGGAACAACGCAACCAGGTCAAACTCTTCCTCCTCAGCACCGGTGGCACCGGCGCCTTCACCGCCCTGGAGAAGTGGAAGCCCCCCGGCGGTGCCTCCACCGTCCAGGGCGTCAAGAAGCGCCCGACGAGGGTCCCGAAGAGTCACGCCGAGGCCGAAGCAGACGACCACCTGAGCGGCGAGATCACCCGACACCTCTTGGAGAGCAGCTGATGATGATGATCGTGATGATGACGATGATATTGGTTCGTTTTCGTGTCGTCTTTTGCCTGTCAGGACGCCGTCGAGCTCGCGCTGACCGGCATCGCCCTGGAGCCACACAGAGCCGTCGTCGCGTCCCTTCCACGCGGTCGCGTCGTTCTCCGCCACCACGCATCATCATTCTTTATTCTTTTGGTCGGATCCAACCACAGAAACGTCCTCTTGGCCCGCGACACTCGTGTGGTCATTGGGCGAGCTGGACTGAAATTTCCTTCATTCCAGTCCCTCCGTGGTTTGATTCAGTGCCGTCCTTTTCATTCCTCCCGAACACGACAACAACCATTCATTCTTAAGGCACCGCTCCACCCGGTGGTCCGTCCGTCCGAGTTTTTTCCGAGGTTCATCGACGCTCGTTGCCAGTTACTGAATCAACCTCTCAGCCTCTCTCTCGCGTGGATCTACCGCGATGGACACGAACGGGCGTCGTTCGTCCGTGTCGATGGCGCGGCCTTCTATTGACGGAGATTGGCGTGTGCGGGAGTCTGTGGCGCCGAGAGCCGTCCCGGATTCCGCGTTCAAGAGCGCGCTCTACGCCGGGTCTTCCGAGGCCACGGGGGCGGCGGCGGGGGCGGGGGCGCACCGGGTGTCGTTTGCAGACGACCGGAGAAACAACGCGAACAACAGCAGCAAGCGGCTTCCCCGGTCGGGGTCGTCGCAGAGCGACTCGTCGGAGGAGGAGGGCTCGTCGGGGTCGGCGTCGGAGCAGCAGAACAATGCCTCGCAGCACGCGGCGATGAACGCCAAGCGGATGAGTATGGACCCGGCGCCGTATGATTTCAATGACCCGATGTTCAGCACTGACGAGTTCCGTGTCTGGGAGATGAAGATCCGGAACTGTCCAAAGTCGCGACCGCACGACTGGACGTGTTGTCCGTTTGCGCATCCGGGGGAGAAGGCGAAGCGGCGTGATCCGCGGTTGTTCAGCTACTGCGGGACGGCATGTGCGGACTATCGCAAGTTCGGGTCGTGCACACGGGGGGACTCGTGTATGTATGCGCACGGCGTGTTTGAGTGCTGGTTGCACCCGTCTCGGTATCGGACGCAGCTGTGCACGGACGGGGAGGCGTGCAGTCGGCGTGTCTGCTTCTTTGCGCACAGGGAATGCGAGCTGCGGAAGCCGGTCGGGGGGCAGATGGCGGCGATTCCGCAGCCGGGGGTGAGCGTCTTGGAGACGCTTGGGATCATGAGCGGGAACGGGAGTGGCAACGTCAATGGGAACGTCAATGGGAACGTCAATGGGAACGTCAATGGGAACGTCAATGGGAACGTCAATGGAAGTGGACACGCCAACGGCGGGATGATGACCCACGCCGAAATGCACGCCGAGGCGCAGCGGAGGGCGAGTATGGGGGCGATGCCGCCGGCAAACGCGTCGGCGCCGCTTTCCACGCATCCCGGGGTGTCCCAGGGCTCGTACAGTGCGAGCCTGTCGGCGGCCATCCAGATGCTGGATCCGGTGTCGAAGCATCGGCTGCTGGAGGCGCTGCAGAACGATCTGCATGAGACGGCGTCGCAGTCTGCCTTCTTCGGCGGCGCGGGGCAAGACCACGTCGTGTCCAAATCGGGGGCGCAAATGGCCCACTCGCAGAGTCTGCTGGAGGCGATGCAGCAGCTGCAGCTCGGGGCGAGGATGTCCAGGCATAGCCTGGACGATATCACGCCGATCCTGTCCGGGCACGGGGGCGTGGGCGGGGTGGGCGGTCGGCATGCGTCGGGGCTGCCCCAGTACAACCCGAGCCAGTCGCAGGCCCACCAGTACCTGAGCTCGATCACCAGCAGCAGGAAGTCTGTGGATATCGGTGCCGTGTCGAGGCTGGCGACGGGGTCCAATGGGCTGGTCCCTGGTTTCTCGGCGGATTTCCACTCGAGGCAGGTGCCCTCGATGGACGGCGGCTCGCGCAGCATGTCCAACCGGAATAGCATCGATCTGGGAAGTCTGAATCCCGCGATGAACTCGGCGCAGGCCGCGGCCTTGATGCAGGCGTTTCCGAACGGGAACGGAAACGTGAATGCGTCGCGAAGGATGTCTGTCGGAGAAGATCCGCGGATGATCCTGAGCAAGATTGTGGAGAACCCAAACTCTGAGTCCAACAGCAACACCGACTCGGAGGGCGGGTCCGGAAGCGGGGGCAGCAGCTCGGTCGCGACGGTCGTCCGGTCGAGCAGCGAGGGCAGTAGCATGGCCAGCCAGCTGACGAGCGGTGTTGCTACAGCAAACGTCACGCCGAAGAAGAAGTTCCAGCGGGAGTTCTCGGTCGACAACCTGCTGGCCGAGCTGCCCAGGTCGGCGAGTCAAGTCGATCTCGTCAACAACCTCTGAAGAGAGGAAGAGAGAAAGAATTTCGTTCATTTGTTTGATTTTTCCCTCCTGATGGTTCAGTGAGGACAGTCTTATTATTATACCATTGATTCGATTCGCTGCAAATTTCATTCTGATCCATCATCAGGGTGCATGACCGATGTCAGCGCCCAGCCGCCACAACGAAATCGGACATAATCATGGTCGTCGTGACGAGCGCGCGCGCGTCGTCCACGTTATCCCTCTCCTCCCCGTCGTGCTCGCGCTGTCCTCCCCGCTCAGTGTACCAAGGTCGTTCAGTCGTCGGTCTTGTCCGAGAGATTCGAGGGGGGAAACCCACCACCAACCGCCACGCGAGTCAGCCTGCCAGGGAGTCGGCATGGGTGCGCACGAATATATTGTCCACAATGCGGATAGATGCGAGCGAGGAAAACCTCATGAGCGACGAATACGCGCGTCTGTTTTCCCTGCATGTGGCCGAGAACGAAGGAGAGGGGCAGCGCGAGGGCGCGCAAGGCGAGGCGCCGCTCGACTGGGCGAGCCGGTCGTTCGACATGCTGGCCACGAAGTTTGTGGACGAATCTGTGCTGAATATCGCATCGATGGTCAACATGAACCGGGAGCAGGAGTACTCGCAGGTGGTGCTCATCGGTGACGGCACGTGCACCCGGTTCTGTCGGTTGCCGTGGGCCCAAGGGACGGTCATCTTTCTTGTCGCGCCGTCGGAGGTCCACGAGCGCGCAGAGGCCATTCTGAAGGCACAAGACGAGAAGATCGTTGCCCCTCGGGGGTGCATGCTGCGACGGGTCGACTGCGACTTGAGCGAGCCCAGCGGTCTGCTTGCTGCGCTGGAAGCCAAGGGGTTCCGAGGGAGCAAGCTGTCCGTGTTTGGTCTCCAAGGACTCCGGGCGATGGATCTCTCGCACGGGGCGTTCGACCGGCTGTTTGCTGAGATTTCCGACGCGGCGGCGTTTGAGTCCGTGGTCGTCGGCGAGATCATGGCCGACTCGGCGGTCGACATGGAAGGGTTCGTCGCTGGATACGGGATGCAAGGAAGCGACGTGCCTCTGGGCATGGTCGTGGACCGGTGTCTGCCGACTGCGGGCGACGCGGACCCCCGGTGGATGTCGGCGGTCCGGGAAGAGGGGCAAGGGGAGCGGGAGCGCGAGCGGGTACGGGTACGGGGGGGATGGCGGCTGTTCCGGGCGACGCAGCGGCGACTGAGCCTGGAGGAGATGGAGACGTTGGCACTCCACTCTGCCGCGGCAGAGGAGATCGGCGAAGACTTTTTCGGCAACTTCTCATAAGCAAAACGCACGTTCGGGGCGTGCGCACCCACCTTCCTCTGCGAGTTATTGTTCCTCTTCGTCTATTGGAGCCGCCCGAAAGGCTAGGGGGCTGACTGTAAGGTCGCCGAGACCTCAGACCCCACGGATGGAGGCGGAAGTGCGGGAGACCATCGAGAAACTGGCGCAGCACGCCGCTGCGTCGAGCACCGGGGTGTCGTCATTCGTGGCGTTTGTGAGGAGCAACCAGCACGGTAACCCGCTGTTCAGTTTCCTCTCGCCCGGCGACGCCCACCACGCCGCCTGGGAGGAGGCGCTCGCTCGGGCTACTAGCGGCGCACCGACGGCATATTCGGCACCGACGGCAAAGGCAAAATTCATTCCAGCGCCTTCGCAGCCACCCAAGCTCGGCGACGAGGAGAAGGAGGAGAAGGAGGAGAAGGAGGAGACGGAGGAGGACCGAGACACCGCCCGAGACGAGGAGCCGGCGACGAGCATACCGACCAGGCTGATCCCGGCGGTCGTCGAAGACAACCTACGGTGGTCGGACCCGTACACGCCAGCCGACGCATTGTCCATCGAGATGGCATCAAAGTCAACGCGTTCGGTCGAGGTGGACGAGTACCTGACGCTGCGCTTGGAATGCTTCCAGGCCGACCTGGAGGAGTACGAACGGCGGCCGGGCGTGTCTTACAGCGCTGCTCGCGACGGCATGGGCGTTCCGGTGGGGCGTCGACGGATAAAAGAAGATTCGGTTTCGGTTTCGGTCGACGCGCGTGCACGGGCACGGGGCGCGTCGGACGGCAGCTTCCGCGGAGGCCGCGGTGGCAGGGAGAAGGGCCTCGGCTTCCACCGAAGCAGCGCAGGACGGGAGGAAGCAGCGCTCGACGAGTACCGGTCGATGAAAAAACGCGGGGCTCGCTACGGTGCAAAGCTGAACGTTCGGCGTTAAACGCGTACGATCGCGGCATCGATCTGGTCGACGAGGCTCTCGCAAATCTTCGAGATGTAAATCTGGTTGGCGCCCTGGCTGGCCGCGTTCCTGATGTGCGCGTCCAGAGCTTCACGCTGGACGGCCAGGTGTTTCTGCAGACGCAGCATCTTCTGCGTGTTGCCGTCCCCCGAACTCTTCGAACTGCCGCCGCCGGCATCTCCAGAACCGGCCGAGAGTTTGACCGACCAGAAGTGCCGCAAGAGCTCGTCCGTCTTGAGCGCCTCCAGCCTGAAAAACTCCACCATGACTCCTCCCAGGGCGTCCTCGGGCGACACAGACGCCGCCGCGAGCCCCGCCGGGCCAAACTCCTCGACAAACCGCGCGCTGTCCATGGCGCAAAACTCTTCGAGCGCCTTGTTCGACCCGTTCAACTCGTACGGGGCGGGTACGAGCGCCCACGGGTCGACGTCGAACTCGACGGCGTCCCGCATCGTGATGTCCCGCGGTTTGCCTCCCTCGCCCCCCTCGCCTTTCTCGACCCGCTCGGGGCCTTTCCCGGCCCCCTCGTCCTTGCGATTCTTGATCCGCAAGAACGCCATCTTGTCGTTGATGGACAGGGGCACGGTGTGAATCACCCTCTCGCCTCGCAGGTCGGCCAGGTCTGAGGCCGCGCGCATCTTGTGCACGGCATCCTGCTCGACGTTCGAGTCGACACTGGCGCTCCCCTTGGCCTGTTCCAGCTCTTTCCGCGCGGCGTCGACGCTGGTGGCGAGCGCGATCGCCTCCTCCGTCGTCAGCTTGTCTTTCCTCATTGTTTCCGCGTCCAAATCCACGATCGGGCCGTCAAGCACGTGGGTCGAGTGCCGGTTGAGGTCGTTGGCCAGCGACTTGAGCTTGGCGGTCGCTCGCGCAACGGCCTCGTCGCTCCGCTTGGTGTCCGCGCCCATGCTCCGCGACCCGCCGGACCACCTCGATCCAACGTACTCCGAGAACAGGTCCAGCGTGGGATCCACGTTTCGCAGCATCGTGCGATCCATCGCCGACGCCTCCTCGTCCAGGTGCTCCCGGAAGGGCGCAAAGATGTCGTCCTTGTCCTCGGCTCGATCAGACCTCGAGCCGCCAGCACCCTTTCGCTTCGCAATGTTCTTGTAATCGAGTTTGAAGTACTCCTTCCAGAAATCGTCCAAGCTCATCGAGTGGGGCACGTAGGCGATGAAGGCCCTGTTGACCTCGGGCTGATAGCGGAAGATCCTCTCAATATCCTCTGGCATCAGCGTCACATGCACCTTCTCCGTCTTGCCGTCGTGGGACCGCTCGACCTCATGAAGCACCGAAGACAGCCCCAACCGCATGCCGGCCTTTGGTTTGCCCGTCTTTGACGACGGCGCCCCCGCCCCAGACGTCGACGTGTTCGCGGACGACGCCAATCTATTCGCCGCGTTGCCCGCGTGCCCATGAGTCGACCAGAACTCGGCCTCCGTGAGAATACCCGTAGCAACGAGCTGGTTGTATAGAGCCTCCAAGTCCTTATTCTCGTCGAAGAGCCTCTTTCGCTCGTCCGCCCTGAGGCCCGCACCGGCGGCATGCTTTCGCTCCTTGAGCTGCTCGACCACCTCGGTCCGATCATCGACCGTCAGAAAGTTGAGAATCAATGCTTTTCCATCCTTCTTTGCGATCCTCAGAAACGAAGGCTTCTTCGTCCCCTGCCCTTCGATGTCGGCGAGCAGGATCGAGACGTCGGCGGCAGCCCCGGGCGCCTCGGGCTTCCACAGAACCGACACGTCGCTGATCGTGACCGTTCCCGGGACCTGCTGCTGTCCATCTACTTTACTGGCCGCCTTGGCCAGCAGGATGCTTGCCATGGGCTCCTTCTTCTTCTTCTGGCAGCCTGCCTGGCGGTCGGTCTCTCTCTTCTTCTTCCTGGCGTCCCGTTTTCGTCGTCTCCCGTCACGCCCGCTCGAGACCCAGCTTCAAGACCATGAGGACTCGTGATTCGACCCGTATGTCGTAGTGGCTAGCCACGAAGTTTTAAAAAACACTTGAGAGCGAGGCCAGACCGTCCCGAAGAATTTTCAGCTGCCCCTCCAGATAGCACTCGCACATTCTCGCACCGAGGGCCCATCCCTCAGGCACACGCCCGGCCTGCTCGCGGCATCGCGCAACGGCGCCCTCGACCGCCGAGAGCACACCTGTCAGCGCGGCCCGCAGCGTCTGTGCCGCCCGCGCCTCGTTCTCGGCGCCGACCACCCGCATAGGATCCCGCTTTCCCGACAGCATGGCTTGGAGCTCTTCTTCCGTAGCAACGAGCACCCGCATCGTGCCGAGGAGCTTCCTCGACATTGGTGAGTCGGTTTTCCCTCTCCTTCTGAGGTTGTGGTCGAGCGTGATGACTCCCCCGTACTTCTCCATCACAGCCTGCACATCGGGCATCGAGCACCCGTCGGGCAGCTCCAGCGTCAGTGGCACGATATCGTGCGGGTTGTCGTTGACGGCAAACCCGTAGTAGGTTATCAGCTTGACGTTTGGGACCGGCCCGTACGAGATGAAGACCTGGCTGCCTGCTGGGCACGGACGAAACGCCGGGAACCTCAGGGCGTCGGCTTCGACATCGAGCCTCCCATACCGCACGCAATGTGGCCAGGGACTGTGGTTCACCAGGCAAGCGAACGGAACCATCACCGTCTTTGACGTCGTCGACGGCGGAAACTCGATCTCGAACGCTGGCGATCGATCGAACGAGCGAACGAGCGAAGCGGGAGGAACGAGTGAGATTGGGAGCGTAAGCGAGTCAGGGCGCGGGATCACGTCGGTAGATGGACCAACGGTAGATAAATCAACCCACCGTATCCATACCACAGCTCGACCGCCCAAAGGTACCTGTCGAAGGTGAACCACGAGGCGTCGAGGAGCGTCGGGTACGCCGACAACAGCACGTCGAAGACCAGCGTGCACTCCTCGTACAGGTTACGAATATGCGACTGCGCTTTGACGATCTCTCCGTAGGCCGACGACCCTTGCAGCAGCTCGACAACCTCCATCGGAAACGACAAACCGGTCCCAAACGCCTCGGGCAGCTCGTCCCAGAAGGGTTTCCAGAAACTGTCGTCGTCAAAGCGATCAATCATCGTGAACACGATGAGGAGGTTGTCCATGCCCAGGCCGGGGATCACGCTCAACATTTTCCCCAGGTCCGTCTCGAGCACAGTCTCGTCGAAGACCAGCGCGCGCCGGGGGATCGACAGGATGTCTTCACCCCGCAAGATATCACGCTCCGAGAAACACCCCCGGATACCCAGCGGCGGAAACGTGCCGACGACGAGGTCGCTCGACTTGATGGCCACTTCTGCCGCCCAACGATGGAACGACGCCGTTGTCTCCCCGGTCTCTCGTCGGCCGGCGCCCTCCCGGTCGTCCAACCCAGCATCCTCGTGATGGAACTGCGGCCAGAGATTCTCGATATGCTCGTGCAGCTGGCTTTGGAGCTCGGACTGACCGGGTACCCGCTGCTGAATGAGAGACAGCGCGGCCGCCTCGTTCCGATGGTTCAAGGGACGTTTAAGGTCCTCTGGGTCGTCGAGAAAGTACCTGGCGAAAGAGTGAAGAGTGCAGCGCGAGAGTGAGAGAGTGAGAGAGTGAGAGAGTGAGAGAGAGTGAGAGACAGAGTGAGAGAACGGGGTCGCACGCCGGTCGAGATCAATACCGACAGCTCCTCGTTCGAGAGGCAGTAAATGCGCGCCGCGACAAGCTTCGATTCGAGGGTGTGGGGGGCCGCGAGGTCGAAGTGGACGGGAGACGAGGAGGAGGAGGCGTTCAGGGTTTGAAGGAGTCCCTGTTTCTCGTCGTCCGAGAATCGCAGGATGGGGTTCGGTTGCATGGCTGCTGGTTCCGCGACAACCACCTACGTCATTCGTCGTGCCATCGCGGCCGCGATTCAACGAATGAAACGAATGAATTCTAGATACCTACGCCGGTGAGACACTTCATTTGGGTCTCCCCCCAGAGGGTCTGGCCCTTTGGACGAAGGAGCACAAAACGTTTTGTGAGTGAGCTTCTCGTTCGCTCCTGACTCCCTGCATCCCATCGGGTGTGCGTGTGTTAACGACGGGAAAGCACCGAACTCGAGTGGCCACGTCGTCGAGAAGATTTTTCGAGAGCCAACAGACTTGCAACCACCGAAATCTCTCAACTCGACTCGGATGAGCTCTCTCTCGCTCTCCTCTAGAGCCCTGTGCGGTGCCCTGTGCCTAGGATACGCGCTCTCGTGGTCGGATACAGCGTTAAGAGCCCTGGCATTGACCCCCGGTCTCGCGCTCCCATTCAGACCGTTTCAGTTTGCGACCTATGCGTTCACGTCGTCTTCCCTCGCCGGCCTCCTCGCCACGGCCCCCCTCGCGACCTACCTGACGCACGTGCTGGACCCCATCCAAGGCCAAAAGGGACTCGGGTTGATCGTCGCCGTGGCGGTGGCGGCGGCCGGCCTGGCGACCTGGTTCGCGACGTGGCTGCTGTACGTCGTCTCGTCCGTGCTGAGCTCCGCTGCCGGCGAGGCGATGGTCGACGTGCTCTACACGCCAATCTGCGGTTTCTATGCGGGGACGGTCGCGCTGCTCGTCGCGCTCATGCAAGCCGCGCCCGGCGAGACGGCGGTGCCCGGCTTGGGGACTGTCAGGACGGCGGCGCTGCCGCTGCTCTACGCCGTCCTGGTGTGTGCGGGACAACTGGTATGGGGTCGAATGGTCAACTGTTTGGTGGTTGTATGCGGGCTCGTGGCGGCGTGGGTGTGGTTGCGGTACTTTCATCCCGGCCTCGCGGGCTTGACTGGCGACCCCTCGGATCAGTTCAAGCTGTTGTCCTTCTTCCCGGACACGATGCAGCGGCACCCAGGGATGACTGCGTTTTCGGACCGGGTGGACGTGCGGATGCGGGCGTGGGCTGCTGAGGTGAAGGACTACGACCTGCGGGGGTTGGTGGACGCGGTCAGGCAGCGGCGCAGCGGTGCGGGCGGCGGGAGCGGGAGCGGGAGCGGCAGCGTCGTGCGGGAGGAGGACTCGGCGCGGCGGCGAGAACGGGGCATGAAGAGTCTCGAGGCGCGGCTCGGCGGCGGCGGCGGCAGCGGCGAACAACGTGACACGGGTGACGCCGCAGTATGAGTAACAACCTGACCGACAAACTCCACGACGTTTCACGAAATATGACAACTACATTGATCCGAGCGAGCACTCTGACCCGCCGCCGTCGGACATGGCGTCCGCGTCTCGCATCTTTGAGGCCATCCGCTTGATGATCCCCTCGGCCACTCGGTCGTCCACCTCTGCCTCGGGAGCCAGCCCCTGCAGCGTCTCGGCCACCTCGGCCTTGAACGCCGCCAACGCGCCACTCACCCTCTCCGCCAACAATCGCTGCTCCGCATCCGACCGTTCGTTCATCGCCTGAGATAGCGCGTGGCAGATGACTGTTGATGCCGGCTGTGACGGGTCGTCTTCAAAGTCAGCGTCGACGTCAGCGTCGTCGTCGTCCCCCTCGGCGCTCCCCTTGTGGCGCCAGCGCAGGGTCTCGGACCCCTCTCTGAGCGTGCCGTCGGGCAGGATTGTGACCTCGGCCAGGACCTCGTCGTGGCCGAGAGAGAGATCGGCATGGTAACGGATGCTGCGAACGCTCCCCCGGTCGTTCTCGACCGTCGCCGGCCACCACACCGCCCTGTCATCGACATGCCAAAGAACTTCAATCTCGGTTCCTGGCGAGATCGACCTCGACTCGTTCTCGTGGACGGTCATTCCGGGCGGTTCGAATTCAAACTGAACAGTCATGAGCCCCTGCGTTCGCGATGCGGTCCTCGAGACGCTGCAAGGCCACACGAAACTGCTGTCGGAGCTGCTGCCGGAGCGTATCGAGGAGCTGCAGGGGTCTGTGGACGCCCTCCGGTTCTTGCGAGAGTTCGTCGGACCCTCCAAGCCGGTGGTCGTCCGCGGAGACGTCGCGGTCGCGAGGTGGCCTGCTTTGTCCCGGTGGAAAGATCAAGCGTACCTCAACCACGCCCTGAGAGACGCCGACGTCACCGTGGCCTTGACACCAGACGGACTCGCCGATGCCGTCTCCGCCGACGGGGCGTTTTTCATGCTGCCTGCCGAGGCGAAACTACCGTACCGGACGTTTGTCGACATGCTGCGGCGCCAACGTCCGGTTGTCTACCTCCAGAAGCAGAACGACAGTTTTGCCTCCGAGTTTGGTCCGATCTCCGGCGACGTGGGTCGGCTTCCGTGGGCCGACGCAGCGTTTGGCGGTGCGTCCAACTTGGACGCCGTGAACTTTTGGCAAGGACGGACGCCGACAAAAACCTCGTGGCATCGCGATCCGTACGAGAACGTCTACGTCGTGTTGCGAGGCAGGAAGCGTTGCAGATTGCTCCCCATGACGGACGGGTATCGATTACAGATCAAACCGTATCGACAGGCAGAGTGGCGGTACGAGAACGGCACGTTTTCGGTCCATCCGTGTGAATCTGTGGACCGAGAACCGGTCGTCCCGTGGTCGAGCATCCAACCCTGCTCGTGCGAGCGGGATTCGTACGGCGTTCAACGTTCCCGTCGATGCGCGAGCTGCACCACGTTGGCCGACCACCCGCCCAAGGAGGTCACGCTCAACGCTGGAGACGTCCTGTACATCCCTGCATTCACGTACCACGAGCTCGCCCACGACCCTGTGGACGCCAGCGACGACGCCGACGCCGAGTCGTCGTCATCGTCCACCATTGCGGTCAACTTTTGGTACGAAACGCAGTACGGACACCACGGGTTTGCCACCGCCACGACCTTCGATCGACTCTCCGCGCTGTAACACGCCGCTACTTCCGCGCCATCTTCAAAAGGGGCTGCCGAGGGTCCTTCAGCAGCACCTCCACCCCCGCCGGCATCTCCAACGCCGTCCAAAGCACCTTATCGTTCACTTCCAGCTCGCTAATATCTACCTCAAAGTACCCGGGCACCGCATGCGCCGCAGAAGCATCCACAAGACAGGGGACCGTCCTACGTATCCAGTTCACCCGCCCGCCCGCCCGGATCCCAGGCGACGCCTCCTTCCCAAACGTCCGCAACGGCACGTCCACCTTGACTTTCCGACTCGGATGGAAATCGATAAACGTGACGTTCTCCGGCTCGGCCGTCGCGGCCGTCGAATGAATCTGCCGACCCAGCACCCGGTGCGTCGTCGTCGAGGATGCACAGGACGCAGAGGCGTCCTCCCCGTCGCGCTTCTCGTTCACGCGGATGTCAAACACCTGGCACGCGAATCCGTAGCTTCCCACCTTTTGGTGGATCGACGCGATTGTTTTCTTGTCAAACGCGAGCAGGAGCTTGTCGCCACTGTCGGTGCCGTTCATCGAGAAGACGACGCCGGGAACCAGTCCCTGACTCCGCAGCTTGGCCGCGGCCCGCGAGCCGCTCGACGACCGCGTCACCGCGTCCAAGGCGATGACGGCGCCGTCCCCGCCCGCCGTCGAGAACGGCGCGCTCGTACTCGGCGCTGCATGGAGGAATGGCGACAGAGAGAGGAGGCCGTCTCTCCGCGACAGGACGCGCGCCGCGCTGCTGCTCCGCATTGACGACGACTCGTGTGTGTGTGCGTGTATGCGTGTGTGGGCGCGGGCTTGGAACGAAGGGATCGAAGGAGTGGGCGCCTGAACGTCAAAGTCGGAGACGACAAAAAAATAGACTCTCTCGACCTCAACACGTGGCATAACGCCACGCAGACCACCACGTACACGACCAACACGTAAACCGCCACCTATGGACGCTTCGAGCGGGCTCCGCGTGGGCGAACCGTCCCGGTTCGTCCTCGTCCTCGCCCTCCTCGCCACTGTCCTCTTGGTGGCTTGTCCGAGGGTCAGCAGCGCGACGTCGTGCTCGCAGGAACAGCAGACGTACCCCCGAGACACGACGAGAGCCCCAGACCCCATTTTCACGGTCAACGGCATCGACGGACAGATGGTTTGGACGTCAAACGCGCTGCTGGTTACGACGACGACGGCGCAGGGCTACCCGGGTGGTCCGCTCGTCAAGGGACCCCTGGGGTCCTCCGCGAGTTCGGCGGCGTCGTGGAGTGTGCTCACGGATGACCTGAAGAGGGCCGCCGGGAAGGACGAGAAGGAGATTGCCGACAGCGATGCGGGCGTGGTGGCAGTTCACCAGTCGCCGGTCAACAGGGACGTGCTGTTCTTGCAGGGCCAGTCGCGCATCAATTGGGTGTCTACTGACGGCGGGAAGTCGTTCACGGGCCGGCGTTCGCCGGGCAAAGACCACCCGTCTCTGGGCCGGAACGAGGTGATCAAGTTTCACCCCCGGCAGCAGGACTGGCTGTTGTTGCGGACGGCGCGGGACGCGTGTGATGTGGACGTGGAGATGACCGAGTGTGTGTACGATCTCATGGTGACGAAGGATCTCGGGAAGTCTTGGACGAATATCACCGAGCGGAGCCGGGGGCGGATCGGGGGCGTGCGGGATTTCGAATGGGGGGCAGTCATGGGCAGTTTCCACGGAAGAACGACCAAGGACGACGACGTGTTCGTTACTGCGTATCCTGGGAATCCAAAGGATGATGGGAAGAAGGAGGAGAAGGGGACGGGGATGTACCCAGGCTGGGACGAGCGGCTCAAATTTTACTTCTCCGACGACCTGTTTGGGTCGGCGCCGAAGCTCGAGGTGCAGTGTGGCAACCTGTTTGAGATTATCTCGAACAGAATGTACCTCGCGATGCCGTCGACGTGCCCGGTGGATCCGGACGGGAACCCACGGCACGGGGGCTCGGGGTCGATCGAGGACCGGTCGGTGACGATGTATGCGAGCGTTGACGGGAAAGGTTTCGTCGAGGCGTGTCTTCCGGCGTCGTTGGAGGACGACGGGTACAATCTGGTCTCGACGCACGACGATGCCGGCGTGTTTGTCCTGGCGGACCACGCCGAGCCCGGGAGCCGCGGGCCTTCGTCCGACTCGCCGAGCGCAGACGCGTACGCGCCGGCGTACAACGTCTCTCTGCACACCCTGAGCATCGGAAACGTGTACCGACGGGCGTTCATCACGGACTTTTCGAGGGTCGAGGGCGTGCCAGGGTACTACCTGGCCAACGCGATCGACGAGGGGCTGTCGACGCGATTGTTCTCGTACCTCAAGACGCAGCACAGCACGAACGGCGGGGCAACGTGGGACTTGATCGCGCCCCCGGAAGCGTACCGGTACCCTCAGGCGTGCAATTCGTGTCCGCCGGGGTCGTCCCTGGAGGCGTGCGCGCTGCATTTACACGGTCCCACCTCGTGGTTTGCCCCAGAGGGCCAGCACCCGAACTTCTATTCGGTGAGGTCCGCGCCGGGGGTGGTGCTCGCGACCGGCAACGTCGGCGCCCATCTGGACTTCCGAAGCGAGGCGGACTGCACGTGGCTCTCTCGAGACGGCGGACTGACGTGGTCGGATGTCGCGCCGCGCACGTCCGTGTACGAGGTGAGCGATTCGGGCGGCACCATTATGCTCGCCGCGCACAGGTCCGAGGGGCCCACCAGCGAGCTGCAGTTCTCGCTCGATCAGGGTGCCTGCTTCCACACCGTCAAGCTGCCCAAGGCCATGCTGGTCGAGAACATCCGGGTGGGGAGCGAGGCCGTGGGCGAGGCCGACACGTTTTACGTCTACGGCAGCGCCTGCAGCAAGCAGGAGAGCGCCGACTGCACGTTCGAGGGCTGGTCG
>Ga0181573_10001740_pt1 | contig 20931 bp, 16 predicted proteins | sample 101ome_25_FD_148643 | JGI IMG/M metagenome (GOLD analysis project Ga0181573, IMG submission 148643) | Coastal salt marsh microbial communities from the Groves Creek Marsh, Skidaway Island, Georgia - 101409BT metaG (spades assembly) | ecosystem: Environmental > Aquatic > Marine > Intertidal zone... | reverse complement strand
ATCGAGTTACGCGGCGAGGGGCAGGGGGGTGAGGGGCGGCGAGGTGCTCGAGGGGCGAGTGCCGGTGCTCGAGGTCGATCGCATCGCGGATACCACGGGGGCCGGCGACGCGTATTTGGCCGGGTTCTTGCACTTCATGCTGAAGCACGGGGGCATTGACGCGTTGCGGGGGGACGGCGGGTTGTTGCAGCGGGCGGTGGAGTTTGCGACGGCGTGCGGCGCGGCGACGTGTTTGCGGGCGGGGGCGATCGGGAGCCAGCCGACCGAGGCGGAGGCGGCGGCGATGCTCGAACGGCAGTGAAGACGATACGCGGGTGGTGGTGGCGGAGATATTTGCGTTAGGTTTCAACAGAAAATTTTCAAATTCGATCCGGAGGAGATGCTCTCCCCGCCACGCGCTCCCAAGTCTGCAGCCATGCTCGGCGAGGAAATGGAAACGTCGCCGCCGACGATATCTCCGCGCAGCGATTCCGTGGAGAAGGCGTTGGCCCGACATCGGAGAGCGCTAGAGGAGATCCGGAACAGCAATTTCGACTCGGTCCCTGCGCTCAACCTCAGCTCGAAACTGTCCGGCCGAGTCGTGTTCCGGGACGACCACGAGGACGACCGCCCCGCCATTGACGCACACACGCACACACACACAAAGGGGAATCGCGCGACCACGACCACGAGCACCGCATCGCGGGCGGCGCTGCGCGACCTCGTCACGTGGAAGAACCCCGCCGCGTCGGTCCTTGCGCTGCTCGGAGGATCGTTCGTCTACGCGTTCTTGCGGAGCGGGTCGATCACGACCCTGTTGTGCTACCTCCTCCTCTCGAGGGTCGGCTGGCACGTGCTCTCGGCAATCTTCTCCAAACAGGGCGCCGACACTCGGCTGGTCGACTCGTTCGCCCTCGAACGGTGGTCGGCGGCCTCCACGGCGTTGGTCGGCTCGCTCGCGCAGCTGCACGACGACTACATCGTCACCGCCGACACGCAGCGGTCCGTTGCCGTGTGCGCGGGCCTGTGGGCCCTCTCTTTGGCGGGCAAGTGCACGGACCTGCTCACGCTCGCCTACGCGGCGTACCTGTCGGCGTTCGTGCTTCCCAACCTGGGCCACATCCCCAAGGAGCTCCTGGGGGATGCGGCCCTCCGGATCAAGCACTCGACCCCGGCCGTGGTGAGTCAGATGAGCACCAAGCAGCGGCGGCTGAGTATCGTGGCCGTGGCGGCATCGCTGTGGATATCGTTTGACTGGGCAAACCGAGTGATCGGGTTGCTGATGGCGCTGCTGTGCGTCAGGATGACGATGACGCAGACGGAAGTGGACAAGTTGCGGGAGGTGGGCGCCCCGTTGACGATGAGCGTGAAGAAAAAGGCCGCCAGGATGTCGAGGAGGGTGTCGTTCTACCTCGGCGGCACGGCCGAGAAGCAGAGGAGAACGTAACCGTAAACGTAAACGTCAACTTTGATCGATTAATTGAAATAGCGGCTCATAAACTTTTTGTGGAAGTCGCTCCGGACGGTGTCGTTGATGAACTCTTTCCGCTTTGCCGGCTCGCTCGCCCCCTGGTTCCTGAACACCACGTCGTCGTCCCACCGCCGCTTCATCCTGAACTCGTCGTCGTTCGCACCGCTGCGATCATCGAGCTGCCCCTGCAGCAACGGATTGCCACCAACCACCATCTGCCTCGCCTCGGCCTCCTCCCGCGCGGCCGCCTCGGCCTCCTTGGCCCGCGCCTGCTCGGCCCGCTCCGCCCGTATCCGCTCCAGCTCGGCCAGCAGCTCCGCCTCGTCGTCGTCGCTGTCACTCTCGCTGCCGTCTTCGTCGCTCGGGACGTCTGCGTCACTGTCCTCGACGTCGGCGTCCAGGTCGTTCAAGGCGACCTTCGCGCCCCCGCCGCCGTCCCCTCCTTCTCGCTGTGGTTCTCGCTCTTCCAGGAGTTTGAGGTCCCGATCTCGCGCCGAGAGAAACTCCTCCTTGGACAGCTTGGAAAAGTGCCTGGAGAACGAGCGAGGCGCGTACCGCGTAGCGCGAGTGAGAGCGTCAGGGCGCGCGAGGAGCGAGCGCACGTCGGTCGAGGTCAAACACGTACTCGAGCTCCCGCTCTTCGATGTCCGCCCTCGCGTCTTTCCCGGCCAGGTCCCTCTTGCTCGCCTGCCCGTCCTGCCTGTACTTCATCTTCGTGAACCCAGCGACGTCCTTCTTAGAGCGGGCCTGCGAGGGCGCGTAGAATCGCATGCCTCCCTGCTCCTCGCCTCCCTGCGGTCGGTGGGTAGCACAGTGGGGTCAGCGTGTCCCGTGAATGCAACTTGGTTTTCGCGCCATTCGAGCTGCCGTGCCGCGCCGCGAGCGATGCAGTGGATCGAGATGTATGTGCGTACCTTTGCGGGGGCCCAGGTGGGCCTATGAGCCGTCGTCATCACTTCGTGCGTGGAAGAAAAACCAACACGTGTTGGTTGGTCACGTGCACGTGAATTTTTTCAATGTGGCGGGGCGGGGCGGCGGGACACCATCCTGGTGGCTGCAGGGTGGGGTGCTGCCGCGTGGCATTCACCCACGGACCCAGACGATATCAGCCCTGGTCGCTCGCCGCCGTCCGTCTGCCGTCCGCTGGCCCGTTCCTCAGCTCGGCTTGGCCCCTCGCCCGCGCCCCTCGCCCGCGCCCCTCGCCCGCTCCCCTCCAGCGTGGCCGCCGACTCGCCCGAGCGCTGTCGCGGTCAGTTCTCTCACCGCCTGTCTATGATCGACCGACGGCCTCCTGCGACGACGCCCTGGCGTCCATCGCCGATCGTCGTTCCCCCCTCCCACTTGCCTCGGGGACCTCGGGCCGTCGAACATACGCCTTATGCCCCCCAGCTCCCTTCAAGGCATTAATTTCGCGTCCTGACGGGTACATTATTAACGTACATCGATCATGTCAGAGGGCGGGAAGGAGAACGAGGAGGACGGCGCCGAGCGGGGTCGGACAAATTTGTCGGTTGGGAATTCGCTCCCCAAGACAATTCCCTCCCCGCTCGCTTCCGAACTCTACGACTTCCCTTCGACGTCACTAAACTTTGTATCGTCTGTGTATCGCGTGCTGAAGTTCGAGCGGCCTCTGGAGGACTACGGCGGCACGACGGACGTCCGATCGTTCCTCTCAACGACGACGAATCAGGCCGAGGACGTCTTGAGCTGCTCGCAGCTCCACTACGACCATGAAGACGAGTCCAGCAACGCTCTGGATACGGTCCTTTCTCTCGTCCTCGACAAGCCGTTCTGGACCAACGGCGCCGGCGATGTGGGCGACCACTCAGTCCTGGCGCTCCTCAACGTGCTGCTCTACCCTCCCCCCCACCGCCTCGGCTCGTTCACCGAGTCCGTGTGGAACGGTTCAATATCTCGGGCATGTGTGAGTGCCGCTGTCGTTGAGGCCATCCTGATCGACAGCGTGAGCGAGCGGAACTGCTTCTCGTTGCTGTCGGTCGCGCTCGACAGCGGGAGCGAGGTCTTGGCCTCCGTCTGCCTGAAGGCGTGCCTTTCGCGCTTCCTGGACGCAGTAGACCACGATAGGGACGGATTTGTCGCGCTGTCGCTCGACGACATCACGTTCCTGATGCAGCACGACGGCCTGAACCTGCGGTCGAACGAGGAAGATGGGCTGGCCGCCATCTGCATCTGGGTGGAGCACGACTTGGTCAACAGGCTCAACGACTTTGTGACACTGTTTGCGACCGGTATCCGGTTCTCGGAGATTGACTACTACAGTCTGGCGGAGATGGTGGATGCGTGCGAGCTGGTGGGCTATCACCACGCGGCCATAGAGCTGGCGGCGCACGAGCTGATCCAGAAAACAATGGGGTGGAGCCAAGAGAATGCACTGGGGATGGGGACCATTGCGAGGCCGAGAAGGCCTCTCCAGTCGGCGGACGTGGGTCGATCCGCCGTCTACCACACGCGGTCCCTGTTGCAGCGGCTGATGCACGTCCAGGACGAGGGCGAGATTGCGCATGGAATGCTGGGGGATTTGCTCAAGGACGTGGTCGCCCGGGGAGACGACGAGGCCAGGAACGGACCGTTTCAGGCGGAGGACGACAAGGAGAACGATTCCAACAACAACAACAACAACAACAAAAACGACAAGGGGTATAATAACGGCGACGACGAACCGAATATGTTCAGTCGTACATCATCCGTGGATTTCGCGATGGTGTCGCCGTCCCGTTTTGGTAGCGCTGTCAACCTGCAGGCCATGGCCGGCGGGGCTGGGGGCGCGACTCGGTCGATCATGGGCCTCTCGAATCTCATGCGGGATCCGAGAAACGATTGAGGACTGATTATTGATGATTGATTATTCATTGCTTGCTTGCGGGCGGGTCGGTCGGCCCCCCAACCCAACGGGTGCGTATCAGCAGTCGACTGCGATTCGCACCGTCGAAACGCACGACGATCACAACACGACGACGATAATTTTCAAAGACAAAGATACGTCTCATTTCATTTCATTCCGTCTCTACTTACTGTAAGACGTCTGACGCAGATGCGTGATTGCGCCGAGAGAGGGAGAGAGGGTCGGGGCGCACACCCTGTCAGTCGTCAGATCAAGTTGGTCTTCCTCGCCCGGCGCAGGCAGTCCAATATCCAGAACGCCTGGGCCTCCACGTGCGTCGCATCGTTCTCAAACTCGAGCGCCTCGACCACCCGGCTCAGCGCGTCGTACTGCTCTGCCGTCACCCACCTGACCACCGAATCCCCGTTCACCCGCACGCCCTCCCGCCGCATCAGCTCCTCGAACGCGAGCGGATCCGAGCGACACTCGTCGACGAAAAGCTCTTGGAGTTTGCTCCAATACACGTGCCCGACGTCCACCTCGAGCGGGTTGACAAATCCATAGTCGGGCTCGCCCTCGCACCGATCGAACACGTCCAGAACGACTGGCTCCCTCTGTCGACTACCCAACGGCAGCTGGAGATCCTGTAGCACGGCGATGTACGCTTCGTTTAGGGCCAGCGTGAGCTTCTCCCGCCGGGCGACCTCTGCTGGGTCCCGCCCGCCCAGGTCTGGGTGGACGAGCTTTACCGCTGTGCGATAGGCGAGCCTCACCTCCTCCTCCGTCAGCGACGGGTCGCCCTGATCAAGCCCCAGCGTCGCGTACGCGTTGCCGTCCAAGGACGCAGAGCTCCTGGTCGGGTTCCAAAGTCGATTCCCGTGCTGGAACCCAAACGGACGGACGGGGAGCGGAGAGAGGGGCCCCCTATCGACCTTGGCAGTCGCCACACTCGAACGCATCGCCGATCGACGACTGTCGGACCGCCGTTCGCCGATCACCAAAACCACATTTACACCACAAAGCGGAAATGAATTGAAAACCTGTCACCAACATCTCCCCTCCTCCTCCTCTTCCCCCAAACGTCAGTTCTTACTTACTTCTGCAGGGTGCTGAGCAGGCTGGCGCCGCCCCACGCGGCGCTTCCGCCGGCCACGCACGCCACGGCCGCAGCGACCTGCACCGCCACCAGCACCGGGCTGTCGTCGGGGACGAAGTAAACCACGGCCGGCCCAGCGGCCAGCAGCGCCGTTGCCAGCGTGAACAGGGCACTCGGCGTCTGCCTATCCGCAGCAGCAGACAGCAGCCCGTACTTCTCGGCCAGGCTCAGCGCGCCGCTCTTCTCGAGCGCCGACAGTGTGATGCCCTGCTTCTCGAGCAGACTCAGCAGACCCGCCTTCTCGACCTTGGACAGCAGCTTCAGCTCCTGCACCTTGGTCAGGATCTTCGGCTGCGGCCTGACGACGTTCTGCTTGGGGCGGAAGGCCTTCTCCTTCGTGAATACTTCGATCGAGGTCACCTTGGTTCCAGCCGGGCGAGCGATGCGCTGCGTGCCCGTTCCAGTGCGCAATGTCTGCGTTCCAGCCATTGTAATCGTCGTTCCTACCGTGTGAAATGAAATGTTGTGCGGTGTGTCTGCGGCCGATCGTACAGAAACAGCGTGGCAGCGCTCGATAAGATAGCCGGGGTCGAGCGAGATTGGGATCAGTCGTGGTGTGCGGGCGAATTCTTTACTTTACTTTTACATGCTCGTCGGGGACGAACGAACTCGCATTATAGCATAGAATGTCATCGGGGACAATGGGGTGTGCGTGCGCGAGCGGTCGGGGCGTCGGAGCCCGACGAATTCCCACCACGGTCGTGGCACAGGCCGGAGGACGGCCTCTCGCGCGGCCGTTCGTCTCCTCGCCGCGAAGAACACGGCACCAGCTGCAGCAGCTGCAGCAGCTGCAGCAGCTGCAGCAGTACCACCAGCCGTCTGGCTCCGTCGCGACCCAGGCGATCTTCGGCGTGGGAGCGCCCGAGGCGATCCTCGTGGGGGTCGTGGCGCTCGTGCTCTTCGGCCCCAAGGGGCTCGCCCAGGCGGCAAAGTCGCTCGGCCAGGTGGTGAAATCTGTTGCGCCGACGTTGCGGGAACTTACAGACATTTCGAGCGATTTGAAGAGCACGATCGAGGACGAAATCGGGCTGAAGGAGATCCGGGACGAGCTCGAGAGCACGCTGAGCCCGTTGAGCACGAGCAGTAGCACGAGCAGTAGCACAAGCAGGAGCGGCGCGAAACCGCGGCGAGCGGCGCTGGAAGAGGATCCTGATATCGAGGCGAAGAGGGCGGCAAGCATGAAGGCGGCATGGGGCGCCAGCGAGAGCGAGCCCGAGGATGCGGGGTCAGCGGCGGAGGCGGCACCGGCGGCTGGGGCTGGGGCTGGGACGTCGGCCGTGGACGGGCTGTCGACCGAGGAGCTGGAGCGGATCATCGCGGCGAGGAAGGCGTCGCAGGGCGATGGGACGAACGAGGCATGAAGTTTTCTTTTTCTCGAGAGGGTCTTCATGGCTGTAAGCACGCTTCTCCGTCATTATATGATATACATTGTATATATTGTATACATATGTACCTGATCTCGGATCCTTGATACACCAAAAAGCCGAAGAGCGCGAGTCTGCCTGACGCAAAGTGACGCCGCGCCTCAACTGAATTATCGTGCCCTCGCCTTTTTTCGAAGCCACATCCTTCTCTATGCATCACTACTAGGCAGCTCGAGTATGAATAACTCGCTAAGGAGGTACGCCGATACCAAGAACGGCTCATTCTGCCGCCCTGATCTGTCGGAGAATTTTCTCGTGTTCGAGCCCGAACCGACTGCGCGCCGCGTGCTCCCTCTCTCACTCTCTCCCTCTCTCCCTCTCTCCCTCTCTCACTCGCGCTGCGCGCTTCGCTCGTTCCCTCCAGAGGAACAATGAGACCATTTCATTCATTTCATTCAAAGAACTGCGGAACTCGGGTGGCGCATAAGCGTCCCCCGCGGCCCAGGTTCCCGCGGAGCGGTTCGTCGAACGACCATTTGGCGAGCAACGACCGAATCGCCCGTCGCTCGTCGAGCGTGGACGATGCCGAGGCGACGGCGGCGGAGGAGGCCGCGGGCCAGCCGCCCCCTGAGGAGCTGCTGAAGATCTCGAACGACCTGGACCCGTCGTCGACCGTGCTCAATATCTGTGGCCGGAACGATACGTCGATGCTGATGCAGGCGACGGCGCTGCTGGAAATCAAGGGAATAGTGGTGGCGAGTGCCAATCTGAATGCGAAAGAGGAGGGCGTGGTGTGCAATATCTTCCGGGTGACGGACCGGGACGGGAACAAGATTGACGAGGGGCGCTGGCCAGAGCTGGAGGCCGACCTGCTCAAGCTGCTGGGCACGTCGTCGCGGAGTTTGAAGCCGGCCATTCATGGAGATATTTCTCTGGACGATACGTCGTCGATCGTGCAGGAGAGTGACATCGTGGCGCTGGAGAGCGCCGCGGCGGAGATGGCCAAGGCGGCCGCCGAGCTGGTGGGCATCGAGCGGGGGATCATCCTCGAGGCGCGCAGCTCGCCCGAGTCGATCGAGATGATCGAAAAGATGCAGATAGATCGGGCAGAGGCAAATTCGCGGCTTGAGCGGAAGATTTCTGCGCTGGAGGCCATTCTCACGACGCGACGGGCGCTGATCGAGAAGAGCATGGAGGACATGAAGAAGCAGGCCATTCCCGACTATCTCGTGCCGCCGCCGATCTCTCCGGCCACGGGGCCTGGTGCCGGAAGCGGCTACGAGATAATCCTGCAGGGCTTCAACTGGGAGAGCTGCAATAAGGAGTGGTACAATGAGCTGCAGAATATGGCGCCAGAGTTTGCGGCGGCGGGCTTCACGTCCCTGTGGATGCCGCCGGTGTCCAATGCGGTCAGCAAGCAAGGGTACCTTCCGAGGGATTTCTACGACCTGAACTCGGCATACGGGTCGCTGGAGGAGCTCAAGATGTGTCTCGCGACGCTCAAGCAGAACGACCTCAAGCCGATCGCGGACATCGTGATCAACCACCGGTGTGCGCACGAGCAGGGCCCGGACGGCAAGTGGAACAAATTCGGGGGCCGGATGGAGTGGAATGCATCACAGATCTGCAGCAACAATCCCGACTTTGGGGGCAAGGGCGAGCGCAAGCCGCAGGAGGACTACACCGCGGCGCCCAACATCGACCACTCGCAGCAGCAGGTCAGGAAGGACATTATCGAGTGGATGAAGTGGCTTAGGAACGACATCGGCTTCCAAGGGTGGCGGTTCGATTTCGTCAAGGGCTACGATGGCAAGTACTGCGCCGAGTACGTCAACGCGACCATCCCCGAGATGGCCTTTGGCGAGTACTGGGACACCTGCTCGTACCAAGACGGCGTGCTGAACTACAACCAGGACAGCCACCGACAGCGTACCGTCGATTGGGTCGACGCCACCGGGGGCACGTGCGCTGCGTTTGACTTCACGCTCAAGGGCATCCTTCAGGAGGCCGTCTCCAAGACCGAGTACTGGCGGCTCGTCGACAACCAGGGACGCCCGTCGTCCTTGATCGGCCTATGGCCGTCGAGGGCCGTGACGTTCTTGGAGAACCACGACACTGGGAGCACGCTGCAGCACTGGCCCTTCCCCTGGGAGCACGTGTCCACGGGCTATGCCTACATCCTGACCCACCCGGGGACCCCGTGCGTGTTCTTCGACCACTTCTACTACGACGATACCATCAAGCAGGACATCCTGAAGCTGATTGAGATCCGCAAGCGGTACGGCATCCACGCCAAGTCGGAGGTGGTCGTCCAGCGGGCGTACAACGACGTCTACGCCGCCATCGTCAACAAGAAGGTGGCGGTCAAGATCGGTCCCGGCGACTACTCGCCGAACTCGGGTGGGACCAAGGATTGGACGATGCTCCACAGCGGAAAGAACTTTGCCGTCTGGGCCCTGAAAGGGTGATTGATCAATCATCATGACGATAGTAAGATGGCTCAAAGTTTTCCCTCTTCTCCTCCTCTCTACGCGCGTGCGCCGCCTTCGCGACGACGAGAAGACGACGATTCTATCATATCAAAGGGATATATACCGGGCCACGGACGGGAGCGGATCGGCGCGCGAGAAACAGAGCCAGACGACAGACGGAATCAAGAAGAGATGCTTGCGGCCCTTCGATACAGCCTCCACAGGGAGCCGATCATCACATGGAGCCTGCTGATCGGCGGGGCGGGCCTGGTGCTGCCTATCGTGGTGCCGCCGGTTCGGAATATGCTCGGATTCGGAGAGCAGCCCGCAAAACGCCCTCCCGTCACTGCCAAAACGTTGATCGAGGCGAGCCGGGCACAGAACAGCAGTGCCGCATAGGATGGTGACGATGATGATGCCTTGTTTGATTGATTGTCACATACTCCCACGTCACAATGACCAGTTTCAAGACAACATCGATTCCGATTCCGACTTCGACTTAGACCTCCACCCCCGCGAGTGCATCGAGAATATCGTCGTCGTCCGATTCGTCATCAAACAGGTCCTCCGCGGCCTCCGCGACCACCTCGGCGATCTCCCCCCCCTCTCTGCCGCCTCCCATCGCCACTTCCATCTCCGCCTTGGCCCGTTCGTGCATCTTCTTTATTTCCTCCTCCTCGTCCACCTCGCGCGCGTACGAGTCTGACGCAGACGCATCGTCCGCCGCGATGAATCCCTCGAGCATGAAAATCTCCCGCCCAGTCATCTTACCGCTCTTCTTCCGCTCCGCCTCCCGCTCCTCCGCCTCCCGCTTCTTCGCCGCATCCAGCTCCGCCTTCCACATCGTAAACACCTCCTCCGTAATCGGCGTCTGCGCGTCCACCTTGCTCCGCTCTGCCTCAATCTCCTCCTCCACGCTGATCTTATTCGCACTCTCCTCATCCAACAACTGCTTCATCTGACTCTTCAGCACGTATCCCGGCGGCAACGCGTGTCTATACTTGCACGTCTTCCCGTTTGGACACTGCCAGAACCAACCGTACTGGCGCTTCTCCACCGCATCCAGAAAGTACTTGCAGATGATGTCCGTCGGACGGTTTGTGTTCTCGCTCCCATGCTTCTGCGCAATCGCCTTCTCCAACGTCTCCTGGTCCCACTCCTCCATGTTCTCCTCCTCGTCCCGCTTGTCGCTATACAGGTCCATCTTTGGTCCCTTCCGCTCCACCGCCTTGTCGTGACTAAACTTGCACCGTGTCCCCTTGGTACACTTCCCGTGCCGGAAAAACTCGCACAGCACCGACTTCGGGTCTACCCCAGCCGGCACCCGCGGCTGCTTGATCGTCGTCGCAAACAGCGCCTCCATCTCCCGTTTTGCCTCCTCCTCCATCTTCTTCCGCTCCTTCTTCTCCTTCGCCTCCTGCTGACGACGAATCTCGTCCTTGTTCACAGACTGCTGGATGGTCTTCACATACTGCTGGACCTTGGCCGACTTCTTCTTGTTCTTCAGGCCGAACGTCTTGTCCTCGACCACCTTTTGCTTGGCCGCCGTCTTGGCCTGGCGTGGAGCAGATCGAGGGAGCGAGTGAGGGGGGCGTCAGAGGGCGTGCGTGTGAGTATCGTGCGCGCATCCCTGCAGCGGGCGGCGCGTCGAAACACCCACCTTGTCCTGCTTTGCGGCCTTTTTCGGCGGCATGATTTCGACTCGAGAAAATTTGAACAAACCTCGCTCGCCGGCGAGTCCCGCTGCGCGCCTCGGTCGCTTGATCGATCGACGACACGGGTGGGATACAGTTTACAATCGCTGTACTCGCGTAAGATTCAATCGAAAATCGAACAAAGGTGCTCAGCCATCACGACTTTTTCTGCTGGGAGGGGATCCGCAGGGCGTGGATGCCGAGGTACCGGCAGATTTCGCCAATCACCCGGAAGACGTAGACGAGATACTCGACCGAGATCCCGGCGAGCACCGCGTACGCCGCCCAGACGGGATCCACGACCCGTACGACGTGGTTGGCGAGGAGGGCACCGATCAGCAGGTTGGGCCGCAGGGCAATCTCGAAGGGCACCTTGGCCATGTGTGAAAGAATGAGTCTGGTCGCCTGGAAGGCATAGTTGACCCCGTGGATCTCAAACAAGACCCTCACGTGGTGCCCGGGCACCATCGGGAGCATCAGCAGGGCGCCACACCCGACGCAGGTCCACAAGATCTGCAGCAGGTGCGAGGTGGCAGCCCAGTGGCCGAGTTGCTTATCGCCCCGCTCTTCCGGCGGGAGTGTGGTCTTCGCAAGCAGCTTGGAGCCCGACAGCCTGTACACTTTGCCAATCTGCTGCGTGGCGAGCCCGACGGCGGCCACGCCGCAGGCGAGGAGTAGGACCTCGTTCAGGGGCATGGCGGCGAGGGTCTGCGAGAAAATGTTATCCTTGAGGTCCGCCGCGGTGAACGAGCCGGCAAACGGTCTCCAGCTCCAGCCCGAGGGGCCCGCAACGTACGTGTAGATGTGGATGCAGAAGACGGCGTAGAGTGCCTCTGTGACGCCCCACATGCCGCTACCGTAGACCATCACGCCCGTGTGGTACTCTTCCCAATGCGCGAGCCACCAGGGGATGAAGACGTAGAGCATGGCCACGACGACCTTCCAGTCGTGTGCGAGCTGCATGCTCGTCATCATCATGAGGAGCACGAGGTGGACTGCAAAGGCGTCACAGCCGTGGTCGAACAGCTGTCCTAGGGGCGAAGATGTCCCCGTCTTTCTTGCCTGCTTGCCGTCGAGACAGTCGAGGTGGAGGTAGACGAAGAGGCCGACGCCGGCGACGAGGTAGTTCCACCGGGGGGATCCGCCGGAAAAGTCAACGTCGTGGTAGGCGATGACGACGTAGGAGGCCAGGAGGGTGATGAGGCCGGTGAGGGTGATGAGGTTGGGAGCCAGCCAGGGTGGCAGGTAGTTTGCGGTGATGTCTAGAGGTGGGTGGGCAGGGGGAGCGTGAGCGTGGGAGCGGCGGTGGCTCAACGGTGAATTTTGACGTACAGTTCCAGACGGGCTGGTGCAGGTCGTCCAGGATTGTGTAGCCCGCTGGCTTGTATTTGTAGTTGCGTAGGCCCTCGAGGCCGCGCTTCGAGAGCACGGGACGGGGCGCAGCAGCAGCCATCAAGTGTGATTAAACGGGAAAATGGTCCAAACTTGGCAGCGACCCGTCGTTCACCCACGGAAACGCCCCCGCCAGAGTGGTGGTCCCCGGGGCCATCAGCATCCTAGTCATCGCATCTGGGCACTTGTCGCAGACAGATCGCGTCCATCTCGAACGCGCCCGTGGAGAGGTCGAGCTCCATCGACCACAGTCCGTCGATCGTCAGCGGCCCCGACTCTTGGTACAGATAGAAGTAGTCAGCGTCATGGTCGTACGCACCGTAGTCACCGTAGTCACCGTAGTAACCGTCATCACCCTTGTCATCATCCTCGTTCGCACTCGAGCAAGTAATGCGCGCATGCAGGACTGCCTCCACTCTTCTCGAGTCCAAAACCGACTGACACGCCTTGAGGATCCGCGGGTTGAGCACACGCACCACGCCGTCACACGGCTGACCGACCAATTCCCGACTGTGAAACATCATGTCGTCGTACTTGGCGCCGAGCATGGCGCCGAGCCTCTCGGTGACGTCCTGGCTCTCTTCAAACGCCCCGTCCCCACACGCCGCCCAGCTCGCCTGGTTGTAGTACACGTAGCCTCGCGAGTCGAGCTCCGGACACAGTGCTTCTATTCTCTCCCGTGCTGGTGCTGCACGTGCCGACGAGACGTCGGCGAGGGAGAGGGAGACGAGCAGGGCCAACGCCGAGAGCGCGAGTCGGAGGACCGAGAGAAGCCGCGTTCGGTCCCGCTGCGCGTTTGTCGCGTTCTGCGCGTTCAGTGCTCCAGCGTCGGTGGGACATCCGATTGTCCTGGATGTCAACGAGGCGTGCGGACCCCGCCCGGCGAACATGTTGGCCAACGCGGAGAACGGAATTCCTCGACGACCAGGGTTCGTTCCCGGATTGTCGTCCCGTTGTCGTCGCTTGCGATTGCGTGCACTTGCGGTATGCTTTGGTTTGTCCGAATTCGTTTAAATAGAGGAAGCGCAGCTTCAACTCTGCTGGCATGAGGGGGGCTCTTCCTGGTTGAGCGACGCGACGTTGTTCTCAGTCTCACCCGCGATGCCGTTGGTTGCGGGTGCCGTCGGTGCTGCCGCTGTCGTCGTCGTCGCGGGCGGCGATGTCGTCGGCGACCCTGCCGGCCCGGCGCCGTTGGCTGCAACGCCGTCGTCGCTGCCGCCTCCCTCCTGCAGACTTGGCAGGCTCTGGAGCGTCTTGACGCGCTCCTGGATCATGGCAACCGTCGCTTTGTCTTTGACGCAGGCCGCCGCCGCCTCGCACTCGGACAGGACGACAAACGTGGCCCTCGTCAGTTCGCCAAAGTCGCCGTCGCCCGCGATGGTCGCCGCGTACTTGCTCAGCACGCTGGTGACCATGTCGATGGACATCTGTAGGCTCTTGGTGGCCCCAGGGAGTAGGCGCTTCTTCGAAGCTGCGGGGAGTGCCTTGGCAAAGTCAGAGACCAGGGGGAGGACGAGCTCGCGCAGGGTCTGGATCCACATGTCGGGGGGCAGGTTGAGCGAGCTCGAGCCGATGAGCGTCCTGTGGAGGGCTTCGATGGACGTGTGGCGGAGCTTCTCGGAGGACTCCCGGCAGAGGCCCTTGGTCAGGATGCCGACGGACGTCAGCCACAGGTCGAGGACGGTGGCATTGGCCGTGGCGGCATTCGTACTCGACTCGTTGTCGCCCGACGAGAGCCACGCGAACAGAGCGTCGGCGCATTCCAAGAACTCTGCTGCGATGTTCGGGTTGGTGGCTTTGAACCCGTCGATCAGCTGCAGGCAGGTCTCGAGGAGCGGGATGTACGACTCGGTCGAGACGGCGCGGGGGTTCTGGCAGGCCAGCTGGAGCGCCTGGAGCGAGTACGGGAGCACTTCCTCGCGGGAGGCCGAGATGCGGATGAGGATCGCGATGGTTCGCCATCCCGTCTCCGTGCGGATATGCGGCGCGCTCTGCGACAGCAGCGTGATGAGCTCTGTCGAGATGGACGGGGCCAGCTCCCAGACGATCCTCGGGTGCATCTCACCCACAAGGCTCAGGCTTCCCAACAGAATGTCCGCGGTGTCCTCCTTGTATGGCAAGAGCCGCTGGCAGATGCGCATCAGGCCCTCGATGGCCCGCTTGTTGAGCACAGCAAATCCCTCGATGCTGGCCGACTCCTGCCTCGTGCAGGTGGCCAGGAACTCGTGGATGCGCGGCCAGAACAGCGTCATTCTGTCCCTATTGCGTAGAGACAACGAGAAGAGAAGCTCGAGGGCGAGCTCGGCCGTGTCCGTCGGCGCCGCGCCGCTGGCGCCGCCCTCGGCGTGGGCCTCGGCCTGCGCGATGGAGTCCTTGCCGGACGCGATGATGGCGCTGATGAGCTCAATCAGCGATTCGACAATCAAGAACTTGGAGTCGTTCACCAGGCTCTCGATCGAACACGACGAGATGCTCTTCTTGGCCATGTCGCGGAGCATCTCGCCGCCCGCGTTGGCGTACTCCAGGTCGCCGTCGGCCTCGATCGAGATGAGCGAGTTGATGGCGCGCGCGAAGATAGAACCAGACTGGCCCTTGTTCCGCGGCCGGGGCTTTGGCATCCGCTCGGCGGCCTCCTCCATGGACTCGCCGTCGACGACGATAATCTCGGGCGTCAGCAGCTCTGCCGCGAACACCTTCATCACCGTGGAGACGATGCACGCCCAGCCGCTCTTCATCGAATCGCCGTACAGGTCGGCAATCTTGAACATGGTCTCGACGGACGACCTCGCCTTGATCGACGCCCCGTAGGCGAGCGCCGGCTTTGTCGTCGACGAACTGGCCTGGTCGGGGTAATCCAGGGCCGACGTGTACTTGACGAGCGTGTCCAGCACCTGATCGATCACCCTTTCAATTTTGTGCCTGTATCCCAGCTCAGCGGCCACGAACAGGGCCGTGGTGGCGTTCTTCACCGTCTTGGGGTTCGGCGAGGCGGCCAAGATGGCCGAGATGGCACCGAGCGCGGGGACCCAGGCGTCGGCAAAGATGTCACGACGCATCTCGTGCAGTGCACGGAACATCGTCATATCGTCCACGGGACGCCCGCGCGGCTTGGTCGACGCCTCCGCGAGCGTCGCCCAGAACACCGACTGGTGGCTCAGGTCGGCGGCCGAGCACTCGGCCGAGATCTTGAACTCGTCGATCGAGATGGCCGCGTAGATACTAGACAAGAGCTCTGGAGGCATCGGATCACCTTCGTTCGTGTTCCTGTTGATTCGTCCAAAGTCCTCGAGCGTCATCTTCCGCTTGTTCTGCGTGTTGTGCAGGTCGGTGTTGAGCATGATGACGGAGAACGCCAGGACGTACGCGGCGTCCGCGCTCTTGAGTCCCGACTTTGGGACCTGCTCGTAGTACTTTTTGCCAAAGGATTGCACGATGCGGTCGATCTTCTGGCCCTCGCCGGGGGGCCTGAAGGCGTCCATGAAGAGCCGCAGGGCGACGTCGAATCGCAGGCCTCCGAAGTTGAAGGTGTCGCAGAACTCCTCCCGGATTTCCTCGTAGACCTGGTCCCTCTCGCCAAGAACCTCGCCGATGGCAGCCTTGGAGAGGCCCGGACAGCCCCGAAGGAACCTCGCCACGGCGCGGGCCGTCAGCGGGGTCGGCAGCAGCTTGATCTCTTGGCAGTACTCCATGCCCTTCTTCTGGTGCTTGTTGAACTGTTCCGCCGCGGACCCCATCAGTATCATGAGCTCCTTCTCCGACGCCGCTGACCACGTGCCCGCGCCCGCGCCCGACGAGTCGCTGTCGCCCAGCAGCTCGCCGGCACACAGGGGCGTCCAGATGTCCACATACTCCCTCGCCGTCGCGAGCCCGCTTCCGTCCTTCGACAGATTGCGCGCGTGGCCGTGGCCGTGACCGTGTCGATCGTGGCGATCGTGCCTGTCGTGGCGGTCTCCGACCTCCCGGATGTTGCTGATGGCGTCAAAGACGGTCCGGATGCCCTCCACCGCGACCCCGTGGAACTTGAAGACGCCTTCCTCGTCCGTGTCCTTGGCCGACCCGCTGATGACGTCGCATATCCGTTTGAATAGCCCGTCCCCGATGCCCCCGGCTCCGCCAATCCTGCAGTCGCAGTTGACGTACGTGGTGGCCAGGAATCCCGGCTGGCGGCAAAAGTCCAACAGCCCTTCCAGCGCTGTCCGCCGCAGCAACAGGTGCTTGCTGCTCTCGGCAACCGGAAGTATGAGCAGGGAGACGAGCGCCTCGATCTGCGGCAGCATGACGTCTCTGTACAGCACGTACAGCAGGATGCCCACCTGGCAGATGGCCGCCAGCGACCTGGACTGGTGCACCCCATGCGACGCCGCAGAGAACAGAGCCCTGAATAAATCCTGCTTGAGCTGCCCCATCAACGAAGGCGGCAAGGCGTGGGGTGGCGTCGACTGGGCCCCGCCCATCGCCGCCAACCCCGCACCCCGCTCGCCCGACACGCACGCGCGGATGCACGTCGTGACGAGCTCGAGGCCAGCCAGCGGAAGCTCCGGATAATGCTTGGACGGCTTGGATCCAATCATGCTGATGATAAACGCCAGCATTTCGGCAAGCGCAGGGACACCGTACGACGGCGAACTGTTGTTTGGCCGCGGCGTCTGTTGTTGTGGTCTGCTGTCGCGGTCGTCGTTGATGTTGCCGCTGCCGTTGCTATCGCTGTTGCGATTCGTCTGTGACATGTCCTTGTCGGAATCTGCCGACGAAGGAGACGGCACCGAGTTTGTCTCCTTCCCCGGCATCGACAATGATACCGTCACCGGCTGCGGAGGTGGGGTGTCGCCGTCCGCCGACGCCGCTTTGTCCTCTTGTGTCTCTTGTGTCTCTTGTGTCTCTTGTGTCTCTTTTTCGTCGTGCTTTGCGTTCTCCTCGTCGTCATGTCGCCCCTCGGCCGATGCCACCGACGCATGGTGCCCGTGTCCTGCTGCTTCACGCACGCCGTCCTCACCCTCCCTCTTCCGACTCTCCACCTCCACCTCACCGTCGCGCGCCCCTCCCCCCATACCCATGCCCATACCCACGCCCTCTCCTTCGTCGTCCTCGTCGTCGTCCTCCAGCCCGACGAGCTGCCTGCTCACGACACTCAGCGGGCTCTTGGACCCGGCCACGCCCCCCTCTTCCCCCTCCCCGTGCTTCCGCTCATACTCCACCAGCTCACCGCGCCCGACGCGACCAAACACGCGACCCACCACCTCCACCATCGCACGCTGACTGCTTTGCGTCAACATCGCACTCGAGTGCTTCCCCCGTTCTGTCCGCATATGACCGATCCGATAACACGCCTGAAACACCCCCACCACATCCTCATGCCGCAACGTCCCGCTCTGCGGCGACCTAATCAACGCCGTAAACACGTCCAGGATACGATCCAACACGCACTCGTCCTGATCCGTCCGCGACGACTCAAACTTGCACTGCGTCACGGCCTCTGCAATCGATCGCATCGCCGATGACACCGACTCGCGATGAACGCGCTCACGGTTGACGTGGACGTCGTCTGGGTTGGTCATCGGTCTGTTCTGCACGTTCCCGAGGTTGGGCCCGCTGACAGACATCCCGGCGCCTGCGCCGCCCGGCCGCCAGGACCCAATCAGGTCCAGGTCCAGAATGCGCTGGACCGCCAGCAACGCAGCCGACGTCAACCGCCCAGACGTCTCGGGAGACTTGACGATGTCCAAGAACGGCGTCAGGTAGTCCAAGAGCGACCCAGCCGTGAAGACGTCGTTCAGGTCCTCCCTGAGCGCCGTGACTGAGGCCTCGAGCGCGGACAAGGGGGCGTCCGAGGGCGAGGTCTCAACGCTCCCATACCGTATCACGTGCTGCGAGTCCTGGAGAGACGCGCGGGTCGTTATTGAAGCGAGCGAGTGAGCGTGAATTTCGTTGGATCGGTTGCTCATTTACGAATTTACGAACCTCTGTCCATCCGTCCGACTCCCTTCCCACACTTATCAGCGCGGTGACTTCGTTGAGGAGCACCAGGTGCGGTGCTGCGGAAGTCATCTGCCGAATTTTCGTGATTTTTGCAAAAACGTTTTTTACTTCGACGAGGACGAGTTCCACCGATAGCTCCTGTACGCGATGAAGCATCCGGCCGCCAGGACGCATCCGACGCCGGCGTACATGCTGGCACGGGCGACGAACCGTCGGTGCTGCTTGGTGGCAATCAGGCTGGGCGTCTCGGGGATGTGCCGCTCGGGCTCGAGGGCCGCTCGCACCAGCGTGGCGTAGACGCTGCGGGCGCTGTGCTCCTCGGCGATGGTGATGGGCTGGGGAATGTGTAGCTGTTCGCACATTGCTTCGACGTGCTTGAGGAGCACCTCGTCGTTGGGTTTGTCGGAGAGGCCGATGAGGACGCAGGGGAGGGTGTCACGGGAGGCCGTGGCGACAGAGACCATGGCGTCGATGAGGGCAGTGAATTGGTCGGCCGTGCAGGTGGACCAGTCGAAGACAAAGGCGCCGACCGTGTGGCGACTTCCGCCGTGGGCCTTTCCGTCGCCCTCCGCCTGCTTGTGTGCGGCGGCCAGGCTTTCTCCCGAAAAGTCGAGCGACAGGTAGTGATGGTTGGTGGTCGTCTTGGTCTTTGTCGCGCTCGTTGGGGACGTCGAAGTGGTCACCCTCTCCCTCTCGACGTCGTGCTCACCAGTCTCCGGCGTCCCACCCGTCCCGCCCGTCGCTCCCACGACGGCAACCTCCCCACAGGCGCCCGAGTGGCCGGCGACGTCGTTGGGGCCGAGGCCGACGAGGTTCGCGAGCAGCGACGAGACGGCCTTTGAGTCGCGACAGGTGTCGTTGTGGCAGAACAGGGTGCCTTGGATGGTCTTGCTCCTGCCGCTCTGCTTGTCGCCTCCGTCAAAGAACGTGTCGATGACCTGGCGAACGAACGCGAGCGAGCGAGCGAGTGAGCGAGCGAGCGACACGATCAGCCGCAACGGATCGGTGGATCAGACATCACCCACCGTCTGTTCGGTGGCGTCCAGGCCAGAGTACAGCGCGCCCTCGACGACGGCACGTGGATCAAAGACGGCCACGTAGTTCCAGAACGACAGCCAGCCGCTCCTCGTGAGACCCTTCTTGGTCCTCTCGAAGAGCATGCCCGGGGCGATGATGGACATGAACGCGGCGTCGGGGAAGCTCCCAAACAGCTGGTCCTGGTCGCGGGCGGACAGAACGCCGTCATGATCGCTGTCGAACGCGTCGAATATCTCCCCAAAGTAGCTGTTGGCGCGCTGGGAGAGCTGGCGGGAGGAGACGGCGTCGGACTTTCTGGTGACGGTGGCGAGGTCGAGCTCCTTGCCGTAGCCAAACGTCGACAGCACGGCCCACGTCGTTTCGAGCCGTCCCCGCTCGATGAAGAGCACGTGGAGGAAGACAAAGCCGGAGAACGTCAGGTGGTTGTTCTCCAGGCCGTTCTCCAGGCGGCTCTTGACAACGTCCTTGACCCCCGAGAGCTCTTCCGGCTGCAGCGGCGCGTTGAAGCACTTGACCTGAAACTCGTTCAGCTCCTTGTCGTTCAGCAGCCCGTCCTTGTCCTTATCGCACATCAGGAAAATACGCCTGAGGGCGCGGACACACAGCGGCTTGAGCGACTGCGTCTCGGGATCGTACAGCGGGGCCATCGGGTACTGCACCGCCTTGATCGCGTAGTAAAAGACTTCGCCGACGAACTGCAGCTTCTTCGCCGAGCACTCCATGCACGTCTCTATCTGTGGGTACGCCTTCACGATCGGCAGGACGGCCTTATGGAGGGACTCGTCGGCCGGACGCAGGTCGCTCTTGCAGCCCACCAGCAGGACCTGTTTGTCGAGCGAGCGTCGAGAGCGAGTGAGTCGGCGAGTCGGCGGGCGAGTCGAGCGTCGCGGCCGTCGTCATGATCACGGGAAGCACGTACGGGCGCCTTGACGTTGAGGCGTTTGAGCTCGGGCATCCAGTAGGAGGAGATTCTCCGCAATGACGCGTTTCGTTGGTTGGATTGTCCGCTCGACGGCCTCTCGGACGGGGACAGCGACGACGACGACGACGACGAACCCGACTCGTCGTCCAGCCGAAAGCAGAGGACGATGACGCTGGCCTGTCGACAGGCCGCATGCAGCGCCTCCTGGTCCTCGGCACGAGAGCTGGTGTCCGTGATGACCACCGGGACCTGGCGAGCGGGCGGTCGGGCGGTCGAGCGAGCCATCGAGAGTCAGAGGGGGGCGTGCGAGCGCGTCGGGCGGATCCGAATACGCACCATCTCCGGGGTCGTGTCCGCCGGCAGCTTGGCCGGCGGGAGGACCTGGGACGCGTGAGCGAGTGAGTGAGCGATGAGTGAGCGGGTCGTCGAGTGTCGGGGGTCGAGTGTCGGGGGTCTACGGTCGAGGGTCGAGGGTCTACGGTCGAGGGTCTACGGTCGAGGGTCGAGGGTCGAGTCCGGGCTCCCCGTTCACCCCGCAAGGATCATCATGATCATCATGATCACCGGGTGAGGGGCGAACATCGTCCCCAGCCTTCATTCGACCTACGAGTTCAAAATTCGACCGT
>Ga0181573_10001739_pt1 | contig 20931 bp, 12 predicted proteins | sample 101ome_25_FD_148643 | JGI IMG/M metagenome (GOLD analysis project Ga0181573, IMG submission 148643) | Coastal salt marsh microbial communities from the Groves Creek Marsh, Skidaway Island, Georgia - 101409BT metaG (spades assembly) | ecosystem: Environmental > Aquatic > Marine > Intertidal zone... | reverse complement strand
TCGGGAATCGTTCCACCCCGCGCCGACCAGTCATCGTCGAAAGCGCGTTCGGGTGGCCACCGAACCGAACGCAGTGGGCTTTCCGCGTTCCACACAAACACCGCGCGCGTTTCCGTCTCCATCGCCGACGAGGGTTCACGCGCGCGCCAGTGCTCGGGCAGCGTCGCCGCCGCCCCAGCGAGGGCCTCCAGAGCCAGAGGGCTTCCAGGTCGGCGGCCGACGATGGACGACGACGCCATCGAGCGCCGCCTGCCCCGGGTAGAGTATCTCTCGCGGCGGGGCGGCCTCGGCAGCGCCCCCCGCCCCGGCTCAGCGGCGGCTGTGGGCCTCGGCACCTCCGGTCTTCGCGAGGCCTTGCGTGAGGGCCGTTCGGGCCAGTATCGCCGGACGGTGTCGAGCTATCTGGCCACCGCCGTGGCAGGAATGAGCGCCGAGGCCCACGCGGTGGCCGTCTCTCTCCACCGCGACCGCACGGCGGTCGCTCACGAGATGGACGACGGCGTCGCCGTCGCCGCCGCCGCCGCCGCGCGGGCTCGGCTCCGGTCAAACCTGCAGGGCGCCTTCCAGCGGGCCGCCGCCGCCGCGCGGCTCCAGCGGGCCGTGCGTGCCTGGCTCGCGCGGTCGCGCTTTCGGGCGCGACTCGAATCGTTGCAGGAGGAGGAGCGCCGGAGACGCGAGGCCGAGCGGCGGGCGCGGCTCGCCGGGGCGGCTGGGCGAGCTTCTTGGTTCTCGGTCCACGGGCTGGGACCGCCCAGCCCCCCGCCGGATCCCGACAGTCGAGAATATTCCCGCTTCTTCGCCGCCTATCCGGCCCTCCCGACCCCCTCCTCCCCTCCCCCCCCCGACGGCGACGGCAGGGAGCGCCAGCTGCAACCCCCCGCGCCGCCTGGGGACTCGATGGCTGGCACAGCCCGCGAACGCGCCGCCATCGCGCGACACGTCGTGGTTCACGCCCAATGGGAGTCGCGGAGGGCCATCGAGTCGACGCCCATTCCGGAGCCGCTTACCGCAGGTTCGCCGAAGGAGCCAGGGGAGCCGGCGACGGCGACGCCGCGGCTGCGCCGGCGGCGTCCTCCGCGGCCGCCACCCCCTGTGTCGTGGACGCGCCTGCCCCCCCGTCCTTCGACCGGTCTGCCTCCGCCGCCTCGAGAGCGGGCGCCCCGCCCGGCCTCGGCGGCGCTCGGACCGCCTCGTGGAGCCGTGGCGGCTCTCGCCGGAGACCCCTCGCGGTGTAGCGAGGGCGGTCTGCCGGGACCCGCCCTCGCGGGCCTGCCCCCCGGTCGCCCGCTTCGGCGCCCGCCACGGGGCGTCCCGGCGCCCCGCTCCCTCGGCATTGCCCCTCGGGGCCCCGAGGTCCGGTCCAGCGTCGAGCGGGGGGGGGCGCGTTGCGCCCCGCCGCCGCCCCTGACACGGGGGAGGGGGAGAGGGGAGGAAGGGCACGTGGCCCGGGTGGCATCCACGCCGCCGTCGCGCCTCGGCCCGGTCCCGCCGCCCCCCGACTGGGCGGCCTGGGTGCCGGGACGCGGACTTCCGCCACCTCCGCGGCCGGGCTCGGTGCTCGCCCTTCCGGGGGCTGCGCTCGGCCTCTCGTGCTTGGTAGGAGTTGCACCGCGGTAGTGTGCGGGCGAGGTGCTCGAGGGGTAGCCTCGACGTCATTGGGCCCCGACCGCGCCCAGCGCCACAGCGAGGATGCGGATTCCTGTTCTTTCTCCCGCGTCCGCGTCGTCAACGCTTCTCGCGCCGTCTCCTGCCGGCTCCGCCCGCCCCCAAACGGCCGCTGGCGCGAAGGACGCCGTCCTGGCCGCCCCCACCTCGTTTGAGCGCCCAGAGTGCGCAGCTGTCGCGACCGCCGCCGTCTCTACGGGCCCATCCGGCCGTACCCGCCGTCGCCTCCTTGCCTCGGCCGGCGCCGTCCTCGTCGGGAGGGCGACGGCCCCCCCCCCCCCCCCCCCCCCCCCGCCCCCCCCCCCCTGCCGCCGCCGCCGCCGCCAGCGCCGACTCAGGCCTCGCCACTTCGGCCCGGTCCGGCGCCGGCCCCCCCGACCTGGTCTATCCCGATGCGTTTGAGGGCGACTGGACCGTGACTTGCACCCTGATCAGCGTGACGGAGGCGAGGGATCCGGGAGGGGGCCACCACCACCACCGCCCCGTCGCATAGGCCACTCGGCCTTCCCACCGCGTCTGCTGCGGCCGATTTCTCCCTGATCTGACGGTCGCATGCTGCAACGCAGGCGCCCGGACTGCCTCCCGACGACCCCGCTGCGATCGCCGCACGTCGCGCCCGCGACGCCGGCGAGGTCGGGCGCCCGTCGACGTACCCTGCGCGGTTTGCGCGCTTTTCTGGGGGAGCCGCGGGGGACGCCGCCGTTGTCGCAGACCGCCGGTTCAACACGGCGGCCATCCTGGCCAGCCATCAGCCGGGGTGGCGCGGTGGCGGCGCGAGCTCGCTGGTGAACTCCTCGGCGCCCTCGTCGCCGCTGCCCAAAGACGCCGACGCCGACGCCGCCCTCGTCGCGGCCCTCGCCTCTCGTGTACGGTGGGACCCGGCCCGGCCCAATCTTCTGAGCGTCTCTCTCCCCGGGGGCGGCGGCGGGGCCGAGGCTCGCGTGACTCGGCGGCAGCAGGCGTGGCGACCGCCAGGAGCGGACAACGCGGGGGCCGCTGCCGCCGCTGCCGCCGGACCCATAGTACCGACCCTCGGTGCTGCCTCGGCTCGGCCTCTCGCCCTTTCGGACCCGGCTGCTCCGCGAGGGCGGCTGGAGACGTCAGAGCTGTCGCGCGTCGTCCTCCAGGCGGGTCTGGCGGCACCGTCGGAGGACGGCGACCCCGAGGCCCTTGAAGGGGAAGGACGAGCGGGCACCTCTCCCCCCCTGTCGGCCCAGCGCATCAGCGCGTCGCAAGTGGTCACGAAGTGGGCGTGGCGCTCCGAGGCCGACGTGCTCCCGTCGGAGCTGGCGGGGCGTTCGGATTCGGGCACGGGCGTCGGCGGGCCGGCCCTCATTGTCGCCTCGCAGGTGGTGGCCCAATTTTCAAGCTCGCTCTCCCTTGCAGGGGGCCGACCCGACTGCACCTACACGTACGGACTGGCGCTTCGGAGGGGTTGAGAGGGACCCTCGCGACAACAAGCCCACGACTCCCCCCACTGTCCTCTCGCCGTCCACTCTGTCACGCTCAGCTCCGCGCCGCCGCCATCAGCGCCCGCGCCAGCATCGCTGCTCGCCCCGCCTCAGCCTCGGCCGCGGCCCGGCGCCCGAGGTCAGCGCCACGCTCGGCGGGGCTCCGCGTCGCCCACAGACGAAATTCAAGGGCGCGGCGCACGAGCGCGGCCTCGTCGGGGGGACCAGGGCCGGTGCTGCCGCCGCCGCCGCCGTCTCCGACCCGTGCGCCGTGGTCGGCCATTGCCGCGGGCCGCCAGATGTGGCGGCCTTCCCCACCCCACGTCGCCGGCGGCGGAGCCACGCCGTCGCCACCGCTGCCGTCGCCGCCGTCGATCGAGAACCTTCCGTCCGCCCCGCCGCGCAGCCACTGCGTCCAGACCCGCGCCATCCGCTGGGCTCCGTTCCACCTGGGGCCCCAGGGCGGGTCCGGGGGCGCGCCATCCCCGCGAGCCCCGGCCAGCCACCCGGGCGAGGGCGGGAGGTGAACGACAGATCCGCACCTGAAGACGGCGGCTACGCTCCTGCGGCAAGAGGAGGGGGGGGAGGGGTGGAGTGACGGTAGCGACAGGATGCACCAAGTGTCCGCGATAGAGCGGCGTGACAGCATCGCTCGCCCGTCCGAGTAGAGCCGGTACCGTCCTGTTAGCGGATCCAGAGCCTCGACGACGACGCCGCCGTTGCCGCGGCCACTGTCACCGGAGCCCAGAGACTTCTCCGAACCCGCACCGCCCGCCACTTCCGCCCAGTCCGCCGACCCTGAGGTCCAAGCCACCGCCACATGCGAGGCCCGGGCACCCGCATCAAGCGGCGGCGCGCCGTCGAGGTCGGGACGGTAGGCGGAGCGATATCCACCAGCGCCAATCCAGTACCTGCGAGCGTGAGCGACAGAGGCAGCCGAGGCAGAGGCGGCGGCCGAGGGGGCACCAGGGCCGTGGGGGCTCGGGTTGAGGAGGCAGGCGGAGCGGCACGCGTGCGACGTGAGCAGCCGGCTGGCAGGCTGAGGCTGTACGGTCGCCCAAGGCAGGGCGGCGCGGGCTCGCCGAGCCTCCCGTGCGGCGGCGTCACTCCGGAGACGCGCCGCTGCGCGGGCCCCAGGTCCCAGCCTGACGAGCCCGGGCCGGTGCCCAGTGCCGGTGGCCTTGGACGAGAGAAGCGGCGCGAGGGCGAGACCTGTCGCTGGGCAACAGCGACGCGGCGGGCCCGCTGCTGATGCCCAGTGGAGAGGGCCCGCGTCGGCGGTCAACCCGAGCGAGAACCCTCGGGGCCACCCGTCGCCCGGCCAGTCTCCCGCCGTTGCCCCGCCCGGCGCCCCGGGCCACCGCAGGCCGAGCCGCCCGCCCAGCCGGGTGATCAAGTGACTGCCGTCGCCCCATAGATCCACCGCGGCCTCGACGCCCCACGCGCCGGCGCGGGCACACGAAGACGGGAGGGCAGCGGCTTGGATGGCGGAATCATCAAGCCCGTCAAAGATCGGGGCACAGGGGGCGCCGCGGGCGTCAGCGGCAGAGCAGCCGCGCAGACCGGGACCGGGGCACGGTGCGGGCGGGGCCCAGAGGGGACGAGTCCAAGCGCGCTCGAGCCGGCTCCACTCGGCCGCGATAGCACCGGGAGGAGGCGTGTCCGCCATCGTCTGGCCCTTCTGCGAGGAGGCGTCGAGACCACGCGGGCTCCCCACGTCGGGCGGGAGCGTCCCAGCCCGGCCCGAGTCCCGCCACCAGTCGCCCCAGGCCGCTTCAGCACCGTCGGCGTCGCTGGCTGGCCCGCTCCGTCGCCCCCGTGGAGCCACGGGAAGGTCGAGCCGCGCCGCACCCACGGGGGTCGTCACCGACCGTGGCGGCGCCGGCACCGGGGACGCCCATGGCGCCCCCCTCGCCCAGGCCGTCGCTGCGCCGCGGAGCCACGCTCGCGCCGCGCGAGCCTCGGCCGCCAAGGCCGAGATCTCTCCGTCGCCACCGCTGTCGCCGTCGCCGTCGGTTGCAGCCGTGTCGTCGGGCGCGAGTAGCGAGAGCAGGAGAGCACAAGCCACGCCCGGCCGACACCAATCCGGAGGGCGAGCAGTCGAAAACCGCTGCCGCTGCGCGACGACGACGCCGGCGCCCGAGCCGGCAGCGACGACGCCCGCATCCGAGATCGATGACGAGGCACCCGCTTCCGGCGAGGCGGTGGGGGGGGGGGGCGCGGGCGCAGGCGCGTCGACAAAGAGGGGGTACTCGGCCCAGGCGTCCAGGAGCCCCGGACCTACGGCAGCCCAGCAGCGTCCGCAGGCTGTGGTCACGCGCCATCCGCCGCCAGGTAGCGGACACGCGAGTCCCAACGAGAGGAGCCGCGAGAAGGCGGCGTGTCGCACCGCGGCGCGCTTGGCGGCGGCGGCCGGGGCAAGTTCACAGGGGACGACGGCCTCCTCGACGTCCCCCACGGCCGCGTCCCCGGGCCTCAGCCCCGCCGCCGCCAGCGCGACCGTGGTAGGCCATGTCACGCGCGTCACAGGGAATCCGAGCCGCCGCGGGCCCGCCGGCGGCCCAACGGGCGCAGCGCCATCGGTGTCCTCAGGGACGGCGCCGTCGTCGTTCTCGTAACCCTCTGCAGGCACAGGGGCCGCCAGACAGGGCGCCGTCGCCGGCGGTAAGTGCGGGCAGCACGCATTACGGAGACGCAGGGCGGCGGCCACGGCTGGCGCGAGTCGCGCCGAGGGGGGCACCAGCGGGGCCAGGAGTCGCGTCGTCGTTGCCGTCGTCGCCGCTGTCGTCGCCGGGCCGCTGATCTCGAGGGCGGCGCCGGCGGGGCCGAGGAGGAGGGTCTCGCCCGTCGAAAGCACGGCTCGCACCCGACCGCATACGCCGACCGTAGCGTGTTCGAGCCGCGTCATTGAAGACGACGTCGACCGTCGAAGCGCCCGCCGAAAACAAGAAGCTGGCCAGCGCCGGTCGTGCGCGGTCGAATGACGCAGCTGCCACAGAGCTCTCGCGAAGCTTTCGCGACGCCAGCGATCGGCGCGCCTTCCGGGGGTCAAGGTAAGGATTGTGTCGAGTCTCGCCGCAGGGATTCCGAAGAAGTGCAGTTTCCCCCTCTCGCACGCCCGCCCGGGACCCGCCTCACCGACCCACGTGAGCCCCCCGCCGCCGCGGCGTCACGACCAAGCCGCTGGTCGGCTTCCGCGGGCGCCGCGTCCGACCCCCCTTCGCGGGCACGCCCCATCGAGAGACGGGCGGGCGACCGGGGCCGTGCCGGGCCTTGCCCCCGCCGTGCGGGTGGTCGCACGCGTTCATGTTGACTCCGCAAACGCGTGGCCTCCGACCCAGGTGGCGGTTTGACCCAGCCTTTCCCAGATTGATCAGGCGGTGACTGGCGTTACCGACGCGCCCGACCGAGGCATAGCAGGCCGCGGGGATCCGACGGACCTCGCCCGAGGGAAGGCGGACAATGGCAGAGGCGTCCGCGTCCGCGCGACCGACGAGGACTGCCTGTGGCGCGAATAGCAAGGGGGAGGGGAGGGGTGAGAAGTGGGGTTGACGAGCGAGCGTGTCTCGCGGGCGGGCGCGCCCGCGGGTCTCCCCATCTGCGCCGAGCTGCCGCAGCCCCTTCGCCCCACTTCCCCCCCCCCGCCGACCGTCGTGCCTGGGTTCCAGCCGCCCGGACCAGTTTGGCCCCGCCCCCCGGCTGCAGCTCGAGGGCGTGGATCGCCGTCCCTGTCGGGATCTCGCTCAGCGGCAGAGCACATCCGGGCCGCACGGGAGCGCCGGGTCCGGCGGCGACGGCGTCGCCGGGGGCAAGGCCCTCGGGGGCCAGGAGATAGCGGAGGCCGCGGGTCGGGTCCGCCAGCGGCATGCCGACTCGCGCCAGATCTCCGTCGCCGTCGCCGTCAGCGACTCCGTCGGCGACGAGCCGCGTCGTCGGGAACTGCACGAGGGCGATTCGCGCGCTGCGCCCTGGACAGTACTCGACCGATCTCACCACGCCGTCGGTCGCGATTCGCGCGTCAGCGGCGCGCCGTCTGCCATCGACGGGCACACGAGTGGAGAGGGGCAGCACGGTGCGGCGCCAGTCGACGTCGCGGAGGACGCGCCGGTGGGCGGCGCCTCCGCGCGCCCGGCGAGTCACCCGGCCCGCCGAGTTGCGCCCGCTGACGCGCGGGACGCCCCTCGTCAGCGTAGCGCAGGGCGGCCCGCGGTGAAGACCCTCGCGGGAGAGTCGCACGCGCCCGCGCTGGCCGGGCGTCAGGGGACGCGAGCGCACGAGCGCGTCCGAGGGGGGCACGCCCCGGTACGGCAGAGGCGAGGGGAAGGGGGGGGGGGGGGGGGGGGAGGCGAGGAGCTCGTCATAGACACTGGCCGCGGCGGCGCAGGGCGGAACAGTCGGGGCGAGAGCCGGGGGAGGTCGGCCACTGGGGGAAAGGCGCGGGCGGCGAAGGACGCGGCGGCGGCGACGAGGGACGACGTCAATGGGGCCGAGGTGGAAGTCAGCGGGGAGCGAGACGCCGCCAGCGCCACCTGTGCGGCACCGGCGGCACGTCTGATCCATGACATCCGCACGGACGGACCGAAAGAGTCGTTCACAGCCGAGTCGAGGGCCGAGGGCCGGCCGCCGCCCTCTCTCCCGGGCGTTCGGGCGACGGGTTCGCCACCTCACTCGGCCGAGTCGGAGAGCGGGGCGCGCTTGGTGACCTGGCGATGGCGCCAGGGGGCGGCTCGCCTAGGCCGCGAGGACCTCGTCCTCGCGAAACGGCCGAACCCGTCCGAGACGGTTGGTGCGGCCCGAGTCGCCGTCGGCCGGAGATCCCACGGCGGCCGCCGGCCAAGAGGGTGACACCCCTGGCTATCGAGAGGCGTCGGGATGTCGGCGAGCTCTCTGCTCCCGTCGACCGGAGCTCGCGCCGCGACGCCGGCTCGGCGCACCTCCCGCCGTTTTCTCCGGCCGCATCGCACCACGGCCCCTCAACATCGAGATTTTGCTGAGACACTCCTCCGCTTGGACCTTCGATGGTGCCTTCTGACCGCCCGCTTGCCCCCGACGCCCCCCAACTCCCGTCGCCCCACCCCGCGCAGAGATCGCTAGGCCAGGAGAGGCTCCTCTCCCGCCGCACCGAGCGCGTGAAGTCGCTGGTGTTCCACCCGTCGGAGCCGTGGCTCCTCTGCAGTATGTATTCGGGCGAGGTCTGCATATATGACGTTTCCGGGGGCTCCGGAGCCGCAGCCAGGGCCGGGGGTGGGCAGGGCACCCTCGTGTGGAGCGCGCAGATCCAGTCGCCCGGTGAGGCGGCGGCGGCGGCGGGGCTCGACGCGGGTCGCGGGGGCGGGGCCGGGGCCGGCGGCGCCGGGATCGCCGACGGCGGCGGGGGCGCGGACGACGGGACCGTTCCGCCGGGCCCCCCCAGCCGGTGCGCCCGGTTTGTCGCCCGCCGTGGTTGGGTCGCAGCCGGAGCTGACGACGGCGGCGTCCGCGTCTGGCCCGTGGCCGGCGCGTCGGGCGCGCTCGGCGCCCGCGCGCCCCGCGCCGCCGCCTGGGACGCCCACGCCGACTATGTCCGGTGTCTGGCTGTGCACCCACGGCGCAGCCTCCTCCTCACGTGCGGCGACGACCTTGCAGCCCGCCTCTGGGACTGGGACCGTCCCTGTGTGGCTCCGCCGCCGGGGGGAGCGCCCGAGGGCGGCGGTGGGTGGGGCGAGGGCGGGGGGAGCGCTGACGGCGCGGGCCGGGGCCTCGCCGCTGGCCTCGCCGCCGGCCTTGCCGCCGGCTTCGCGGGGGGCGGTCTTGCGGGCGGGTTTGGTGGCGGTGGCGGACGCGGCGGTGGCGGCGGCGGTGGCGGCCCCGGAGCCCCCTTGCTCAACGGATGGACCCAGGTCGGGGAGTTTGACGGACCCACCCACTATGTTATGGCCTGCGCCTTCTCTCCCAAGGTGAGCATGCGGACGAACGAGTCCCTGACGACGCACGGATGTTGCATCAACGTTGTTTGGTATTTGCGTGATTCACCCGCGTGTCTTCGCTCAATCAGCTACGCGCGCGAGCGTCGTCATACGAACGACGCGACGAACCCGATCTCCCCCGCCCTGCCGCAGGATCCCGACGTGTTCGCGACGGCCTCGCTCGACGGGAGGGTCAGGGTCTATGGGGTCGCCGACGGCGGGGGCCTGTCAGGCGGCGTCGTGGTAACAGGGCGCGGCGGCGAGGGTGGAGGCGGCCCGTCCGGTCACGGGCCGGCTCCCGTTGGGCCGCGCTTCTCGCTTGAGGACCCAGCGGGCGCGGGGAAGAACGGCGGCGGCGGAGGCTTTGACCGCGGCATCGGCGGGGGCGACGGCGGGGACGGTGGTCCCGGCGCCCCCGGCGGTGGTCGTGGTCTCACCTGTCTCGCGTGGCACCCCGGTGGCGACGCTCCCTACCTCGCCGCCGGCGCCGACGATGGAAGAGTCCGAATCTGGGACACGCAGCAGAGGAGCTGCGTCCGGCGCCTCAGCGGGCACGGCGATTGCCTCAGTGGACTGGCCTTCCTGGGCGCCGACGGGGCGCTCCTCGCGACGGCGGCCGAGGACGGAGCGCTGCGGATCTGGCAGACGGGAACGTGGCGTCTCGAGGTCACGGAGCGCGGAGGCCTGGAGCGGCTCTGGTGCGTGGCGGCGGGGGACGGGGCAGCGGCGGACGCCGGGGGCGACGGGTCGGGCGGAGCCGCCGAAGGGGGGGGGGCGGGGTACGGCAAGGATGGCGGGGCGCGGGCGACGGCGGGGCTTGTCGCGGCGGGCGGGGATGGCGGACTGTCCGTCTGGCGCGTGGGGAAAGACGAGCCCCCGGCAGCGCTCGACCCGGGCCCAGCGGGCCGCGCTGCATGGGCCCGCGGCCGCGATGTCGGAGCCGTGGGCCTGCGCGCTGCCGCCGCCGCCGCCCTCGCCCCTGGTGGACCCGGCCTTGGTCCCCCAGGTGGAGCCCGCGAGGTGCCTTTACCTTCCGGACAGGTCAAGCACTGCGTCGCGCGCCTCGACGCCCCCGCCGAGACACTCGCGTTTTCGCCCAACGGCCGCCTCCTGGCGGCGTCTGGAGGCGGGGAGTGGCAGGTACTCACCACGCTTGCGTGGCGCCCGCGCGCCATGGGCCGAGGCGCGACCGACGTCGGGTGGTCGGGAGACGGGCGGTGGCTGGCGCTGCTGGACGATTCGGGCGCTGGAGCCCGTATCCTTGACGCACGGACGCTGTCGGCCGGCGGGGGCGCCGACGGGGGAGCCGACGGCGGAGGCGCCGACGGCAGCGCACGTGCGGCCGCGCACGCCCTCGCCGCCCCGCCCCCCGGCGCCGGCGCCGCCGGACGCCTCTTTGGCGGTGGTCCTGCCCTCGTCCTCGCTGGGGCCGACTGGGTCTCCCTCCATGCCTGGTCCACCGGCGCTCTGCTGAGGCGCGTCGACGTCGCCGGACCCCGCGGCGTCCACTGGAGCTTGGGCGCGGGCCGCCGCCTCGCCATTCGCGCCGCTGCCGCCGTCTATCTACTCCATGTTGACGCCGCCGCTGTCACCGCGGTCGATGCTGCAGGGGGCTTGGGAGGGGGCGCTCCGCCGCTGCCGGGCTACAACGCGGGCGACCCTGACGGCGCCCTGCCGGACTGCGTCTCCCTTGCGGGAGAGGTCTCCGATCGGGGGGCCACCTCGGGGTGCTGGGCGGACGAGGAGAGCTTCTGCTACACAGTCCCAGCGGGGCGCGGCCTGGGCGGTGGGGGCAACGCTGGCGCCCTTGGGGGGGGGGGAGACGGGGGGGCGGACGATGCTGCTGCGCTGGCTTCGCTTGTGCCGGCGGGCGCCGGCCGAGGCGGCGGCAGCGGCGGTGGCGCGCCCGGTGCCGGAGGCAGGCTCCGCGTGGCCATCGGAGGAGGGGAGGGCTTCGACGCCGCGCGTCTCGACCAGCCCCTGTGGCTGTTGGGGTGCACCTCCTTCCCAACGGCGGCCGGGTCGGCCGACTCGGCGCCGGGCGAGCCTCGCCTGTGGCTCGCCTCCCGCGATGGGGGTCGCCTCTTCTCCGCCTCTTTCCCCGCCGCCGCGGCCGCATGCCGCGCGGCATGGGTCCGCGGCGATGCCGTCGCCGCTGACGCGGCACTAGACGGCCAGACCGGCCCCGCCGCGCCCGCCGCCCCGCCCCTCTCGGATGCCGAACGTGACGCGCTCGCCGGATGGCATGAGAGTCGCGGAGAGCGAGAGCGCGCGCTACGGGTCGCCACCGACCCCGAAACGCGACTCCGCCTCGCTCTGGGGCTCGGTCTCCTGGCGCTTGCCGAGCGGGAGTGCCGCGCGCTCGATCCGCCGGCGGCGGCGGCGGCGGCAGCTGGCGACTGGGGAGGGCGCGCGGGAGCGAGCGTCGACGGTCCTCCCTTGGCGGCGCTGGACGGTATGGACGACTCGGACGAGGATGAAAGCGCCGCGGCGCCTCGCTCCACGCGTGGTCCTGCCCGGGGCGACCCCGCCGTCGCCCTTGCTGCCGCCCGCGGACTCCGCTCCGCCGACGCGCGCCGGCGGTGGTGCGCCGTGGGGGATCTGGCGCTGCGGCTCGGCGACGCCCGCGCGGCGCGTCGCGCGCTGGCGCGGGGCGGAGACGTCGCGGGTCTCGTCGTCGTGGCGGCGTGCACGGGCGACGCCGCGCTCGCGGGGGCGGCGGGAGCGGCAGGGGCGATGGCGGGGCGTGGCGACGCCGCGCTGCCGGCCCTCCTGGCGGCGGGGAACGTGGGGGCCGCGGTCGATGCCGCTGCAGCGGCCGGCCGGCCGGCAGAGGCGGCGCGACTGGCGCTTGTGGCTTGCCCTTCGCGGGCGCCGGCGGCGGTCGACGCTTGGAGGGCGCTTACCGCGGCGGCGGAGGGCACCGACGGCGCAGATGGGAGGCGGAGGGACGGCTCTGGGCTTGGCCAGCGTGCTCCGTCGGCGGCGGCGGCCGGCGGAGACCCTGACGGCCCCGCCCTCTCTCGCGCCGCCCGCGCTGCCGCCGCGTCGGCGCTGCGGCCTGCCTGCCCCGCCCGCGAGCCCGCCGCCTTTCTCGCCTCCGGCGTCGACATGTCCTCGCTCGTCTCTGCCGAGGCAGCCCGCGACGCAGCTGCCGCCGCCCTCGGCGCCCCCCTCGGGGGGGGCGGCACCGCGCCCCTCGCGTCCGCCGCCGACTGGCGCCGGGGTGACTTGGGGGGCGGTGACGTCCGCACCGTTTGGAGCGCGGGAGTGACCGCCGCGGTGGCTACGGCAGCAACGATGGCCGCCCCGACCGCTCCCTCGCGTGGAGCCAGTCAGCGGTCGGCCGGCAACGACGACAACAATGCCGACGTCAAGGGCCTCGCCGAAGATGCTGCGGCGCCCCCTCTTCCTGACGACGCTGCGGACGTCTTCGAGAACAATGGCAGCGGCGACGGCGACGGGTGGGACGACGCCGAAATCCTTGCCTGACACTCGAGCTCGACAACGACGTTCGGCATGACATGACAAAACGCTCGCTTCCTGTTTGAGATACGAGTGTGTTGCGATAGCGTCTGAGGGGAGTGTTCCTAACCAGTCTGCCCCCCTCTCAGCCCACACCGGAGTCCCCTCAGGCATCTTCCCCTCCACCCTGGCCGCCATTGGTCAGGAGTCCACCTTCCCGCTGCCCCCTTCAGCCCCATCGCCAGCCCCGCCGCCTGCCCCGTCGCCCCTGCCGCCCACCACACGCGGCGGACTCCGGGCGCGGCCCATCGGTGCGGCCCGTCGGCGGAGATGACGGCGCGTAGCGCGGTCGCGGGACGATTCTCGGATATATTGACCCCATTGAGCTGGCCCAGCTCCCTCCTCGTCATTATACTCGCCGCTTTGTCCCAACAGCGGTGATGATCGTTCAACATGCGCTGTCTCCATCGCACGCGTCACCGCCCAGGAGGAGCCCCCCCCCCCGCCTCGCCCCCCATGATCCTGCGGACCTCGTACGACGCGTCGGTGCCCGCGAGGGATAGCGCGGGGGCGGACGACTCGGCATAGTAGGACCCCGGGGCGGCGGGGCAGCCTTGGGGCAGGGGCGCAATGGACGAGGGCGCCTCCGAGACGCCGTAGCCGCGGAGCCCGGCGGTCGGCATCTGCGACCGATACCTCGCGTCTTGGGTCCGGCCACGAGCCGGGTGCATGGTTCTCATGCCCGTAGCGAGACGGGCGTGGCCCGACCCGCGTCCTGATAGGGCGCTCCACGTCTCCCCCGCCGAGTCCTGTCTAGATTCCGTAGCCGAAGAAAACAGAGGGGGGGTCAGCCTGCCCGAGCCATGCCTGTCCGCCCGCCACTGCCCCTCTCGCACGAGATCTCCCGGCGAGTCGTCCCCCTCGACCGTCGCGTTCGTCGAGGGCCCGTCTCCGGCGTCGGAGCCGCGATACTCCTCGTCGTCGAGCTCGGCGAGGTCGTTGCGCTTCGCGGTGTGGGCGACGTCCCAGGCCAGCCGCCCCGGTGGGACAGACGCCGCGAGCGCCACCAGCCCCCCCGCGACAAAGACCCACCCAAGTGACGTCGCCACCGGATCCGACCGGGGCGCCACGAGCGTCCCGCCCGTGAGATCCAATGCCGTCGAGAAGATGTCGCCGGCAAAGCGGATCGCAGGCAGCGGGTCGAGGACGGCGGGGTCGGCATATTCCCGCCACGGCGACCCGTCCGGGTGGTTGTCGAGCCTTTCGTCTGAGCCTCCTACGGGGAGCAACGGGGGAACCCCAATGCCGTCCGACGGCAGTGTGCTCCCGTCTAACGGGATCACGTCGTACCGGTACACGGTGCCCCGAGAGCGCACTTCGACGTCGCTGGACACGACCCCCGATAACTTGACCCCGTCTCCCTGGTTCGGGCGCAAAAACGCGACCTCGAAGGGCTCGCCTAGGGGGAAACAGCCAAAGGGCGGATTAACAAGGGAAACTCCGCCTGGGGCGCTTCCGAAGGCGCCGAGGGGCAGCCCCGCGAGCGGTTGCTTGAATCGCGCACTGCCCCACGTATCTCCGTACCACGCGGGCAAGCCGAGGGCCGAGTAGTCCTCCCTCGGCGCGCTCGCTGTGCCGTTGGCGCCGGTCGAGGGGAGCTTTGGGGGCAGATAATTGACGCCCGTTTCCGTTCGGACGGCCTCGCTCTCGCTCGCGAGGTCCTCCTCCGAGGCGGGACCGGGAACCAGGGTGGCGCAGACGTTCTTGGCGATGTGCCACCCCGTGGCGCACTCCCAATCGCCGTCTGACTTTTGTTTCCAGTCCCCGCCGATCTCCGTGCATGCATCGGGCCCCTCCGCAGCCTCCGTCTCGCGCGCGCCGAGCTGGAACCTTCCGATCGGCAACGGCGCGAGGGTCGGGTCGGCCCTCGGCGCCTCCGTCGTCCCCGCGAGCGCCAGGTCCAGGGTAGTGCCCACCGTGAGGACCCATTCGTCTGCCCTCGCCGCAGAGGTCTCTGTCGACTCGGCGGCCAACGCTGCCGCCCCTAGCGGGTCCGCAACCCCCGTCGCCGCTGTTGCGAGAACTGACCACATACCGCCGGCGGCGAGCACCTCCTTGATCACCGCAGTGGCGGGCGCCAGTGTCAGCCCGACTGTGCTGCGCTGAGAGATGTTCGACGACCCCGCGTCGATCACGGCCTGAGAACCCGAATCCACGGAGACCGCGGTCGAGAGGGGCGAAATCACAGTCATCTCGACGTTCAGGGGCAAGACGACGGGCGCGATGGACCCGGGGACCCGGAGAACAAGCTCGAGGCCGCTCGGCGTCTCCCCCCGCTCCCTCAGCTCACGGACGAGGTCGACGATCTCGGCGTCTGAGCCGGTCGCCAAGACGTCAGCGACTCTCGTCACCCAGTCCGAGGTCACCCCAACGATCCCTGCCGTGGCTCCCACGCGCCCAAGAAACGCAAGGGCCCGCGCCCGGCCGCCGTTCGCGGGGTCCTCCCACGCATCGATCGCCACCCCGTAGGCCTCGTGGAGGCGCCTCGTCTCGTCCGCCACGCTAGTTATCGACTGGGGAGATTGAGTTTTCGGGGGGGGTAAGGGGGTGGGGGGACGCATCGGGGGCTTGTGTGCTCTAGCGGAACCGCGTCGTCGCTGTGTCGTCGGCCTCTACCGTGGGCACCTCGGCGGGGGCGAGGGGCGGACCTCGAGCGGCCTTGTCGCCCAGATCAGATACGTTGTTCTTGATTTCCATGCGTCGGGGCTCTCGAGAATCGGCGGATGCCGTGTAGAAGGGTCTGCTGTGTTGGCGCAAACAGCTATAACGAAGCGCCCGCCCCCTCGCCAGAATTGACCAGCCAACGATCGACAGAACGACGCACGCGAGCAGCAAGTACTTGAAGAGGACCACGGGCTCGACCCGGTCGTACAGGAACTGGAGAGGGTGGAGCGACGCGGGCGGGCCAGCCTCGTTGCTCTTCCGGTCCACCGCATCCTTCGGCTCGGCAGCAGGGGAGTCGGCCTTCAAACTGCGAGCCTTGGGACTCGCGGAGACCATTCCGAAGTCGCTCCTCCCCCTGGCGGGCTGCCCGTGGTGATGCCAACCACCAGCCCGGCGCTGAAAGGCCCGGAGACCGCGCCGAGCTCGCGTGTGCCAGAAAGGACGATGACTTCGCGGCGATCTGAAGGACGGGCGCACCGATGGTCCGGAGGTGGTTTCGACGTGGGAAGCCTCCTGTGCCCACCCCGACCCCCTCTCCCAGTGCACGTCCTAGTGCCGGTCCATCTCCTTGAGCGTGGCGACGGTGCTGGGGTTGGTGCGATTCAGTCCCGTGAAGAGCCAAAGCTTGAAAAACGTGTCGAGGACGATGGGCACGACGGAGACGAAAAAGACCGAGAGCGTCGGGTCCGGGTCCACCCCCCAGTGCTCGGCGAGGACGTGGACACCGGCACCCCACCCGTCCTCCGAGTGGTACCCGCACACGGTGTCGGCCACGGCGATGATCAAGAAGGCCTTTCCGGTGTCGCTCAGGCCTCGAAAGAGGCGTCGCAGAGACCGTCCGAGAACGCGCCGACCCACCTCGTCGCGCAGGAGGACGAAGGCCGCCGTCGTGGCCGCCGTGGCGTCCTGGAGGACGTTGGCGAGTCTCCCGCGGTTTTCGCCCCGAAGATCGAGGGCGATCTCGTAGGCCTCTTCGCGGAGCCTCAGTTCCAATTCGTCGGGCCCTAGGGGAGGGGCTTGGCCCACGGCGGCATAAAAGCGGAGGCGCTGCTCGTGCTCGCGCACACGGCCGGCACCCTCGACGCGCTGTTTGGGAGAGAGGGCAAAGACACCCGGGTGGGCCGTCTCGAGCGCGGCGAGGCCAGGGTCGACGATAAAATGGCGTGTTCCGGCCGACACTATCAGGGGGGCCGCGAGCAGCAGCAGGGCGAACTTGACAGCCTGCCGGCTCTCCCACTCGTTCGCCCGCATCTCGAGCCGGAGCGAGGCCTCGACGGCACCCTGGTCAGGGTTGCCCGTGTCGCCCCACGACGCCGAGTCCAGCGTGGGGTCCAAATACTGAGGGGAAGGTCAGGGGAGAGGGGTGTGGTCGAGGGGGGTTACGTGGCGCGGGTGCTCCAGCATGGGGACGGGGAAAGCGAGGCCGCCCCTCTCGCCTTGTCCCGTCCTCGGCGGACACGCCGAACGAGTCGGCGCCCCGACAGGTTCCAGGGAGATGAGGGGATCCTACCCCCGGACCATCCACCGCTACCGCCGCCGCCGCCGGACTCGCCGCCGCCGCCGAGGCCGCCGAGGCCGACGAGGCCACCGAGACCGCGCGCCGCGGCGGCCGCCTCTGCCGCGGCGCGCTCGAGGTCGCGGCTCGGATTCCCCGACCCCGTTCCCCCTCCGAGCCCCTTGACACCGTCCTTGCTCGGACCCAGCGGAGCGAGGCCGCGGTCCGCAAGGGCCCGATCCCGCGCCTCGGCCCGGGCGCGGGCAGCAGCGGCGTCGTCTCCCCGTGCCACCTCCGCGGCCGCCCGGCGCTGGAGCGGCCTCGTTCCGCCGAGCGAGGGCGGTCCGGTGCGACTCCCGGCACCACGGCCGGCATCTCCGCCGGACCGGCCCAATGACGGCGACGCGGCGGCTCGTGCCTCGCGGGAACCGTCGTCCCCCTCGCCCTCGCTCTCGGAGGACGACCGACTCCGGCCCCGGCGGCCGCCGCCGCGCGGAGGCGGGGGCAGTCGCCCCCCGGCCCCAGCCCCGGCCTCGGCCCCGGCCCAGGCCCCGGCTCTGGCCCCGCCCGCCTCCTCCCAGCCCCACCTTCCCCCCTCGAGGCGGCCCGCGTCGCCCCATCCCCCGGTCACGCGCTCCCGCGACGCCCCGGGACCCTCCCGCCGACCCGAATATGTGTCCCCCCCGCCGAAGGACGCCGCCCGCCACAGGCCGCCCCCGCCGGGCGCCCACGGAGACAGCGGACGCCCACCGCCGCCGGCCCCGCCTCCACCGCCCGGGCCGCCCCCGCCAATCGCAGTCACCGCCCCCGCGCGGGCGTCGGGCGGGAGCGGCGGAAAGACGCCCGGGTCCTCGCCCCAGCCGCGGAGCGCGTCGGCCCGCCGCGCCTCAGCCGACCCTCGGTCCCGCGTCCCGGCGACGAGGCCGGTCAGAAACGCGTCGGCCTCAGACGCGTCCATGTCCGCCCCCGTGTAGACGCGCCGCAACTCTCCTCGATCCCTTCCCCGTGCTCGGCGACGACGCCGAGCCGTTCCGTCGAGGGCGTCGGCAGGCGCGCCGGGGCTCGGCGGCGACACCGGCACCGACGCCGACGTCGCGACGGGCTCAGGCTCGGGTTCGGACGACGACGACGACGACGATGACTCGATGGCTGATTCGTCGACACTGCCCCGCAGCGGAAGGTCGGCCAGGCTCTCGACCCCGTCGGGGGGGGGGGGCGACGCGGTCGACCCACCTATGCCGCCACCCCCCATCGACGGTGCCCCAAGCCGGCGGGGGCGAAGGCCGGGACGGTCGATCGTGTAGAGCCGTTCCCAGGGCGTCAGCGGGACGTCGTCGTCGTCGTCGAGCGGGTCGCTGCCGTCGCGCCACCCCTGTGCCGCCACCGCCCCGCCGGGCGCGAGGTCGAGGAGCCACCCGGACGCTAGCGGGGGGGGGGGGGGGGGGGGGGGGGGGGGGGGGGGGGGGGGGGGGGGGGGGGAGAACGGGGCTGCCCTGGCGCCATCGGCAACGCGTCGGCGGGAAATTATACGTCGCGGACCCATCGAGGGCGCCACGGGCGCGAGTGCGACCTGCGCGACGTTTGTTGGCGAGGTCGAGAGGCGCGGGTGATCGCTCCTCCGACTGAGGGGGGCGCGGCACCAGCGCCCCACCTACTGTCAAGCGACGATTCGGGCAACCCACAACACACTCGCGAACTCGCCATGGTCACGACGTATCGCACAATATGGGGATTATTGCTGCTTTCGTCGCAATTCACAGCAGAGCGAAATGTTGTGCACCCTGACTCGACGGTCAGCCTCTCCCCGCCCCCCGACCCCACGACCCCTCCGTGGGCAGTGGCGCGGCGCGTATCTTCTGTCGGCGCCGCGAGGCCGCCCGCCCCAACGGTTTCCACGGAGCCGCCAGGGCGTCTCTCTTTTTTCCGGCGACGACGATGAGCTACCGGGAGCGCTCCCCCAGCCCGCGTCTCGGCGAGTCGGAGGGTTTAGGAACCTCGTCGACGCGTTGTCGCCGCCGCGGCTCTAGCCCTGAACCACCCGCGCTCGCGCAAGGCCGGTGCCGGCGTCGCCCCCAGCTCGAACGCCGCGCGCGGTCGTCCCCCGCTTATGCCTGTCCCTCCCGCCGTCCCCGCAGCGCCCCTCGCCCGAGGGGCCGAGACACCTCGGAGCGGCATCGGAAGCGCCGCGGGTGGACGCCAGGAGCAGGCGAGAAGCAGGCCGTGGGGGACCCGGGAGGAGCGGCCCCGCCGTCGCCGCAGCGACGGCGGACAACCGGCTGCGCCCCCCCCCCACAGTCGTCCTCCGCCCTCCCAACCTTCCCCAACCCCCCCCCTCCCCCACCCCTCCCCCAGATCGATCGCCTTCGCGCGGCTTCCCGCCGCTCCTTCCAGGAAAGGGAGGCGCGGGCGGCGGGACGAGGCGGCGCACCTGGCCGGGCCGCGTCGTCCCGCGACCCTCTTGGGCGCCGGGGCGGCGCCGGGAGCCAGCGCGAGGGCGGCGGGTACGTCGGACGGACGCGCGCGGGCTCGCAGAACGAGGACATCGGAATCGGAGGACCGATCGGAGGGGCCTCATCCTTCCGGAGCGGCGGGAGCCGGGCGCCGAGCCGGGCGCCGAGCCGGGGCCCCTCGCGCCCGACGACGCCGCGCGGCGGAACGACCACCGGAGATCGCACGGCCCCCGCGGGGTCGTACGCGTCTCCCGGACGATGGGGCCGCCTCGTCGCCAAGGTGTCAGGGGCGGGCCACAGCCGGGGCGCGCGGTCGGCGTCGCGTGGAGCCGCCGGCGCTGGGTCCGGGTCTCGGTCGCCCTCCCCTCTCCCCTCGCCTCGCGCGGGCCCTGCCCGCGGACCCAGCGAGCGCGCCGCGCTCGTCGGGCGGAGCGGCTCGGCCCCGCGCTCTCCGGGGCGCGCCGGGGGGGGTGGGGGAGGCGAGGGAGGCTTCTTCGGCCGCCTGAAGGACCGACTGGCGGCCGACCGCGCCGAGCGGGCGCGTGCGTCGGCCGAGCGGCGCGCGCCAGGGGGGCTCCCTGCGCCGACGGGATCGGGCGCGACGGCCGCGGCGCGGTCGGAGATCGAGGCGCGAGGCCGGCGCGACTCGGGGGCGGCGGCGTCGCTCGACGGGTCGGGGCTCGGCGGCGGAGGCGGCGCCCGCGGCGGCGGTGGACGCGCGCGGCGGCGGTCGTCGGGGTCGTCCCCCGGCGCCGCTGCCGCGCCCGCCCGCGCGCCGCCGCCGGGCGTCCCGCCCCTCGCCGGCCTTCCTCTGCACGTCTCGTCGCGCCGCGCCTCGGACGGAATCACGGGGGGCGACGAGTCGTCCCCGGCGCCCGCTGAGGAGCTCTCGGCGGCCCTGTCCCGCGAGGGGCTGGAGTCTGCTCTCCAGCGGGCCCGTGACGAGGCAAGGATGAGGGACCCCCCTTCCCCGCGCCGCTGGCCCCTCCAAACCACCGCCTGCCCGCCCACCTCCCTCACCCACCCCCCGCCCCCCGTCTCCCAGGCGGCCCACTGGGAATCCAAGGCAACGGAGTACCTCTCCCATGCCCACGCGGCGCGACGCCTCTTGGCCGACGAAGAGAGGCGAGGAAGGGCGGCGCGCGACGTGGCGGCGCTGCGGGCCCAGCTTCTGGTCGACCTGTGGGCGGCTTCCCTCCTCGACGGGGTCGGGGGGATGGCCGGGGGCGGCCGCGTCGCCGGAGGGAACGCAAGTGGGAGCAGGGGGCTGGACTATTCGTCGATGCTGGCCGAGACACGGGGCGGCGGATGGGTAGACGAAGAGGATGACGATGGCGGGCGCCCCTTGGGCGGCTCGTCCCGCCCGGGGCCGGACCACGGCGCCACCGCGGCGCGCGACGACGTCGGCGCCCACGACGGTGGCGCGGTCCGGGGGGCGGCCTGATCATGAGCGGACAGGGTGGGGCAGGGGGTGGGGGGGTGGGGGGGGGAGACGGTGGCGTTGGAGGCGGCTTTCTCCGCTCGTTCGGCGAGGCTCTGCGGCGCGAGGCGGGCGAGGCGTGGGGGGACATCGCGGCGCTGCGAGCCGCAGACCGGGGGGGAGGGGGGAAGGGGAACGGGGAGGGGGAGGGGTCGTCGGCGTCGGTCCCGCCGGCATCGTCGGCCTTGCCCCCCGGACCGCCGTTGCAGCTGCCCGCCCTGGGGCCGGCGACGCCCCCCACCCTGCCCTTCCCCCC